>VFQP010001224.1_pt1 | contig 36055 bp, 39 predicted proteins | sample 3512351 | NCBI WGS metagenome assembly VFQP01 (sample SAMN10412372, study PRJNA504923) | tailings metagenome | isolation source: Relicate 1 Philex TSF1 revegetated site | place: Philippines: Tuba, Benguet | collected 2017-08-29
CAAAGGATAATCCAGAAAAGAACAGGATAAGACCAATGATGCTTGGGAGTTTCGGGGGTAGTGAGGGGTTTCATGGGCTTAAAAAATTGGTATGTTATTTAATCGAATCGTGGCGTTTGGTGATACCCTTTGACAAAGGGCTGAGGAATGCCTGTACATATCCTTTTTTCTCTACATCTTCATCCAAATACTCGGCTCTAAATAAAATCACCTTCTCAATCTTATGATAGCGTAGCCATCCTTCTCCTCGCCATTTGCGTAGGGTGCTTACCGATACCTTGAGTCGCTGAGCGGCTTCCTCTTCAGACAACCATGCTGAGCCGTTTATGGTAGCCAATATCTTGGTGTTTTGTTCGTGGATAGTCTGCAAGAGGGTCAATTGCTCTTCGGGCAGGCTAACGGCGATAGTAGTAGGAAAACTCATACGACGGGAGGATTTTGGATGTCAGCGATTTTTTCGAGGGCTAGTACTACCCGCTCAAGGCGGTCGGCACTAGCACGCCGTGGACTGGATACAGCCGAAGATGCCCCTTGCATCCAGTCGGCACCTTCTTTGGTGTTGAAAAACTCATCAACTTGAGAAAGCTGCCGACGCCAATCGACGCCAACTTGGTCACGAGCCTTTACAAAACGCTCTATCAGACGCTCCCGAATGCTCTTTACAACCGTTTGCTCAATACTTTTTGCGTTGACCTTCATAGAATTGTATATTGCACAATGTTAAAATGACATGGCAAATAAATGGAATTTATTCCATTTATTAAAACACTTTATTCCATTTTAACGGAATATTTTTTATTTTATTTGAAAATGATTGAAAATCAGCGCATTGAGATACTTAGGAAATTCCTTAAAATGACTCAAAAAGAGTTTGCGGATTCTATTGGAATGAAGCAGTCTAACTATGGTAAAGCAATGAAAGAGGGTAATGCTATATCGGGCAAACCCATTTACCTTCTTCAGAGTGTTCACAAAGTAGATTTGGATTGGATATTTGGGCAGATAGAGAGTGAGACCCCTGTATTTGTGGAGGAGTCGAAAGAGGAAGAAAGGGTACGTCAGCTTGAGCAAGAATTATTGAAAACGACCCAAGAACTTTTAAAATACAAGAGCCAAGAAAACGAAGAATTAAAGCGCAAGTCCGCGCAATCAAACGGATAAGAGTACATACAGCACATGCCCCAATTTTCCAGAAATCTGATTAGATTAATGATTAAAAGAGGCTTTACGGAAGATGATATTGCACAAATGATGGGAGTCACTACCCCCACCGTACTGAGGTGGATATCAAGAAAAGGAATGCCTCGTAGAGTAAGAACCCTTGCCGCCATTTTAGGAGTAACCGTAAGTGATTTGTGGAGTGAAAACCCATTGACTGAGGAAGAGAGGTATCTTCAAAAACGTACCCGTGAGCTAGAGCAACAACACTACCAAGCTGCCTTACAGTTGCTAGCTGAAAAGACTCGTGAAAGCGAGGGCTTAAAAAATCATTCACTTGTTTTTGTTGGGCAATACTAGCTGAGGGGAAACCAAAAATGTCCCAATATGCTACATTCAAATGTGCAATGTGTACTAAAAAGCATATTAAGTAGGGTATTTATTTTGGTTTGAGACGCAGAGAAGACAAAAATGTAACATTAAATATAAAGCAATTTTAATCAAAACCTCTATGACTACTTTATCTCAAGTGTATCGAGAAACTCCTTTTGCTGTTCAAAATAGTAACGATATATATGACATAGTCTTAAAATGGATTGACGAAGGTTATGAAGTTGATAATGGGTTTCCCCTTTATTATTTAGTAGAATTAATCTCGGAGGCTAATGAAGATAAGTTTATCGAAGTGCTTAATGCTCTATTAGAAAGAGGTTATGAGGTTAAAGCTTTGGATGTGCAAGTGATTATAATTAGTGAGAATCAAAAAGTAGTGGATTATATCAAAAGTAAGGGAATAGATGTTAATCTTTTAGACGATAACGAAGAAAATGTATTTTTTCACATATTAAGCGGTAGAGTATTGGAGATATCTAACATAGGTGATTTGTCAAGGTTATTTCAGTTTGCAATTAAAAACGGAGTTAGATACGATATCATTAATGAAAATGGTGAAAACTTAATACATGCTTATATAAAAGGGGGGCAAGATGATTTTTATTTAGAGGAGCTAATGAAGTTGCCTTTAGATATTAACTTAAGAAATAAGTGGGGTTTTACTCCCCTCCATAAGGCTTGTTTAGAATGGGCAGAAGATAGTGCTCTTGAAAAATTAATTAAGCATGGTGCTGATATAACGATGAAAACTTTGGAAAATCGGTATGAAAGTGGAGATTTTAGTATTAAACTTAAATTGGGTGAGAGACCATATGATTTAAGAATAAAGTATTTAAATGCACTATTTAATGAATTTTTTGAATATACAAATTCGGTTCCTGAAGAATTAGAGCAGGATGAGATGCAGAGATACGAAAACCAAAAAAATTACTATAAAAGACTCCTCTTACCAGAAAATGAGCGTGATTTTTAAATCGCTTTTAGAGTGTTTTGTTTCAGTAGTGTTTCAGTTATAATTTTATTTTTTGCTTTAATGTGCTGATTTTTAGGTGATTGTGTTTAGTTAAAAACATTCCCGTCGAGGTCACTTTTTAAGTTCATGGCAATTCGTGGTAATACAAAAAAACCCTTAAACTGCTCATTTAAGGGGTTTTTGTTTATTTTCGCATCGCCACGCATCACCATAAATCTAAAAATGTTTCAGCAGCTTCGTGATTTTGAGGTGACCTTCATGCGGTGTTGGATGATTTGGTTTTTTAGGGGGTATCTTTAACGTAGTATATTCTTCATAGGTTTAGAGTTTGGAATTGAATTCATTGGTCAAGAGGGCAAGCTTTTCAAGTCAAGTTTAAAATTTGCTATCAAATAGTTCTGCGGAATATCAGGGTGCACTATTTTTCAATAGAACATCGCTTTCTAAAAACTATTGTCTTGGCTTTTTATTATGATTATTTTTAGAAAGTATAAAGAAATACCGTAAAACCAGTATTTCTTTATACAATTCTTTCACCTACCTTTGAACAACATTTCCTAGTCATAGCTTCCCTACTTTCTATTTGTTAGACTTGCCAAGTTTTGGCCAAATCGCCTATTAATTATGATTCTTTCATAAAGCCATAATTAATAGACATGGAATATCATTGACTTAATTTATCTAATTTCTTATGAAAAAGTTTCTTTACTTCATGTATTTTTACATTGTATCGTGTATCCTACCTACCTCGATTCTTTATGCCCAGTTAAACAGCAATTTAAAAAATTTTAGATGGGAAATTTCAACAGCCATCACACCTATTCTTATCAAAAATTCTGATTATGAGCTGGTAGTGAGGAAGTATAAAACAAAAAATGATAGACTAAGTGCCCTTCGTTTACGTTCAACGATTCACTTTGTGGCAAAAAATACAAATTTAAGTACTTCGGATTACATCAATCTGGCAGAAGGACCCTTAAATGCTAAGATTACTTTAGGAATTGGAAAAGAGTTTTACAAGAAGATAGACAAGCTCTTAATTTATACGGGACCTGAAATAATAGGAGGTTATTATTCTGTAAAACTTTATAAGTTAGACCCTTTAAATGTACCCACACATTATTTTGAAGAAGGGTTTTTAATCGGTGCCAATGCGGTTTTAGGAGCTAAATATATCATGCTCCCGAATGTAACTATAGGTGTTGAGTCGATGTTACACTATCATTTTCAAAATTTTTCAGAGGATGGGCTTTATATCGAAGCTAATCGAAAAAATCGAACAAGAATCCTTACGCACAGAGTGGAATTGCTCCCACTTTCTTCAATAAACCTAAGTATCATTTTTTAACTTTTCTAAATGTAAAGCAATTATGAAAAAGGTATCATTTATTTCTAATAATACTATATTGAATATAGGTAATATAGTTAAAAACAGTGCGTTCTTGTTGATTTTTATGAATGCATTAAGAGTTTCTGCTCAAACTCTAACGATAGTTCCACTTCCCTATTCGGTTTCTGTTCCACCTAAGGATCTTAACGTATATACTATTAGTAGCACCACTGCTTTTGCTTCTGGTTGCAATTTTGATTGGGAAGTAACAAATGGGTGGATTCAGTATATTGGGGGGCAAAGTACAAAAACTGTTTCATATGATGCTGGAGGATATGTCCAAAACATTTATTTTAAAAATGAGAATGGAAATGGAAAAGTAAAAATTACTGTAAGAGATTGCACAGGAGGGGCTGCTTCTAATAATGATAAATCGTCGGAGCATACTATTGCCATTCGATATCTTGGGGCAGTAGGTGATATTAAAATCAATGGCTCGCCTGTGGGGTCTTCTGCATCAGTATCATGTGGCTCTTTTACAGCTTCTGTAGATGCTGTTACCAATGCGACTGGATATATATGGGAACTTCCCAGTGGTTGGTCGGGAAGTAGTTCTACTAACTCTATTAATGTTACAACTAGTGGTTCGACTGGTGGTAATCTTAAAGTAACTGCTAAACGTTCGGATGCTCCAGATTTCAATGACCAAAATAAAACCACTAATTTGTCAATTAATAATTTCCCAAGTACGCCAAGCATTAGTTTTAGCGGCTCTCCTAGTAGTACACATCTTTGTGCTTCAGAGAGTGCTACATTAACAGCTTCTGCTTCAAATGCGACTTCTTACAATTGGACAGCTACGGGTAGTGCCAGAGTAAACGGGAGTACCTCTGCCACTGGTTCAAGTGTTACATTAACAGGGTCAGGAAATGGTCCAGGAACGTATTCTGTCAAATCTTATTCGTCCGCCTGTGGAGCCGAAAGTAATAATGCTGCTTCCGCACAAATACATTTAGGACTCCCTACCTACTCAAGTATGCTCGCAAATGGGAGCCCATTTTATGGAAATATGTGTAATGGCGCAAGTATCTATTTTACAGCCCTTAATGAAGGGGCGACCAGTTATAATTGGGAAATCACTAGCGGTAACGGATCTAACGCTTATTTAACGGGTTACAGCAATGGAACAGCATATTTTAATTCTTATGTTAATGATTGCTATGGCATAGATATAGATTTCACAAATCGATGCGGTACATATAGTGATGGTATAACGGTCTGTGTAGATAATTGTTTTGCCAGATATGCAGTCTATCCAAATCCAGTTACAAATCAAATTAGTATTGAGTTAGGAGAAGCTAAAAATAAAAGAACATTACCTCAACGGGTTGATTTATTTGAGGAAAAATCAACGAAAAAAATACGCACAGTTGATGTAAGAGATGCGTTTGAGAAAAAATCTTTAAAAGCGGATGGCATTCTTACTATTAATGTTGAAGACTTACCTAGAGGTGTATATTATCTTCACATAACTAATAATGAAACTGCTGGAGATAAGTTAGTTGTTCAGCGAGTAGTGTTGAATTAAGATAATAAGGCGTAAGGATTTTTTACCCGCTTCAATAAACTTTGAGGCGGGTATTGCTCGTTCTAAGCTATAATTTTATTTTATGATGTGACCTCTTGATTTTAATTATTTGTGATTTACGATTGAGGTCACTTTTTAAGTTCATGGCAATTCGTGGTGATACAAAAAACCCTTTAAATGAGCAGTTTAAGGGGTTTTTTGTTTATTTTCGCATCGCCCCGCATCACCATAAATCTAAAAATGTTTCAGTAGCTTCGTGATTTTGAGGTGACCTTCATGCGGTGGTGGATGATTTGGTTTTTTAGGAAATGGTAAAAGTGGTGGGGTAGGTAAATACTTCCCTCAGTCCTTTTTCATAAGTACCATGTTGGTGCCTGCGTCGCACGGGCGAACCCATTCTTTCGCCAGTCAAGTTTCAAGGAGCTAAAAAGTCTATCAAGTGCCTATTTATCAGTTAGCTGTTTATTTACTGACTTAACGAAGTCCACCGTAGTACCTGCAATGTCTGCAATTTGCTCAAAAGTCAAGGACATTTTGGAAAGTAAGTTTCTTACAATCCTTTCTTCTGTTTTCTCTTGTCCTTTATCAAGACCTCTTAAAAATAGAACGTCTCTCTCTTCTTTGATGTATTCGGCGATGCTATCCATAGCGTTTTTTAAATTTAGCGGCCCGCCGCAGCGGTTCTAAGTTACGAAGTTGAGCCAAAACACGCAACTGGTTGAAGTACCTATTTAACGAGAAATCTCCTCCGGTAGTTTCCTTGATACGAACAAGTATCTGTTTTAGGGCATTTTCGGGGTTTTCGCCTTTGAAATTTGCCAAAATACCCAATAGTATTTCTTCGGGTTTGTCCGAGTTGAGGAAAATATGATAGTCAAGGGTCGAAAGGGAAACAAGTGGGAAACTGAATTTTAGTCGTTCCCTTTCAAGTTCAGTTGGCATTTTGGGGGTATCTGACCCAAGAAAAATCACAAACTGTTTTACGGTTAACTCATATTTCCTTTCAAGCATGATGAAGTATTCAGCCATTCTGTAAACCATTTTTGGCTCGTCTTTGACTTGAAACTCAATTTGAAGCACAAAAGTGTCACCTTTGATATCAGTTACTTTTTTGAGTACATCAGGCTTTCGTTCTTTGGTATGTTGAATGCGGTCCGCCGCCGCGGTCATCAGGCAGTTCTTCCATAGAAACAGCAGTAATTTCAAGTACATTTTGCATGATGCTTGAAATTACTGCCTCGATATTCTCTTTAAAAATCTTGTCATATTGTGCGGATTGTCGCTCACTTGATTGACGTTTTTTCTTTTTTGCTTCCATAAAGCAAAATTACTAAAAATACAGGACATCAAAACATGGACGTTTTCTCAATTTTACCACTAAAAACATGAATAAAAAACATTGAATCAATTTTATACTTACCATTGGGAGCACTCTTGCCATTTTGTAATACAAAACCTTGAATTGCTTATTTAAGGTTTTTTTGTTTATTTTCGCATCATCGTCAACTCATTTTTAATGATATCAAGTTGGTGCCCAGTAGTGTCATTTTTGTTGAATAGTACCAAATCTAAGGTATTGCCTTGGTCGCCGTATTTTGTGGGTTTAATTATTGCGAAATCAAAGTATTTATTCTTTCCCCATAATACAGTTTTTAGGTCACTAAGCTCTTGTGGAATAAATATCCAACATATGAGCGCATTTTGTATTTTAATAAAACCTTAAAGAATTATTGGCTTATAGCTTAAACATTTGTCCACAATCTCCTCAATTGTTAGGTTGTAAGTCGAAATATCAAATGTCCTTGCATTATAATTTTCAGGATAATAAAACAAGTTAGCTCCGCTCGGGTGGGGTACATTTTTATTAAACAAATCTATTATTTCCTCAATTTCTTCCTCCGTACCTTCACAATTTACAATTCTCTTTCCAAGTTCAATTAATTCGTTCCTTGTCATGCGTATGTTGTTTTAAATGACGGCTAACGGAGAAGCATTTATGCAGGGCGGGCTTAGTAGCACTACCGTTTCCACATTCCACACGCACAAAGCTCATAGAAAGCACAAAAGTTCAATTTAGCACGTCTGCCCGCCTTGCCACAAATGTGATGTTGTGCGTTTGCCTTTCTTGTTCTACGTTTTTAGTGTTTCAAAAGTCTATAAATAATAAAGATAAGTGCTACAATTATTGTTCCCGAACTTAGCCAAATTGTTGTAAGTAGATTTTTTTGTCGTTTGATAATTTCACTTGTTCGTTTGTCAAGTTCAGAAGTCAATATGTCTTTGATTTTGATAGTTTCTTGCTCAATTAGTTGCTTTATTTCTGATTTATTTTCTACAAGTTTTATGCGTACTGTTTCTTCAAAATCACGATAGAATTGCTTATTTTCTTTTCGTAAGTTTTCAACGATTTCCGTTAAAGACTTTTCAAAAGCCTTGTTTAGTTGCTTGATTTCGTCAAGTTTCGTAGTTAAAAGGCTTTGAATGTCCGATTTGTTCTTGCTATATTGATTTTCAATTTCAACAATATTCTTTTTAATCTCGTTTTGAAAGTCTTGGTATTGTTTCAGAACTGACTGTAAAGTTTTGTTGCTGTCTTGGATTTTAGAAACAACAGTTTCATAATCATTGGCAAGTTTCTTGATTTCTTGATGAACTTCGCCAATAGATTTAAGTTTTGACACTTCTTTGTCAAACTCTGCTAAGGTGCTGTCAAATTTTTGCAAGTTGTTCATAAAATCGTTGGTTTGTTGCTTTCAATGATTTCAACTTGTCTGTTAAAACATCTCCAAGCAAGTAAATAATATTAAATTTTTCTGCCAAAAACTCTAACTTTTCAGGGTAAAATTTGATAATTGATTTTGCTAATTTATACTTGTTTTCTTCTGAAAGGTACAAGCCTAAACTTATCATTTTTTCAATGATAATATCCTGTTCTTTGGCTGAAAGCAAATCTTTGGATTGTGAAATAGCGTTTTCTAAACGTGGCTTTCCGTCTGTATCTTCGTAACCATCAAGAAATAAACGAATAAAACCACTAATCAGGTTTAAACCAATATTTGAACGATAGCTTTCTAAAAAACGGCTAAGGCTGTCTTTAAGAATAGAAAACTCTTGATTTCTTGCATATAAATCAAGAGTTTCAGGCAAATATATTCTTTCCTTTTTATTCTTTCCATTCTCATCTAATTCTTGTAACACTTTATCAACGTAGAAAATCTCAAACCATTTTTCAAACTCTTTCGGGTTTTCTGCAATATGTTGAATGATAAAAGTCGTTTCTGTAAATTTGAAATACGTGTCAATACGTGCCTTAAATGCTTCGCTGTTGTCAAACTCTGAACACCAATCGGACAAGGTTTTTATAGATTGTCTGCGTGTATAAACTATGTTATCCCAAGTCCATTGCAGTAAATACCAAATAGATTTATCCGTTGTGGTGGTTTTATTGACTGCTTTTACTTTGGTTTCTACATCTGTCAATGGCTCGTATTTGTGAATATACCTTGCCAAACTTTCCAAAGCATTTTTTTCTGTAAATTGGTTAAATTCAACTTCGTAATGCGTAACAAAATCGGTTGTCCAATCTTTGACAACACCTAATAAACTTAGTCTGTAAATGCCTTTTTGTATTTCATTTTCGTTAGCATAAATGGTTTTTTTAAAATTTCTTTGGCTGTATGTTCGTAGGTCATTCTTGGCGTTATCCCAAAATATTTTTTTTGTGGTTTTGGCTTGGAAATAAGTATCAATTAAAAACTTAACTATTATAAAGTCTTCTTGTATATCCCTTTGCCCTTGCATAAACAAAAAGATAATACGAAAAATATCCTTGCCGCCAAATCCTACTTTTTTGTTAATTTCTGCAATGCGTGTGATGCTTGTTTCAGGTGCAAAAATTTCATCAACTAACTGTTTATCAAATGTTTCGTGAGAATGAAACACAAAGCATTTGGCTTTTTTGCTTTTGTTTTTTGGGTCGTTTTTATCCCATCTGCCTGCTCTGCCTGCTTCTTGGTATAGGGCTTCTACTGAACTTGGCAAACCATAATGAAAAGTATAATGAATATTTTGTTTATCAATGCCCATTCCAAAGGCTTTGGTGGCTATCATCAAAGGAAAGTCATTTTTTTTGAAAGATTTTTGAACATCTTTTTTATACCTTTTAAAGTCATCTTCATTCATTACAGGCAAATCTTGCCCGATTAAAATTTGAAACCATTTTGGGTTTTTTGTTCCTTTTACTTCATAAAGTTTGTCATTCAAACATTTGTCAATTAAATGTTTTTCAAATCCTTCACTTTCAAGATGTTTTTGTACTCTTTCTCTTACCTTTTCGGCATTTCCAGCAACTATATTATCAACCAAAATTTTTGTGCTAAAACTTGGTGTATCACCAGAATACCATTTTACTTTATGCCTGTAAATCGTATTGAGTTTGTTGGAAACTGTATAACAACCGAACTCACCATTTACATTAGGCGTAAATGCTAAACCTGCATTATTTGAATGGTCTAAAAAGTCATCTTTACGATTTAGTTCATCTAATTTTTGTTTTAAGATTTCCCATTTTTGCCCTTCGTCATTGATTACTTCAAAGTGCAGTTCTTTTCTGCTGTAATCTAACAATGTTTTTACATTTTCATCTTTGAGTTTGAACTCTATTTTTACATCTTTCAACACATTTACAGATGCTGTGGCTGTAAGCCCAATAAACTTAGTATCAGGACAATATTTTTCTATCGTATTGGCTAAATTCAAATAGGAAGTTCTAAAATCGTGTCCCCATTCCGACAAACAATGTACTTCGTCTATTACCGCATAAGCGATAGAAAAATTAGCGTTTACAGATGCTAAATATTCTCTGAAAGTCTTAATTTGAAACCTTTCAGGCGAAACCCAAATAAACAAATACTTGCCTTGCGAAAAGTCAAATTGTATTTTCTCTTTTTCCGCAGAAGTTAAATCACCTGAAATAAAATTTGTGTTGGTAACTAACGAATTATTTAAGTTGTCTTGTTGGTCATACATCAACGATTTTATAGGACAAACCACAAAATTGATACTTGGTTGCAACAAACAAGGTAATTGATAACAAATTGATTTACCGCCACCTGTGGGTAAAAGTCCAATAGTATCATTTCGTTGTAAAGCATTTACAATGATTGGGAATTGCCCTTCTCTAAAATCAGGCTTTTCAAAAATATTTTGTAAGAAGAAACGCAAAGCACTTTTATCTTGTTCGTTATCACTTACGATTTCATATTTTAGTGGCTCGGTAGTGCTTGCCCTAAAATAATTTTTCTCTGCACCAAAGTAATCTGTTCGCACATAAATTTTATCAGGATAAAGTTCGTTTTCGTCTGTGTATCTTTTGAAAAGGCTAAAATCAATAGGAATAAAATCCTTGTGAAAAACTACTCTATTTTCGTTTTGGTAAGTTTTAATCTCAGTTTTAGGTTTTTGAAAGTTCAATTTGCGAAGTTGGCAAAGGTTTTCAAGCCACAAAAACAAATCTTGTATGGCTAATTCTGCAAAGCCTTTTATATCTCTTTCTAAGATATTGAATTTCCAAGCCTTGTCATTGATTGAAATGTAATCGTTAATCAAAAGGTCTAAAACCAATAGTTGAAAACGAATAATGGCGGTTGGCAAAAATTTAGCACGATATTCATAATCTGAAATATCATTATTTTTAATTTTTGCATACGCATTTTTGTAGAAAAGTAGTTTCTTTTCATTTTCTGCTAAATGCTTGATTATTTCGTTGATTTTAGCCTTGAAAGTTCCGTTTCGTAATTCATTTGTTGTAATTCGGACTGTCTTAATGCCTTTTGAAGTTAAGTAGTTATCTCTTATACTGTCCTTAACTCTTGTAACATCACTGTCTTTGTGGTGTTGTCCGTCAATCTCAATAACCAATTTTACTTGTGGTAAGAAAAAATCAACTTGTTGGCTTATAAAATCCTTGTTGTATTCTCCTGTCAATTCGTTAATTTCTACTTCGGGAAAAATAAGGAACTGCACAAAAGCATATTCTCCAAAGTGTTGTGGAATAATTTGCTCAAAAAATGTTTTTGCAGGAAAATAATTATTGGCTGTGTCGCCTTTTATAGTATTATGCCAAATAGGTGTTTCGGTGTCTATTAAAACGAATAAGTTTTCTTTGTTAAAATCGTTTTGTTTGTGAATTTCCCCTATTTCGTCTTGAAGATATTTTGATAGGATTGTCGGAAAGCCACGTTGCAAAAGGTTTTTCACAACAAAGTACACCGATAAGTATTCGGACTTTATCTGGTTGTCAACCAAATTCTGTATCACAAAATTTGGGTTAGTGAAAGCATAATTTGCCGTGTATTTCTTTTGCATTGGTTGTCTTTTAAGGTAACGCACAACGGGTAGGGAATAGACACCTCCTTCCTCACCTACACCCCAAATATACCCACTTTAAACAAAATATACCTAGCGATATTATGCAAATTTTTCCCCAAAATGGGTAAAAAATAAAGAGATATGGCGTTTTTAGGGAAAAATCGCCATTTTGCTATTATGGGGTAGTTGAAAAAGCGTAGTTTTTGGCTAAGAATTTGGGGAAGATACTATCACAATTTTTGCTCGGGAGTGCAAGCTTTATTGAGTAGCTATACACCAAAAGTTTTGCGGGTAGAAGTGATTCTGGATTGGAGGGGGATTCCGCTATTAAAGAAAGAGAATAAAGTGGCAGGAGTGTGTTTGCAGATACTAGGTTAATCCCTATTTTTAAGCAAAAGGGTTTAATTCAAATTCAGAATAATAGCAAAGCTATCATTCTGAATTTGAATTTTTGTGATGTATTTAATGGCTGTGTATTGGGTTGAAAATCATCCGGTATTTTGGGGTGATAAGCCCGCTAAGAAATACCAAGGGAAGATTCTATCAAAAATGAGTTTGGAATGGATGAATTTTTTCTTTTTATGTTGCGATACGGGGCCACTTCCAGGCATAATGGATAATTAGACAAAGAAGAACGACTTGTATCACCGCCCCAACTACCATGTGTATCCAAGCCTCGCCTGCCAAATTAAACAATATACAAGGAATATTTACCGCCGCAGCAATGATATTTGTCCAGCGATTTACGTTAGGCGGCAGGGCTACAGAAAGAAAAATCATCAGTGCCGGAATTGCCACTAAGGCGAGTGCTACCAACAAAAATCCTTGCGTAATATCAAATACAAACACCCTCCCTTTCAGAATACTTTCTATATTGCTCGGCATATATAAGGCAAAGTAATCAAGATAGATAATCAGAAACATTAAACTCGTCCACAGCGTAGCAAGTTTCAATTTTACGTTGACCTTGATGTCTTCCAATGAGTTTTGCGTATTCATAAGTCATCATTTAAAAATTAAACCCAAAATGAAAACCCGGTTCTCCCAAAACAAATTTTGACCATTTGTCGTCTAGCTGCTTAAACCCTGCGGGCAGGGTGGTGTGATAAGCACGGTGGGTAATTGCAAGGGAGGGCTGAATAAAAAATTTATCCTTAAAAAGTTTGATGTGATAACCCACGCGGTAAGTATTGAAAATCTGAAATCCATTGTCAATTTTTTTGCCGTCATTATTTACAAAAATTTGCCAAGTGGGCATTACATTAAGTTCGGCATAGATACCTTTCCACAAAAACCGTTGGTAAGCCACCGAAACGCCATATTCACGAACATACCCAGGAAATTTTTCTTCTGGCTTTCCGTATGATTTGTTGAAAAACGGGTGAATACCATTCGGCCAAGCATATTTCCAAGTTTTTGGTTCTAAGGTGATTACGTCTTTTCCGGTAATACGATAACCTACGTTGAGCTGAGCGAAGTTGGGGGGATTGGTAGTAGCCAAATTGCCCAATAAAAATACCGTGCTGCCCACAAACCACCGTTTGTAATCACTGTCTTGTTTGTCATATTGGGCGTTTGCTTGTACACTACTCGCCCATACGAAGGCAAGCGTAATCCATAAAATTTTCTTTTTCATGTCTGTTTTAATTGATGTTAAACGATGCTACAAAAGTAGATTAGCGATACGCTTAAAATCGTTCACTTAAGTTAAGAAAGGATTTAGTGTTTGTGTTTTTTTGCGGTTTGAGATACCTACAATCAATCGTATGTTGACCTTCAGAAACCTTAAAACTTAAATCCAAAATCAAGGCCGGGTTGAATAAAGGAGTTGGGCCATTTTTGTTCTACGGCCTTAAAAGATGCTGGAACATTAGTTCTTAGAGGCCAATAACTAATTCCGATGGCTGGCTCAAAAAAGAAGCGGTTTTTAAAAAACGTAAACTGATAGCCTATATAGAAGTCTAGGTATAACGTGAATCCATTTCCGATTTTTTTCTTATTCTGATCGAAATATTTTTCAAAAGCATTCAGTGCATACAGGGAGGTATAAGCTCCTTTCCACCAAAACCGCTGATAGCCTATTTGAGGAGCAATGATGCGGGCATGTCCGGGGTAGTTTAGGCCGGGTGCATCAAATGAAGGCCCAAAGGGAATACCTAATGGCCAAGCATAAATAGACCTTTTAAATCTAAATTGAATAACATCTTTGGGGGTTATCCTGTAGCCCGCATTTAATTGTATGTATTCGGGATTGTTTGTTTTATCAAAATTGCCTAACATCAAAAGCGAACTCCCCACAAACCACTTTTTGTAGGGGCGGTCTTGACTGGCATTTTGTGCTTTAACAAGCGGAGTGCTTGTGATGATTAAGGTCAAAGCGAACAATAAAATCTTCTTTTGCATATCTGTTTTCATGGATGTTAAACGATACTGCAAAGGTAGATTGAGGCATTGCCTCCTCTCGTTCACTTAAGTTAAGAAATGCACTTTAGCTTCTATCTTTCTCTAAAATTCTGGCTCGTAACCTGCTTAATGATTGCGGTTTGATACCTAAATAGCTCGCTAGTTGGTGTTGTGGTACACGCTGAATAAGGTCGGGTCTTTTTTGTATTAAGTTGAGGTATCGTTGTTCGGGCGAAGAGGTTTTAAACTCGTCAAAGTCGATTCGTTGTTTGGCTAAGAGTTCTTCTGACAGTATTCTACACATGATGTCAAACTTGGGGAATTTACTGTTGACTTCTACTTCCATGTCCGAATTTGAAACCGTAAGAATACAGTCTTCTACGCAACTTATATAGTATTCGGACGGAGTTTTGCTTATTACACAAGGGGGTGTCAAAGCTTCCATTTCGGTATAAAAAGCCGTGGTTTTTTCTTCACTATCCAGTAGGTAATAGGTTCGGATACAGCCTTTTAGGATAAAGTAGCTATCTTTCGATTTTTGGCCTTCTTTGAGGAGAATTGTCCCTTTTTTTACCGAACGAAATAAGTCCAAAGAGACGATGGCGTTCCATTCCTCTTCTGTCAGAGAGATGTATTTTGATATGAAGTCAAATAGTATGTTTTGCATTATGTTTTCTGTTATCACGGTTGTTTGTTACGCTGTTTTTTTGGCTGTGCTGTGTCAATAACTATTGCTTGGTTTTTAACCTTCCAATGTAAATGATTAAATGTCTTATTATGTAGTTTGTTTTTCTGAGTTTTCCAAAAAAGCTTACTTTGTTATGAACTAAATCGGACAAATCTTTACATCCCTCATGGTTTCCTAACTCGTTTCTGTCCAAAATGCCAAAGGGGGGGCAATGAGTAATCAAAAGGTTTTTCTACAATAAACACCAACGTTTTGGGACTTGGCGAGGACGCGGATTTCGAAGCGTCCCGTGATAGCCCAAAAATAGTCTTTAAATTGTACTGTTTAAATAAAAAGAGTATCTAAACAGTTGCCAAAAATAAATTAAAAGAGAAAGCTAAGTTGCGCTATGACCTAACGCTGATTATTTGAGTTGGAAGAATTCTATATCAGTTGCTTTTAAAGGCATACCTGATATAGTCAGTGTACCGTGACCTTCTTGATAAGGATTGGAGGGAATATACCTGCTTAGGAAGTTTTGTCAGAGAAAGGGAATTGAAAGCATCTTTCGCATCAAGGTGCTTTCGATATTGCCTTGAATGCTGTGCAAGATGAGCATTGACTAAATGCAATGTTGTATAAAAGAATTAAAAGTAGCTTTAGAAAAAATGCGGGAAGCATAGGAGTGTGTGTTAATGTAGCAAAGCCAAAAATAGGAAGTAGGTAGTAAAATAAGTTTGTTTAGGCCAATTTCGGCCTAAACAAACCCAAGCATCACTATTTTATCGCATTATAAAATCGCAGGATTTCGGAATGATAGCGTTGGGGTTCTTCCCAAGCAGGGTCGTGGCCCGATTTTTCAAATTCTGTATATTCTTTTTTCGGTGCTTTTAAAAGGTCAAAGTAAGCTTTGGCCAAGGGCGTGGGGTTGATATAATCAAATTTGCCTGCGATAAAAAATACCGGAACTTTGACTTCGGAGACTTGTTTTCTCAAGTCAAAATTGTTGAAATCCGGGTCATTTACAATGTGTTCGTTGGTAAAGTTAGCGGCTGTCAGATAGTTTTCTTTTTCGGTAGGCGTATATTCGTCTGAGTTCTGAAAATTGGCGTAAAGGTCTTCTACCGAAAATCCGTCGTATATCTGCTTGTTGAGTTCTAAGAGAATATATTTTTGGAGCGAAAAAGCATCGGGCATACTGTACATTGTACGATAATCTCCACCCTTGGGCGCACCGATAGCTTCTAGCTGTTGTACAAACTCCTGATTTTTAAGTTCTTTGGCTTTCGTTAAGCTATATTGGTAGGATTGGAGTTCGCCCTCGGCAGCGGCTACTTCTTGGCCCGTTCCGACAAATGCCATAAAATGTTCGGGATATTTTTGAACGGCCAACATCCCTAATCGTGAGCCCCACGAATGTCCTACCAACAAGATTTTGTTGGTTTTCAATCTTTGTTTGAGGTATTTGGCCAAGACCTCTACATCACTCACCAATTTTTGAACTTTGATTTCGGCAGCAGGGAAATTGGGCGTATAAGATTTACCCGCGTTGCGTTGATCCCAATACACCACCGTAAAGTCTTTTTCGAGGTCTTTATTATACTTTCTAAGCCCCCCAATTTCGGACACGCCTGGCCCCCCGTGAAGGTGAAGCAAAACAGGTTTTTTGTCATTTTCTCCTCTTATCATTACAAACTGTTTGGTGCCATTGATGTCCAAATATTTGGATTCCGAAATCGCCACAATCGGCGCAGTTGAATCTTTGGTTTGGCAGTGAAATAGGCATAATGTTACCAATAATAAAAAAAGAGTTTTCATGGTTGTTAATCTTTTAAGTGATTGATTTGTAGATGTTTATTTTGGTGAAGAAATAAAGCATTACAAAGGTAGAGGCCCTGTGTTGGGAATTCATTGACTTTGGTTAAGAAATAAAATCCCCAAGCTCCTAGTCAGAAAAGGAGCTTATACATCACAATACAATATGGTGGGAGGGGGCTTTTTGGCGGGAAAGTAGAGAAATACTTTTACCTTTATTTTGAGAAATTACCAACCGTTATGAAAAGACTATTTTTATTGATATTTGTCGTTTTGATAGGACAAGCCTATACCTATCCTCAAGCTGCCAATACAGCAGCGAGAAGCGGATTGCAAAAAAATAAAAGCAAGCGTGTGCAGGCCGAGCAAGTCTATATATGCCTCAGTAAGAGAGCTTATGCTTATCATGCTTACAGGTGTCGTGGGCTCAATCGGTGCAAAGCCGAGACAAGCGCTGTTAGTGTCTCAAAAGCTCACAGCATGGGTTATGTGCCTTGCAAAATTTGCTACTGAGACGCTCCTTATTTAAAATAAAGCAAAGGGCGTAGTAAGACATCAAACTGAATATCTTCTTCTTCCTGCCAATGCCGCGCTTTTTGTTCTTCTTGTGCTCTCAGATGCTGCACAATTAATATCATTTCGTTGCCTTTTTTGCCTTGCAGTTCGGGGGGAAGTTGATTGTATTCTACTTGTTTGGTCCAGGAGAAAAGCTCTGTTTTGGCGTCATAAATGCCTATTGGGATTTTTCGCCTACTACGTATACATTTTTGTACAACCGTATCGGCTTCCAAGCGTGTGGCATAAGACATTTGATGATACTTTCCTTTGGTTTTATATAAAATTGAAAAACGGTTCATGACGATGAAAGTTTTGGATGAGAATTTCCAAACAAAGCACCCAACGAGAATATCGCTAAGGCGTATTACGAGCGCGTGCTGATAAGTTTGGAATCAAATAAATGAAAAGAGCGTCCTAGATTGTTTAAAATAAGTATGTGTTTTAGGAGCTTAGTGAATGAGAAAAGAAGGCTATCTCAATACTTAAAAACTGTAAAAAATAAAGAAGTCTCTATTTTTAGATTGTTTTGATGAATATAACAAATATACGATTTTTGGCGGTATATAGTTCTTTTAGAGGTGCTTTTTTTAAATGTATTACTGTTTTGTAATAAAAAAAGGAATAAGTAAATATAAATATTCTTGTATTTTATTGAGATGTATGAATAACAAGGCTGAGGCTTAATAAAAAAAACCTTGCTGATACAGGAGGAATCAGCAAGGGAACAGAATGAGATCCTATTCTTAATCGTCGATAGATTGATAAATCATCTGACGGAAAAGGTTATTGAGGTTGTCGCCGCTACTTTGGGTTTGCTTCATTATCACGCCGATGACTTTTTCTTTGGGGTCAGCAAAATAGTTGGTGTTGAAATAGCCACCCCACTCAAAAGTGCCTGCACTGCCTTTGGCACCTTTTTCTTCACCAGCTTTGTTGAGAAGTCCAAATGCCAATCCGTGCGAAGAGTTGGCTTTTTCTCCGCCTAGAAGCTCACCTACTTGATTGCTCAAAATAGTCTCGATGGTTTTGCGGCTCAAAAATCTTTTGCCTCCTAATTCGCCACCGTTGAGATACATCAAGAGAAAAGTCGCATAATCTTTGGCGGTACTCGACAGACCAGCTCCTCCCGAAAAGAATGTTTTGGCTCCTTTGATAGGGTAGTCGGTATCGTAAAAAGTGTTGGGATAACGCACCCATTTACCATTTTGAGGTTTTTGAATAGCCACTAGCCGTGAAGCTTTGGAGTCGGGCAGATAAAAATAGGTATCATTCATGGAAAGAGGCTCGAAAAGTCGTTTTCTTAGAAACTCATCGAAAGGCATCCCCGACATAATCTCAATAAAATAGCCTAACACGTCTAGTCCTTCCGAATAAAGATACTTTTCACCGGGATGATGATGCAAGGGCAGTTTGGCTAGTTTCTTGATATTGTCACTGATTTTGACAGGCTCGGTGGTAAACAAATCCACAATACCCGCTTTGTGATACAAGGCTTTGAATTTTTCGTCACTATCAATCACTCCGTATCCTATGCCTGATGTATGAGTGAGTAAGTGCCGTATCGTGATTTCTGATTTAACGGGCTCAGTGGTATAGGTACTGTCTTGAAACTTAAAAGTTTTGAGAACAGTCTGGTTTTTAAATTCTGGAATATATTTTGAAATAGGGTCGTCGAGCTGAAATTTCCCTTCCTCCCAAAGCATCATGACGGCAGTAGAAGTAATGGCTTTAGACATAGAAGCAATTCGAAAAATATCGTCGCGTTTGAGAGGGCGATTGGCTTCATTGTCGGCCAGGCCAAAAGCTTTGTGATACACAATCTTTCCATTGCGAGCAATCAACGCCACCACGCCGGGTACATGGCCTTGAGTGACGCTATTTTGCAATACTCCGTCGAGGCGCGATAATCTTTCGGCCGACATACCGACGGTTTCGGCGGCGGCTTCAGTGAGAGGAGGAGAGTTTTTAAGGGATTTGGTTTGGGCAAATACTTGGGAAGTAGCCACAAAGATACACGACAAAAAAAGGGCAGAATGCTTCATAGTCAATGCTTGAATATTTATAACACTATCAAGTATTAGATGCCTTAATTTTACTGATGATGTGGATAAATCTCACTTGATTGTGGATAAGTCTTAAAAAAACAAATGGGTGCGGAATCATTCCGCACCCATTCTTGATTCTTGAAAAGCTAATGAGTTAATATTTAGCTGGTTGATTAGGCTTAGGAGTTGATTTTTTGATAAACTCCCGAATGTCTTCATTGGCACTTTGAAGGTCTTCTTTGCGAAGATACATCATGTGACCGCTGCGGTAGCCTTTCCAGTTCATACGCGATTTGAGTTTGCCACTTGGGTCCATTTGCCACATGTTGTATTGGGCATTGAAATAGTCGCAAGCACCGTCATAGTAGCCCGATTGTACCAACAAATGCAAGTACGGATTTTGGGCCATTGCTTGGCGAAGGTTCTCGCCCGTTTGGTCGTTAGAGCGGTCCCAAGGACTTACCGGGCCAAACATATAGTATTTCAAATCTGTCTTGTAGTTTAGCTCATTGCGCAAATAGCTGTTGATAGCAGGTGTAAACGAATGTAGCCAAGAAGTAAGTTCGGAATTGAAATCGGGTTTATCACCGGCGTCTTTGCGGTCGATTCCCTTATAACGCGAATCCAACCGACCTACGGTGTAACCTTCCTCGCGCAGCAGTTCTTTCCAAAAATACTGCAAAGGCACGCTCAAATCATTTTGCATAACCACTTTTTCCGAAACCCCAATGTAGCGTGCCAATTTAGCGGCGATTGTTTTTTTCTTGGCAGGGTCTAAAAATCCTCCCATGCTTACGGCAGGAAGCAACTCATTGACGGCAAAATTTTCTACCTCAGGTAAAAATGCTGTCAAATCTTTTTGTTGAAGCTCAGGGCTAAGTTTTTTGTGATACCAAGCCGTAGCTGCACAATAGGGCACTCTCAGTGCTGCTTCCGATGCCGGCCCACGATCGATACCGAGGGTAGTGGGGGAGACGAGTATGACGCCGTTGATGTACATCCATTGCGCGCTTTGGAGTTCGAGGGCCAAACCTGATACCCGAGTAGTACCGTAGCTTTCGCCAATAAGATACTTGGGTGATTCCCAGCGATTGTTGCGAGTTACAAACGTCCGAATCCATTCGGCCAAATACTTGATGTCGGCATTGACCCCAAAAAATTTGGAAGTAGGAATATCCTTACTTGTAGGGCGTGAGTAACCTGTATTGACAGGGTCAATAAATACAATATCGGCTACATCTAAGATAGAATAAGGGTTTTTCTTATATCCATACGGTTGCACAGGATAGCCCTCATCGTCGATATTGAGAAGAGCAGGGCCTGTATAAGCTAAGTGCATCCACACGGAGGCCGTTCCAGGACCTCCATTGAATGAAATTACCAGAGGACGGTTGGCTTTGTCTTTGACGTCGGTTCGTTCATAATACATATAAAAAAGCCCTGCCATCGCTTTGCCGTTTTCGTCCCACACAGGCATCATACCGGTAGTCGCTTTGTAAGGTACTTTTTGACCTTTTACAGTTACGTCATTTTCGGTTACTACAAAAGAATCTGGATTAAAAGGAATCGTTTCAGATGATTTTTCTTCCTTGGCTGCGGGGGCGGCTGCCGAGGGTGGTGGTGGTGCTTGTCGTTCAGATTGACGTTGTTGGGCATTTACCCCCAAAAAATGAAGGCTGAGAAGAGCGGAAAAAAGTAGCGTTTTTTTCATAAAGGATTTAGTTTGTGAGTAAATTTTTAGGTAGAAATCGTTGATAATGAAGTTAGATTAGATTTTAAAGTTGCAATAAAATACACAAACTATCAAAATAAAAATGATATAGCTTTAATTCTCAAAAATGCCTTTATAGAGGGTTTTTGACGCGATTAAAGCGATGATTTCGTAGGGCGTTTAGAAGAGAAAGTCTACTTTTGTAGAATCTTTTTTAGGTTTACAATTATGCAAATATACGACGTACTTATAGTAGGGGCGGGGCCTTGTGGTTTGGCGGTAGGAATTGAAGCCGCAAAAGCAGGTCTGAGTCATCTGATATTGGAAAAAGGAAGTATTACGGAGTCGATTCGGCGCTACCCCAAACGGATGCGTTTTTTTTCAACAGCCGAAAATATCGAAATAGGGGGCATTCCTTTTCCTATTTCGGATGTAAAAGCCAATCGAAGCGAAGCTTTGCAGTATTACCGTAAAGTGGCGGCTTATTATCATCTCAATTTTCAGCTTTTTACGGAAGTTTCTCATGTAGAAAAAAAAGAGGAAATTTTTGAAGTCTATACCTTACAAGGAGTGACTTACTATGCCAAAAAGGTGGTCATTGCGACGGGCTATTTTGATTTTCCTCGGCATTTGGGAATTGCAGGAGAGGAGTTACCTCATGTGTCGCATTATTATGACGAACCTTTTTTGTACTCTTTTTCAAAAGTAGTCATTGTGGGAGCGGCCAATTCGGCAGTAGAGGCAGCATTGGAGCTGTATCGTCACGATGTAGATGTGACGATTGTTCACCGAGGAGAGGATTTTCGGCCAACGGTTAAATATTGGCTAGTGCCCGATGTCAAAAATCGGGTGAAAGAAGGAAAAATCAAAACTCGTTTCAATAGTCTCACTAAAGCGATTGAAGATAAGCGTGTTTTGATTGAAAACACGATAACGGGCGAAGAGGAATGGGTTGAAGCAGATTTTGTGCTGATGTTGGTAGGCTATGTTCCTGATGCCTCTTTGTTGGAGCGCTGCGGGGTAGAGCTTAAGCAGCCGAGTTTGGTGCCTGTTTATGATTCTACTACTTACGAGACAAACGTACCTGGATTGTATTTATGTGGTACCGTAGTCGCTGGGATACATACCGAAAAGGTATTTATCGAAAATGGGCGAGACCATGCTGCTGCTATTGTGGACCACATAGCAGGGCGTGAAATCAGGAAAGTAAAAGAATTGATTGACCGAATTTAATAAAACCCTCCTCTACCGAAAGTAGGGGAGGTTAGGATTCTTTGGTGAAATCCTCGACGAGCTGCTCGGCTTTAGCCAAAGCGGTCGATAGGTCATCATTAACCAAAATCACATCAAAGCGGTCTTGAAAAGACATTTCAAACTTTACTTTGAAGAGTCTTTTAGAAAGACTATCGGGGGTTTCGGTACCTCGTGCCATGAGGCGTTCTTTGATAGCTTCTTCGCTAGGAGCTTTTACAAAAATAGCCAAAGCACAATCTCCAAAGTATTCTTTGAGTTTGAGGCCTCCTTTTACATCTACATCAAATACCACGTGTTTTCCTTCCGACCATAATCTTTCGATTTCAGACTTGAGAGTGCCATAATATCCCCCAGGATATACTTCTTCCCATTCCACAAATTCTTTGTTATCAATTTTTTGTTTGAATTCGTCGGGAGTTAAGAAATAATAATCCTTGCCGTGGATTTCGTTACGACCTCGGCGGTCGCGCGTACAGGCGGAGATTGAAAAACCCAAGTTGTTGTACTTGTGGAGGAGGTGTCGTACGATAGTGGTCTTACCAGACCCTGAGGGAGCAGAGAAGATGATGAGTTTGCCTTCCAAAACCTAAGAGATAATGTTTAGTTTTGATTTGATAGTAGCAATGAGGTTATCAGGACAGAGCCTTTTATCAACTTTTGCTTGAAGAGCCTCTTTGACACACTTCTCAAGATGATACATTTTGATACAATGCAGACAATCGTCCATATTTTCTCTAAAATGTTCTTTTTCGGCTTCTGAGGCTTCCCCGTCCAATACCGCCTGAATTTTTTTCAGACACTCTGTGTGGTGTTCACAGTACACCTTCTTATACTCCTTGTTTTCACCGGTGGAAGCTGACGCATGCATATCCAATACCATTGTAAAGGTTCAATTTTTTCTTTGAATCTTACTATTAAGATGTTTTTATGTAAAATACTTTTCCTACAAAAAAAGTTCAAAGAGATGCCCTAAATAAAATCATTGGAGCTCATCGAATCAACTTTCTCTTCACTAGTACTCATCAGTATTGTACCCCATTGAAGAAGCATACACTTTGAGTTTGTCTTTGAGGAGATTCCGAGCACGGTGCAGACGCGAGCGAACTGTACCAATCGGGATATCCAGAATCTTTGCCATTTCTTCGTAAGTAAAACCTTCAATGTCGCAAAGGATAATTACTGTACGAAAATCGACAGGCAATGAATTGAGCGCAGTGGCCACTTCATCGCCAATCATGTCTTGAACAGTCTCAACGCGTAAGTCAGTCGTGTGATCTACTTCAGCCGCTTCTTCCGAGTTGTAGGTAGTTTCTACTTCTTGGTAATCTACTTTTGAAGGTTCTTTGCTACGCTTACGGTAGTCGTTGATAAAACTGTTTTTCAGGATTCTGAACAACCATGCTTTGGCATTAGTTCCCCGTTCGAAGGAAGAAATAAAACGAAAGGCTTTTAAGTAGGTATCTTGGACGAGGTCATTGGCGTCATCTTCGTCCATGGTTAGCCTAAAGGCAAAGTTATACATGGAGTTTATGTGAGGCATAAACTCGCGATTGAATATATCATTTTTCTCCGCGTCGTTGTAAGACGTCTCTGAGGAGGCTAGAGGTATTTCTTCGATTTCTTCTGACATAATGACTGACATGGCTGCCGTAAATTTACGAATTTTAACAAATGACTTCCCTTCCTCGCAAATCTTCTTTCATCAATCAACAAAATCAACCTATGAAAGGTTATTTTTTTGGGATTAGTTGTACGGCACTTTTTCCCGAGTTGACTTGTTCATTATATACGACAAAAATCATTCCATTGATTTTTGTCATCTTTTTTGGGACAAAATGTCAGGATTGTGGATTAATTTCCTCTATCGAGAAAACATTTGAGCTAAAATCAAACTGAAGGTAGTAAAAATAACGCTACAGGCAATCTTGAGAAGAAGATAAGGTAATAAGTTTAAGTTTCCAGCCTCAAGAAAAAATAACACAATATGGTGAACAGAAACCAATAACACGGTATATGACAAAAATGCCGACAGACCTAGTTCTTTGATTGAAATTCTGAATCGCCCTTCTGCCAATTTTTGACTTAGTTGGTAGCGAATTACGATGGGTCTTAAATAAACTAATAAAAGGGTAGGGATAGCATGTAAACCGAGGGTATTTCCAAAAGAATCGATGGTAATACCTGTCAAAAAACCAAGAAATAAAAGAGCAGTAGTATTGATTTCAACTGGTAAAAATAACACGGCACCCACATAAATAAAGCAAAAAGCGTAGTCGAACAATACCAAATGCCGCGCTACAAAAATATGTAGTAGCACATACATAAGCCATCTGAGAACACTTCGAGCGATGTCGTTTGGATTCATTTACGTTTGGTATTCAAGCTTTCTTGAATGGATTCTTGTTGACTTTGGAGTTTGTTTTCTACAATATAGACGTACGAAAGTTTTGAAAAGTCTGTGGCAAGTTCAAGGTCTATATCATAAAATGCTTGGTCAGCCGCTACTTTGAAATTTTTGATTCTACCTACTGCCACACCTGGCGGGAAGACGGCATTTTGGTCTGAAGTGACGGCCGTGTCTCCTTTCATGATGGTTTTGTAGCGCGAAATATCCTTTAATTGGATAATCCAAGGAATGCTACTATTTTCCCATTTTGCTGTTCCCATATCTCCGCTTCGGGGGAGTTTGGTAGAAATCATAAATTGGGAGTGAAGAATTGAGGTCACAACCGAATATTTTTCTTTACAGATCTTCACTTTTCCCACTACACCGGTCGAAGATACGACCCCCATGCCTACTTTGACGCCGTGTGCGTAGCCTTTGTCGATAGTAAGATAATTGTCGGCACGACGGATACTGCCGTCAATAACTTTAGCAATCGTAACGTATTTATAGCGGGCTGCAAAGGCAGAGTCGGCTTTGTAGCCTAGAGGGGCGTTGGATGGGTTTTGCTGTTGGAGTTTGATAAGAGTTTCGTTGAGGCGTCGGTTTTCTTCCACCAAATCCTCATTTACCTCCCTTAAGTCGGTGTATTGTTTTAGAGAACTTGAAATCTCTAAAGATTTGGCAGTCAGCGTATTAGCTGTATTAAAGTATTCTACGCTCCAATAGTTGTTGTCATTGACCAGCAACCAAAAACTAAACACTTCGAGCAACACGAAGATGATAAAGTTACGATTTCGACTTATAAACTCGAAGAGTTGGAGCATTGGGGTAGCAAGTAGATACTATTGGATATTGAGTATGATGCCCCATACTCAATATCCAATCATCCAAGCGTTATTATTGAATCAATACTGACTTGTACAGTTCTAGATTTTTGAGGATTTCACCAGTTCCTTTCACAACAGCCTTGAGTGGGTCATCAGCTACGTGAATAGGCAATTTGGTTTTGGTAGCGAGGCGTTTGTCTAAGCCGTGCAGAAGCGCACCGCCGCCTGTTAGGTGAATACCGTTGGTATAAATATCAGCCGAAAGTTCTGGAGGAGAAATTTCGAGCGCTTTCATGACTGCTTCTTCAATTTTAGAAATAGACTTGTCGAGCGCATAAGCGATTTCGCTGTAGGTTACCTTTATCTCTTTGGGAATCCCAGTCATCAGGTCACGACCTCTAATCTCAAAATCAGCTGGAGGCATATCAAGCTCAGGGAGAGCAGAGCCTACTTCTATTTTGATTTGCTCGGCTGAGCGCTCCCCAATCAAAAGATTGTGCTCGCGGCGCATGTAGTCTACGATATCTTTAGTAAAAACATCACCTGCAATTCTGATAGATTGCTCACACACTATACCCGATAGGGCAATGACGGCGATTTCGGTCGTACCTCCCCCAATATCGACAATCATTGTACCGTTGGGCTGAGTGATATCAATCCCAATCCCAATGGAGGCCGCAATAGGCTCATGTACCATGTACACTTCCTTCGCACCAGCGTGTTCGGCTGAATCTTTTACCGCTCTCTTTTCTACTTCGGTGATTCCAGAAGGAATACATATAACCATGCGATGGGAAGGAGTGAAGAAACGGCTATTAGGAGTAATCATTTTAATCATACCCCTAATCATCAATTCGGCTGCGGTAAAGTCGGCGATTACACCGTCTTTTAGCGGGCGAATTGTTTTTATATTTTCGTTTGTTTTTTCGTGCATTTGCATTGCTTTGTGACCAATCGCCAGCACCTTCCCGTTGTTCTTGTCCAAAGCAATGATTGATGGCTCATCTACCACAATTTTATCTTTGTGGATAATCAGCGTGTTGGCTGTGCCTAAATCAATTGCAATCTCGCTCGTTAAAAAATCAAATAATGCCATGATGAATGCTTTCGCAGAGTGATTGAAATTTTGTGAGCCGCAAAATTAAAGGATTTTATCGGCTTTTTGGCAGAATAGCGAGTAAGTAATTTTTTAATTAAAACCTTGAAAATGAGTCAAACGTTTTGACCCCTTTTACAAAATACGCCCAAATAATGCTTTTTTGTGTAATTGGTAGGGGTTGTTGCGCTTTTCGGAACTGTAGATTTTGTTGGATTTTTTTTCGTTTTTGAGGAAGGTTTCCTAATACCCAGGCATAAAATTTGAAATGAGCTTTGATTATTGCTAAAATATCTTTCCATTGTCCTTTGATAAGAAAACGAACGGAGGATATTCCGTCTAAAACAAGTCTCAGAAAAATTGTTGACCAAAGATATTTATCCAAATTTTTGTAGAGCATCGCGAGGCTATTACGATAGTTGAGATAGGTTTTGAAAGGGCTAGAAGGAGGCAAAGTGCCACCTCCTACATGCAAAACTTTAGAAAACGGATAACAATACACTTGGTAACCCACATGGTGTAATCGCCAGCAAAGGTCTATTTCTTCCATATGAGCAAAAAAATCCTCGTCAAAACCACCTACTTCATGAAATGCCGAAGCTCGAATAACTAAACACGCTCCTGATGCCCAAAAAATAGGGATAATGCTGTCGTATTGACCCGTATCAATTTCACAAAAATCAAAAATTCGACCACGACAATAAGGGTAGCCTAGCCAGTCTATAAATCCCCCACAAGCCCCTGCATATTCAAATTGGTCGGGATTGTGATGAGCCAAAATTTTGGGTTGGCAGGCAGCTATAGTAGGATTTTTATCCAAAAACTGCACCATAGGAGTCAGCCAATGAGGCGATACTTCTACATCCGAATTTAACAAAACATAGTAGTCTGCTTTGATTTCTTTTAAAGCTTCATTGTAGCCACCGGCGTATCCTTTGTTGGTAGAAAGCTGGAGAAGATGTATTTGAGGATAATGGATTTTAAGCCATTGGACTGAATCATCCGTGGAAGCGTTGTCGGCTATGTATATCAAAAAGCCAGTTGAATGGCTTATAACAGACGGGAGAAACTTTTCAAGAAAGTTTCTCCCGTTATAATTAAGAATGACGATGGCGGTTTTAGACATATAAATCGAAGAAAACAAATAACAAGCTCTTTTTCAGGAAATACTTCCTATTGGTCTTGTTTCTTACTTCATAAATTTACTTAAGTCTAACCCCGGAATGTTGGGCAAAAGACCATCCGTTGATTGTTGAATATGTGCCTTTATTTGCTCCTCAATATTTTCGAGGGCTCTATTAGTAGCTGCCACAATCAAGTCTTGGAGCATTTCTCGGTCTTGAGGTTGTATGAGATCTGGGTCGATCGTAAGGCTAATGATTTGTTTACGACCATTTACCGTTACTTTTACCATCCCAGCTCCAGCTTCTGCCGATTCGGTGAGCTGCCCTAAACTTTCTTGTGCTTCTTTCATCTTTGCTTGGAATTCTTTCACTTTTCCAAGCATTCCCATCATATCTCCAAACATAAGTTGTTGTGTCTAATTTTCGTTTAGATGCAAAACTAAAAAATTATCTCCAGTATGGCATTTCTGCTCCATTAATTAATAAAACGCGATTGCTTCCGTTGGCATCGATGGTATAGATGCTTCGTGGCGACGAATCATCGTTGTTAGTATTGGTAAGGATTATCTTGGCACCGGTTGGAGAAAAACGAGGTTCAAGGTCGTTGGTTCCGGCAGGCTTAGTTCCAGTTATAGTGACAGTGGTACCTGTACCTGTGTTAGCACCTGCTGATAGATCAGTAAAGGTATTAGATGCAATGTCCATTAAATAAACACGGGAGTCTAGCATACGACCTTGAGGGTTTTCGAAGGCGCGAGCATCGCGAGTAAAAAGGATCTGACGACCATCTATTGAAAATACCGGATTTCCAACTCTACCCGATTGACGGTAGGTACGTATAGTGTCGGCATTTGATTCATTGTAAACAATAATTTGGTTATCGTAAATGCTACCACCGGTGGTTCTGACTACAAGGCGGCCGTTTACTTGTGCGGTCCAGTCACATCCCGCAAACAATCTACCCGCAGGTGCTTGATACACTACCCTAAGCCCCGTACCGTCGCTTCTGACAGAATAAAGACGATTGTTGCTAGGATATAGCAATTGTGAACCATCTGGCGACCAGCAGAAAGAAAGGTCGGTTGGCGAGAGACCTGCAATGGGTACAGTGGTTACTTTGCGAAGCCTAGTACCATTGACGCTCATTACATAAATATGCAAGTCAGTTTCGATGTTTGAGATAAAAGCTACTTCTTGACGATTAGGACTTACAACAGGACGCCAATTGCTGCCATTTTGGGTTAATTGAAATTCTTCAACCCCATCTTTGGATGTAAAAATTTGGTATAAACCGTTGATTTTTTTGCTATAGACATAGGCTAGGTCAGGGAATTGACGGGTTTTAAAAGACCAAGTTTCTCCGTATACATTGGTGTATCTATCTTTAACTACTACTTGCCAGTAGTAGGTAGTTTCAAAGCGTAAATCTTTAACTTGTAAAGAGTCTTCTGTGAGATTTGCGGCAATTAGCGTAGAAGGCTGCCCCTCTCTAAAGAAATAAACATCATAAGTAAGAGAACTATCGGCTCTATCGGGATCTGTGGATTTCCAGCGTAATGTGATATTATTAGTTACATCAGTGGCATTGGTGAGGGGATTTACTACAGAGGGCTTAGAGGGCGGACGGTTTTGAGTTTGATCATCAGTCAAGAAAAAATCAATGGTAGAAGTGCGGCTATCTTCGATATCGGCTGTAGAGGCTTCTAATCTAAAGCCTGATTTGGATGCTTGAATGGTATATTTGCCCACCAAAACGCTATCAAAGCTATAAAAACCTTCATTGTTGGTTTCGGCGGTACGTCCTGTTGGGCTTAATCTAATAACCACATTTGAAACAGGTTGTCGGGTATCGTACAGCACGACATTACCTTGCAGCTTTCCATAAAGTTTGGGAGTTACGAAAGTCTCTTCAGCGCATCCTAATAGTCCTGCTATACTTGCGGCGATTCCTAGCAGCGTCAGTAATAGTTTGGGAAGGAATGCGGTTTTGGTGATTTTATCTATTGATTTAAACATTATTGTAATCTTTAGTGCTATTGTAACAAATGTGAAAGAGGAAATTAAGGTTTGGCTTTTTTGGTCTTATTGATGGGCTTTCCTAAGTAAATAGAAAGTCCTAGATTAGCTTTCCAATAAAAATCATTGAAGGCTCCATACACCATTCCATCTAGCTTATCATTAAACATTTGATGATGACTTAGCGATAGATTGATTCCTATATTTTTGTTGACAAAATACTCTAAACTCCAGCCCACGTTCCATTTATAAAGAGGAGTATCCTGAAAACCAAAAGGAGAATTACCTCGTTGAAAAGTAGCTCCAAGACCTGCAAAAAAAACAGGAGATAGTTTTTCAAAGGGCAAAGGGCGAAAGAGTGCATTTCCTTCCACAAAAGAGATGTTCTTTTTGAAAAAACGCTCACTTGCAAGAGTTCCAGCACCCAAATTAGCTTCGATTCCCCATTTAGGTCTAAAATAATACTGTACTCCAAGACCATAGGCGCCTTTGATGAGTGGTTGGGCGTAGTCACCTTTGTATCGGAGGATTCCCCCATAAGGCTGAATAGATAGAGCTGGACGTGTTACATTATTGATAGTGCCTACCCAGTCAGTTTGGCTCATTTCTTTTCTTTCTACTTCGTAAGCCGCTAAGATTTCTTTGGTTTGTTGGGATGTTTTTTCATCCGCTTGCCATAGACCATCTCTGATACCTTCAATCACTAAGGCATAAATAGATTTTTCGATAGCTTCCGTGACTGCCAACTGAGACGGTTCGGTGGTAGTAAAGCCTGTTTCTGCTTCAAGCAATCTTTTGAACTTTACATATCTGAAAATCCCTGCATTGGTAGATTGGGAGAAAATAGTTTTTGAAGTATAAACTGTTTTAAGGATTTTTCCAGATTTAGTAGCAACCGCTCTCAAGTATACTGTTACACGATCTTGACGATACTGAGTAGAGCCGCCACTGCCAAAATATCGTAGTCCTGCTCCACCAGTGATGGTATTGGCGTCGTATGAGATAATACCTCCTTCTAGGATAATTCCCGCAAACAACAAAGGGGGGAGGTTTTCGGCTTCACTTTTAAACTGGGTAAGGCTGGAACGAACAATTTTGCGTTCATTGAGTAAGTTACTGACGTTTTCCCGTTCGATAGGAATAAACCAGTTACTTTCTTCCATCGCCTTAATCATGATGTTGGTGGCACCTTGTGTCACGGCAGTTGACCAGTTTGCTCCTGTTTCCGAAGGTTTGTATTGACCCGTTTGATCACGAAATTTATAGACAGCAGCTACTAATTTTTCTTTAGGTACGGGTAGTTTGCGTAGGTCAGGTGTAATAGTGGTTTCTTCTCCTAAGCGTGCTCTTTGGGGTTTGGTGGGCTGGTGAAGAAAAGCACTACATCCTTCAAGTAGGAGAGCAGTAGCCAATAATCCTATTCCAAGAACACTTCTAAAAAATGGAATCATCTTTGGTGATATTAATTGATTAAAATCTTACTCTCTTAAAGAGGAATAAATGAGTAAGAAGAAAAAATAAGGATTAGATAATTTTTAAAAAGTTAGTAGTAGGGAACGGTTATGACAGTCTCTCCTCCTTTATTGTCCACAATCTTAATGACTAGCCCATCTGCTCCTGGGTCAACATTGATGGTGAGGTCTCCATACTTGTAAGTCCCTGCTTCCAAAGAGCCTTCTCCAAACTGATTTTGGGTGAGTTGGCGGGTAAGTTGGCTTAGTGTTTGACGGCTCAGGGTATTCGCAAAATCAGCGACGGGGTCGGTAGTAGTTCGGGTGGTACTAGTCTGGTTTGGGTCTTTGTAAGTATCTTGTGCTTGAGCAGAGCTGAGCATCCACTGGTAATTAAAGGTGTTTCCACCAAAGGCCGGATTCATAGGACGATAGATAAATCCTTGCCCCATACAGAAAATAGGAGCAATACCTAGTAAGAAAGCAAAAAGTAGTATTTTTTTCATCTGTTTAAATGGTTTGAGGTCAATAAACTCCCGTCCCTTTCTGATCTTGACTTCCGAGTTGATTTTGTATTTCTTGATAATTTAAAATGTATTGCAATACTGTTTCGTAGGCATTTTCGGCAAAATACTCTAAGGCGTCCATGCGTGGCTGCATAAATTGCTGCCATAGCAATTGATCATTTACCGAAATTTGAATGAGATTTGAGAGGCCGGGAGAAGGGAGCTCTTCAATCATGATGGTCAAATCATCTAATTGATTGAAGGCAATGGTGCTAGTCTGTGTAGAATCTAATTGACTAGAGTTCCATCTTTGATAGAACAGTTCATAAAAGTCTCTACCTAGTTTGGTACGACTATTATCTAGCACTAAGCCAAGGCCAGTATCTTCGCCAATAGCTTTTTCTTGTAGCAATAAATTATTTGTCTCAGCTAGCCCTTCATCATTAATGTTCTGTGCTAACCCCCTCATCTCAAACAGCCCCATACCGCTGAGCATCATCACTAAAAAAAGAAAGACACGTTTCACCTTAATAATTATGAGTAATGCTAATTTGCATACCGCCGGATTGTTCAATTTTTAAAGGTAATATGGTAGGAGTAATCGTACCTGAACTTATAAGGCCGTTGTTATTGCCTATTTGAGTTACTTCCAAATTAGATTGATTGATATTATTGGACAAAAGCAGGGAGTTGCCTGAACCTACTTGGGTTAAGCTAGCACCTCCATTGCTTCCTACTAGATTGACATCCATATTATTACCAGAGCCCTGTTGATAAGTATTTATTATTGAGCCGGTACCAGAAGTAGAAACAGAGAAGTTGTTGTTATTCCCATTTTGCAAAATATGAAACTCATTTTGAGCGGCTGGTGTAGAAGGAACAGAGCCTAGCTGATTAAGACCTAAGACAGCGGTTTGCTTATCAGTAGGGGTATTATTTTTAATAAAATCAGACCATGATGCTTCTGACTGTGCTTGCGCCAAAATAGGTAATGCAAAAACAAGGGATAAAAAAAACTTTTTCATTGTCTCCACAGGATTGGTTATTAGAATGATGGGAATATTATTTTAGGAGTGACTGGTCTGTTTAATAACCACTCTATTATTATTGCCTATTTGATTGATAACCGCTTTGGATTTGCCATCATTACTAATGATAACCTGCGTATTGCCATTATCATCAATGAAGGTTTCGGTCGTCGTCTCTTTCACGCCGTCTTTGTCGATAGTCGTTTGAGTGACTTCGGCTATGTTTTTGTTTCCGGATTGTTGTATCTCTATCATGGCTTAAAAATAATATTAAAATATTATATCTACAGCATTATATTTCAACAATTTAGCTGCCCAAGCACTTTAGAACTTACGTGAAAAGCTCAAAAAGCACTTAGGCAGCTGTTGGGGAATCTTTCTTTTTGAATATTTATATTTCTAAAAAGAAAGCATTAATATCCTATTGTTCAACTTTTAGGTCTGATTATATGCCATTTTGTGTGAAACCGCTAATAACGTTACCATTACCATTTTGGGTACTATTAAAAGTATTGCCCGAGCCATTTTGGGTACCGCTAAGAATATTCGAGTTACCATTTTGCTGAGCTGTAATGGTATTCATACTACCTAACTGGTCGATTTCCGAAAGGTTCAAGTTACCGGTTTGGGTCATCGTTAGTGAATTTCCTTCTCCTTCTTGGAGGTATGTAGCAGCGTTCTCATTACCTTGCTGAGTTAGGTAAATTTCGTTAGAAGCTGCTGACCCAGTTGCAGTTTGAGAAGTACCAGCAACGTTATCATCGCCAAATTGGCTAATCGAAGCATAGTTGATAGCTTCAGAGGCAGTGGTATTTTGTCCTACAATTGCTACGTTACCATCACCCACTTGATCAATAGTGGCTCCATTGGAAGATGTAGCAGCTCCATCTTGTACGATTGTGGCATTGTTTAGGTCACCAGTTTGGTAAATATCTGCGTCATTACTTGCCGAAGAGCCAGGCCCGTTGAAGTCTTGTAGTATAGAAGCAATATTACTCTCTCCATTTTGAATGGTGAGTGCGTCATTTATAGATCCTATGTCATCAGAAGTCTGAGTAATAACACTTTGATTAGACGTCCCCTTTTGTTGGACTTCAGCGATGTTTTGTCCCATACTAGAAGAAGTCTGAACGACTGTTGCCTCATTGAGTGTCACTGTTCCTCCATCGCCGTCTTCTTGTTTGATGATAGCACTCTGCTGATATCCTCCCAAACTTATTCCCAAGTTAATTTGAACTACTGTTGCGGTGTTACTTACGCCATCCTGAGTAATTTCTGTTCCGTCTACCCCTACCCCTAATCCACTTTGCGAAACAATTGCGAGGTTGGTTTCTCCAATTTGATTAATAGTAGCATCATGACCACTTTCACTGATACCATTTTGAGTAATTACTGCTTCGTTGCTTGTACCATTTTGAGTCAACGTAAGAGACTCAAATGCGGAGCCAGAAGTATTGTCAGAAGTTTGATCTAAAGTCACTTTGTTGGTATTCCCAGTGATAGTGATAGTAGCTTCATTGTTGCCTAGCAATGTAGAAGTTTGGGTGGTAGTAAGCTGATTTTCGTCGCCTGATATAGTAATATCAAGATTGCTTTTTACGCCTGTTTGTGTGTGTGTGCCAACGTTCCCGGAACCCGTAATGGTGGACGTACCTGTGTTCTGACTGTAAGCAGCTAACGTAGTCAACAACGCTGCTACAGTGATAAAGACGTTTTTCATAGAGATGAGATTTTGCGTGAGTTTAACAAAGAAATAGAAAAATGATTAAACAAACTATTAAATAATATCCAAAAATATGCAAATATTAAACCTTTGAGGTTAGTACGCTAACCAAATATACGTAATATATACCAGAATGTATTGAACAGTCAGAGCCTTAACAAGAATAATAAGCAATAATCAAGACGAAGTAGGATAGAGAGAGCCTCAAAATTTGGGCTAACAAAAATAAGAAATATTATCTAATAAAAAATACCAAAAAGACATTAATTTATCAAACGGTACGACACATATGATTAATAAACAGTGATTTTTTGGTTGATTATAGGATATTCTTTGGTGTTTTGGACTCTAATTACGTAAGTGCCAGTAGGATAAGATGAGCAATCAAAAACAACGGGTGATGAGGCATTTACAGTCTTGGATTTTAGTATAATTCCCTGAACGTTACACAAATATGCTGTCCCTAGTTGCTTTAAACTGGGATCAGAGGATTTACCATTAATGATATATAGGTTAATAGCTGGCTGTTGTAGGTTTATTCGAATGCCTTCACAGGGATCGATTACTTCAACAATATTTGAAAATGTGGTTCTGCCTGTTAAATCTACCTGACGAATTCTGTAAAAAGTTTTGAGAGCGGGTTCGGTATCTATATAGTCGTAAGTTTGAGTAGCACCTGCTCCAATCACGGGTACATGCCCATAATCTTTATATTCAGTTCCGTCGGTACTTTTTTGTACTATGAAGGAGGTAACTATACTAGTGGCTGGAATACTCCATGACAAACGTACTTGACATTGATCAACCTTGGCTGTTAGATTATTGACAACGACAGTATTAGACTGTCCTCGGCAGGTGCCGGGCGCATCTAACCGACGAAAACTGGGGGCGGAACCAAAATAAATATCATCTATGGTGATTTGGGCCGCGTCTCCGCCACATACCATCAAGAAAAGTAGGCGGAATTTCCCACTTGCATCACTAGCGATAGATGAGGTGTGATTGACATTATAAACACTCAATGCTTGTTTGGTAGGATCAGAAGGGTAGGAAAATTGATAGATTGATTTGCGAGTATTTTTTTCTATATCCCACAAATAGACTTGTATCTTTCTTGGGCTATTTGATGCTTTTAGTAATTGAAACTTAAATTGTAGCGTAATTTGCTGACCTGCTGGAATCGCAAAAGCAGGAGTCGTAGCAGTGGCTGTATCCGAAACTTGAGGGCTAGTGATAAGGGCGCAATTGGCAGAAGCACTGCTGCTAATTGGAGTAACATTACAAGCATTAAATAGCCAGCAATCTGCTTCAAGTGGAGCTCTGTCACAGCCATCGAAATTTTCAATTAGCTGAGCATTTGTCAGTTTGCTATAAAACAGCAATAGTAATATGACAGTGCGTTTGAACATTGGATAAGGCGACAGGTATGAATAATGAGCCAAAGATAAAGATTTAATAAAAGTACAGGAGGAGATATTTCCCTTTTTTATCAAGCGGTCGTTTATCTATTTTGGATAAAAAAATAAGCACTGATACAGATAACCAGTGCTTATTTCAGATTTATGTTCTAAATTATTATTGAGGGGTGGGCATAAATAGGAACCAACGAATGTTAAAGAGTTGATGACCAAATC
>VFQP010001225.1_pt1 | contig 36050 bp, 31 predicted proteins | sample 3512351 | NCBI WGS metagenome assembly VFQP01 (sample SAMN10412372, study PRJNA504923) | tailings metagenome | isolation source: Relicate 1 Philex TSF1 revegetated site | place: Philippines: Tuba, Benguet | collected 2017-08-29
TTTCGGGGCTGCCGAACATCACGCCGATCTTCATGCGGATCTGGTTGATGAAGATCACCGTGCAGTTGGTCTTCTTGATGGTGGCGGTGAGTTTGCGCAGCGCCTGGCTCATCAGGCGTGCCTGCAGGCCGGGCAGCTGGTCGCCCATTTCGCCTTCGATCTCGGCCTTGGGCGTGAGCGCCGCCACCGAGTCGACCACCACCAGATCGACCGCGCCCGAGCGCACCAGCGAATCGACGATTTCGAGCGCCTGTTCACCGGTGTCGGGCTGGCTGATGAGCAGCTCGGGCAGGTTCACGCCGAGCTTCTGCGCGTACTGCACGTCGAGCGCGTGTTCGGCGTCGACGAAGGCGCAGGTGCCGTTGAGGCGCTGCATCTCGGCGATGACCTGCAGCGTGAGCGTGGTCTTGCCCGACGATTCCGGGCCGTAGATCTCGATCACCCGGCCTCGCGGCAGGCCGCCGACGCCCAGCGCGATGTCCAGGCCCAGCGAACCGGTGGACACCACCTGGATGTCCTCGATCTGCTCGCCTTCGCCGAGCTTCATGATCGTGCCCTTGCCGAACTGCTTTTCGATCTGGGCAAGCGCGGCCTGCAGGGCCTTGGCCTTTTCGCTGTTGAGGGCGGCGTTTTTGACGGGTGCGTCCATGGGGTGGCTCCTGAGCGGTGAGTGGGTGTTGACTTCACGACAGGTCTTTCGACCTGTTTCGGCATCCAGCACTGGATGCATGCCCAGGAGTGTAGCGGCGCATTGCCACGCCACAAGCCGATTTTTGGTCAGTTTGCCTTACGATCTGGCGCCATGGACACCACCCCCGACGACCGCTGGCGCGGCGGCCACCTGGGCCGCTGGCTGGGCGAATCGCTGCGCCGATTCGACGCGCGTGTGCTGCACCTGATGGCCCACGACCCCGAGGTGCCGCTGGCGCTGTCCAACCTCGCCGCGCGCCAGCAGGTGGGCGCGGCACACGTGCACATCACGCGCCACCTCTCGCTGCGCGGCTCGCGGCTGACCGAGCTCGCGCACAACGCGGGCATGAGCAAGCAGGCCATGGGCGATCTCGTGGCGCAGTGCGAGGCCTGGGGCCTGGTGCGGCGCGAGCCCGACCCGCGCGACGCGCGGGCCCGGCGCATCGCGTTCACGCCCGACGGCCTGCTCTGGCTCGACGCCTTCCGGCGCGCCGTGGCGCAGGCCGAGGCCGAGTTCGCGGCCCAGGTGGGCCCCGAGGTGGCCACCGTCGTCGTGCTCGGTCTGGAGGCGTATGCACAGACCTGAGCAGGCGGCCCGTTCTGTCAGCCTGGTCGAAGGGGGCAAACCTACAATGAACCCACACTTCGAGGAGACCTGCCATGCGCATCCTGATCGCCGAAGATGACCAGGTCCTGGCCGACGGCCTGCTGCGCAGCCTGCGATCGGCCGGCGCCGCCGTGGACCACGTGGCCAGCGGCACCGAAGCCGACGCGGCCCTGCTCACGAACAACGAGTTCGACCTGCTGATCCTGGACCTGGGCCTGCCCAAGCTGCACGGCCTGGAAGTGCTCAAACGGCTGCGATCGCGAGGCTCGGCGATGCCGGTGCTCATCCTCACGGCGGCCGACGGCGTGGAAGAGCGCGTCAAGGGCCTGGACCTCGGCGCCGACGACTACATGGCCAAGCCCTTCTCGCTGCAGGAGCTCGAGGCCCGGGTGCGCGCCCTCACGCGCCGCGGCATGGGCGGCAGCACCAACGTCATCCGCCACGGCCCGCTCGAATACGACCAGGCCGGCCGCGTGGCCACCATCGACGGCAAGATGGTCGAGCTCTCGGCGCGCGAACTCGGCCTGCTCGAGGTGCTGTTGCAGCGCGCAGGCCGCCTGGTGAGCAAGGACCAGCTCGTCGAGCGCCTGTGCGAGTGGGGCGAAGAGGTGAGCAACAACGCCATCGAGGTCTACATCCACCGCCTGCGCAAGAAGATCGAAAAGGGCCCGGTGCGCATTGCCACCGTGCGCGGCCTGGGCTACTGCCTGGAGAAGGTGTGACCCTTCCGGCGGCGCAGCCACGCAGCGGCGAGAGCGGCTCCGTGGCGCCGGCCGAGGCCGCACCACCCGCCGAACGCCGCGGCGGCGGGCCGGGCGGCTTCGGGCTGTTCCAGCGCGAGCAGCGCAGCCTGTTCGGCGAGATCCTCGACTGGATGCTCACGCCGCTGCTGCTGCTGTGGCCGCTGTCGCTCGCGCTCACCTGGATCGTGGCGCAGGGCATCGCCAACAAGCCCTTCGACCGCGCGCTCGAGTTCAACCTGCAGGCCTTGTCGCAGCTCGTGAACGTGCACGAGGGCCGGCCGCGCTTCGAGCTCAACCGCCAGGCGCGCGAGCTGCTGCGCGCCGACGACAGCGATTTCGTGTTCTACCAGGTGGTCGATGCGCGGGGCACGGTGCTCAGCGGCGAGGCCGACCTGCCCCGCCCGCCCACCGACGAAACCCCGGAGGTCGGCCGCGTGCGCCAGCGCGACGACGTGATGCGCGGCGACGCGGTGCGCGTGGCCTACACCTGGCTCGCGCGGCCCGACCCGGCACGCCCGGTGCTGCTGCAGGTGGCCGAAACCACGGGCCGGCGCTCGACGCTGGCCAACGAGATCATCAAGGGCGTGATGGTCCCGCAGTTCGTGATCCTGCCGCTCGCGGTGCTGCTGGTGTGGATGGCGCTGGTGCGTGGCATCCGGCCGCTGTCCGATCTGGAGCAGCGCATCCGTGCCCGCCGACCCGACGACCTGAGCCCGATCGAGGAGATGGACGTGCCGCAGGAGGTGGCGCCGCTGGTGTCCTCGATCAACGACCTGCTCGCGCGCCTGAAGACCTCGCTCAACACGCAGCGGCGCTTCCTGGCCGACGCGGCCCACCAGCTCAAGACGCCGCTCGCGGGCCTGCGCATGCAGGCCGAGCTCGCGCAGCGCGAGGCCGACCCCGCGGGCCTGCGCGCCTCGCTGCAGCAGATCGCACGCTCGACCGTGCGCGCCAACCACACGGTGAGCCAGCTGCTCGCGCTCGCGCGCGCCGAGACCACGGGCCGCGCGCTGCCCAACGCCCAGGTCGACCTCGCGCGCCTGCTCGCGGGCGTGGTGCAGGACTCGGTGCCGCGCGCGCTGGAGCACGGCGTGGACATCGGTCTCGAAGGCGTGAGCGAGGTCCCGCCCGAGATGCTGATCACCGGCAATCCCACGCTGCTGCAGGAGATGGTGCGCAACCTGCTCGACAACGCGATCGCCTACAGCGGCCAGGGCGGCGTGGTGACGGCGCGCGTGCTGGTCGACCGCTTCAGCGGCGTGCAGCTGGTGCAGGTGGAAGACAACGGGCCAGGCATTCCGGTGAACGAACGCGCACTGGTGCTGCAGCCGTTCTACCGCGCGCTCGGCACCAACGTCGACGGCTCGGGCCTGGGGCTGGCCATCGTGCAGGAGATCGCGCAGCAGCATGGCGCGAGCCTGTTGATGGAAGACGCGCACCCCGAGCGCTCACGGCCCGGGCTGCGGATCTCGGTGCGCTTCACGCGCCCCGAGTGAGGCGCGGCGCGTGGGGGCTCAGGCCCCGCCGCCGGGCCGCCCCAAGGCGAGGCCGCGCCCCCTCGGGGGGCAGCGACCCGCGCAGCGGCGAGCGTGGGGGCTCAAGGCTTGTAGACGTTGAGCTCGAGGCGCTCGCGCTCGATCACCTTGGCCACCGCGGGCAGCGCCGCAAAGCGCTGCACCAGGGCCCAGGTCTGCGGCAGGGTCTGCGGATCGATGCCCGCGAAACCGCCCCAGCGCAGCAGCGTGAGCGCATAGGCATCGAGCACGCCCGGGTGCTCGCCGCCGAGCCAGGGCGAGGCCTTGGCGGCCAGGGCTTCGATCTCCTGCAGCAGGCCGCGGTAGCTCTCCACGGCGTGCGCCTTCACGGCCTTTTGCGCCGCTTCGTCGCTGGTGAACTTGTTGGGCATGAACACGTGCGTGAAGGTCGGGTGCACGGTGTTGTTCATCCACGCCAGCACCTGCAGCGCGCGCGTGCGCGCCACGCCGCTGGCGGGCAGCAGGTGGGCCTGGGGAAACTTCGCGTCCAGGTGCAGCGCGATGGCGGTGATCTGCGTGATCACCTCGTCGCCATCGACCAGCACGGGCACCTGGCCGCGCGGGTTGATCGCCAGGTACTCGGGCGAGCGCTGCTCACCGCGGTGCAGCTTGATCGGGGCGGGTTCGAACGCGGCGCCCGCGAGTTCCAGGGCCGCGTGCGGCACGAAGGAACAGGCGCCCGAGGCGTAGTACAGCTTGAGGCTCATCGAACAGTCTCCTTGAGGGTTCTGGAAGGGTAATCAGCTCAGGTGGTCGCCCACCAGGCCTGCGATCTCGAACATGGTCACCGAGTCCTTGCCGAACACGGGGCGCAGCTTGGCATCGGCGTTGATGCGGCGCTTGTCCTTGGCGTCCTGCAGGCCGTTGGCCTTGATGTAGTCCCACAGCTTCTTGACCACCTCGGGGCGCGACACCACGCCCTCGCCGATCACCGCGGCCAGCGCCGCGCTGGGCTGCTTGCCGGTGGCGGCGGTGGTCTTGCGCGGGGCCTTCTTCTCGGCCGGCGCTTTCTTGGCGGCCGGGGCCTTCTTGGCCGCCGCTGCCTTCTTCGCGGGCGCCGCCTTGGCCGCGGGCCGCGCCGCGGTCTTGCGCGGCGGGTATTTGCTGTCGCGCGGCTCGAACTCGAAGTTCACCTTGCCGGCGGCGGCATCCCAGGCCAGGAAGGCCTTGAACGCGCGGCGCGTGCGCATGGACACGAACTTGTCGAGCAGGTCGGTCTTGCCGGTGGCGAGCAGCTTGGCCATCTGCTCGCGCGCCACCGGCTGCTGCAGGATGATCTTGCCGCTCTTGAAATCGCAGCTCGGCGTGGGCTGCTGCGCCGTGGGCACCGAGCGCTCGCACACGTAGTTGGCGCCGTGCTCGTGCACCGCGCCGCCGCACTTGGGGCAGGCGCCCAGGCTCTCGCTGCCCGTGAAGTCCACGAGCTCGCCGGTCTCTTCGTCCTTGCGGTCGTCGCCGAAGTCGAATTCGAGCTTCCAGTTGCGGTCTTCCTCGCTGTGCTTGAGCACCAGCTCGGCCACGAAGGGCCAGCCGGCCTTGGAGCGGAAGCCCTCGAGCGGGCCGATGTGCTTGTCGCGCAGGAAGACCTCGGCCTCTGCGGTTTCGAAGGTGCGGCCGCCGGGCGATTTGGTGAACGAGAAGCCGCAGCCTTCGCTGTTGCCGTCGACACCGGTGCAGGCAAAGCGGCGGTAGTTCTCTTTCACCACGCCGCCGCAGTTGGGGCAGGGCGAAGACAGCGTGGCGTAGTCGCCGGGCACGGTGTCGCGGTCGTATTCCTTGGCCTTCTTCACGAGGCGCTCTGTCATGGCCGCGATCTCGGCCATGAAGGCATCGCGCGAGAGCTTGCCGTGCTCCATCTGCGAGAGCTTGTATTCCCACTCACCGGTGAGCTCGGGCTTGGAGAGTTCCTCCACCTCGAGGCCGCGCAGCAGCGTCATGAGCTGGAAGGCCTTGGCCGTGGGAATGAGCTCGCGGCCTTCGCGCAGCATGTACTTCTCGGCCAGCAGGCCTTCGATGATGGCCGCGCGCGTGGCCGGCGTGCCCAGGCCCTTCTCGCTCATGGCCTCGCGCAGCTCGTCGTCTTCCACCAGCTTGCCCGCGCCTTCCATGGCCGCGAGCAGCGTGGCTTCGCTGTAGCGCGCGGGCGGGCGGGTCTTCAGGCCTTTGTGCTCGACCGACTCGGTGCGCACGGTTTCGCCCTCGCGCACCGGCACCAGGTTCTGGCCCTTGTCGCCCGGCTGCGCGCCCTCGACCTCTTCGGCGGCCTCCTTGCCGTACACGGCCATCCAGCCCGGCTTCACCAGCACCTTGCCTTCGGTCTTGAAGTGGTGGTTGAGCACGCTGCTGATGCGCGTGGTGACCATGAACTCCGCACTGGGGAAGAACACCGCGATGAAGCGGCGCACCACCAGGTCGTAGAGCTTTTGCTCGGCTTCGCTCAAGCCGCTGGGCGCCTGCAGCGTGGGGATGATGGCGAAGTGGTCCGAGACCTTGCTGTTGTCGAAGACGCGCTTGGTGGGCTTGATGTAGCCGTTGTTGAGCGCGGTGAGCGCGTGCGGCGCGAGGTGCTTCATGCCGCTGTCGGCGAGCATCTCGAAGGTCTGCTTCACGGTGCCCAGGTAGTCCTCGGGCAGCGCGCGCGAATCGGTTCGCGGGTAGGTGAGCGCCTTGTGGCGTTCGTACAGGCTTTGCGCGAGCTGCAGCGTGGTCTTGGCCGAGAAGCCGAAGCGGCCGTTGGCCTCGCGCTGCAGGCTGGTCAGGTCGTAGAGCAGTCCGCTGGCCTGGGTGGTGGGCTTGCTTTCTTCGGTGACGCTGGCCGCCTTGCCGCGCACGGCCTCGACGATGGCCTGCGCCTGCTTCAGATCCCACACGCGGTCGGCGCGCAGGTCGGCGTCGGCGTCTTCGCCCGTGGGTTTCTTGAAATTGGGGTCGAACCACTTGCCCGGGTACTCGCCGGCCTCGGCGAGGAAGCTCGCGTGGATCTCCCAGTAGTCGCGCGGGCGGTGGGCGCGGATCTTCTCTTCGCGCTCGACCACGATGGACAGCGTGGGCGTCTGCACGCGGCCCACGGTGGTGAGGAAGAAGCCGCCGTCGCGCGAGTTGAAGGCCGTCATGGCGCGCGTGCCGTTGATGCCGACCAGCCAGTCGGCCTCGGAGCGGCTGCGCGCCGCGTCGGCCAGGCCGCGCATCTGCGCGTCGCTGCGCAGGCGCTCGAAGCCTTCACGGATCGCGGCCGGCGTCATGGACTGCAGCCACAGCCGCTGCACCGGCTTGCCCAGGCCCTGGTACTGACCGTTCTTGAGGCCGCCCGCGTACTGCTCGATCAGCCGGAAGATCAGCTCGCCCTCGCGGCCCGCGTCGCAGGCGTTGATGAGCGTGCCCACGTCCTTGCGCTTGGCCAGCTTCACCACCGCGTTCAGGCGCGACTTGGCCTTGTCGATCGGCTTGAGCTCGAAGTACGGCGGCAGCACCGGCAGGTGCGCGAAGCTCCACTTGCCGCGCTTGACGTCGAACTGCTCGGGCGCAGCGATCTCCACCAGGTGGCCCACGGCGGACGTGACCACGTAGCGCTCGTTCTCGAAGTGGTCTTCGTGCTTGTCGAACTTGCCCGCCACGGGCGTGAGCGCGCGCACGATGTCCTGCGCCACGGAAGGCTTCTCGGCAATGACCAGTGTTTTGGAAGAACCGTCGGTTTTCATCTCTACAATCCGCTCCCACGCGCGGGCGCGCCTGTGCACACGTGCGCGCGCTTGTCGTGCGCGCACCCACGCGCGCACCCGCACAAAACAACCTTACCAAAGAAATCCGACGTGACGAAAACCGCCCGGACGACGTCCACGCGCCCCGCCAAAGCCGTGAAAGCCCCCAAGGCCGGCGACGCACGCCGCATCCAGACCCGCCGCTCCGGCGTGCACGGCAAGGGCGTCTACGCGCTGGTGGACATCCCCGCGGGCGAAACGCTCATCGAGTACACGGGCGAGATCATCACCTGGGCCGAGGCGCTCGATCGCCACCCGCACGACCCGAACGACCCCAACCACACCTTCTACTTCCACATCGACGAAGACCACGTCATCGATGCCAAGTACGGGGGCAACTCGTCGCGCTGGATCAACCACAGTTGCAAGCCCAACTGCGAGGCCGACGTGGAAGACGGCCGCGTGTTCATCCGCAGCAAGCGCGACATCCAGGCCGGCGAAGAGCTGTTCTACGACTACGGCCTGGTCATCGACGAACCCCTGACGCCCAAACTCAAGGCCCAGTACCCGTGCTGGTGCGGCGCCAAGAAGTGCCGCGGCACGCTGCTGGCGCCGGCCAAGGGCGGGCGCGCCACCAAGCTGGGCTGAACATGCAGTCCGGCGGCAGGCCCGAGGGGGTGGCGGCCGCGGCCACGCTGGCCGCCAGCGCCGAAACCATCTGGCTCGCGGTCGCCCCCACGCTGCCGGGCTTCACGGTCGAGGTCGTGCCCGAGATCGACTCGACCAACTCCGAACTCATGCGGCGCGCGCGCGCCGCGCCGCTCGACCCCGTGCTGCTGGTGGCCGAGCAGCAGACCGCGGGCCGGGGCCGCCTGGGCCGCGGCTGGCACAGCCAGCCGGGCCACTCGCTCACCTTCTCGCTCGGCTTCACGCTGCGCCCGCGCAGCTGGTCGGGCCTGTCGCTGGTGGTGGGCGTGAGCCTGGCCGAACGGCTGCATGCCGATGTGCGCCTGAAGTGGCCGAACGACCTCTGGCTGATGGAGCGCAAGCTCGGCGGCATCCTGGTGGAAACCGCGGGCCTGGCCGACGGGCCCGACGCCGCGCGCGCGGTGGTCATCGGCGTGGGCCTGAACGTGGCCCGGCCTGCCGAGGCCGCGGTGCAGCAGGTGCCGGGCGGGGCACTGCCGCCCATGCCCCCGGCGGGCCTGGCCGAGGTGGAAATGGGCGTGACCGCGCCCGAGTGGCTGGCGCGCCTGGTGCCAGCGCTGGTGGCCGACGTGAAGCACTTCGAAGCCGAGGGCTTCGCCCCCTTCGTGTCGCGCTTCGCGGCGCGCGACGCGCTGCGCGAGCGCGCCGTCACGCTCAGCGACGGCACCCGCGGCCAGGCCGCCGGCGTGGCCGACGACGGCGCCCTGATGGTGCGCGTGGACGGGCGGCTGCGGCGCGTGGACAGCGCCGAAGTGAGCGTGCGCCCATGCTGAGGTGGCTGGTGGTCGCCCTGCTCGCGGCCAACGCGGTGTATTACGCGGGCGTGCACGGCCACCTCGCCCCGCTGGGCTGGGTGCCCGCGCACGATCAGCGCGAGCCCCAGCGGCTCGAGCGCCAGGTCGAGCCGCAGCGCCTGCGGCTGCTCAACGGCGCGCGCGGCGCCGATCCCCTGACGCCCGCCACGGGCCAGAACCCGCCAGCGCCGGTCGCCGCTGCACCGGCCGTTGCGGCGGCTGTGCCCGCCGCCGTGCCTGCCCCGGCAGCGGCGCCGGCGCCCGAGCCCGCCGCGGCCGCCACCACCGCGTGCTGGCAGGCCGCGGGTTTCAGCACCGAGCAGGCCGAGCTGCTGCGCGCCGAGCTGCGCCTGCTGGGCCTGGCCGACAACGCCTGGCAGCTCGGCGAGGTGCGCAGCGCGGGCCGCTGGATCGTCTACATGGGCCGCTACGACAACGCGGAGCAGGCGGCGCGCAAGAAGGCCGAACTGCGCGGCATGGGCCTGGACACGCGCGACGTGAACACGCCGGGCCTGGCGCCCGGCATCGCGCTCGGCACTTTTTCGAGCGCGTCGGCGGCGCAGGAGGCGCTTCAGCAGGCCGAACGCCGCGGCGTGCGGACCGCGCGCGTGGTGCAGGAACGCGCCGAGAGCCTGAGCTACACCCTGCGGCTGCCGGCCATCACCGACGCGCTGCGCCAGCGCATCGACGGACTCGGCCCGGCCACCGCCGGCCGCCCGCTGCAGCGCTGCGGCTGAGGCGCGATCGGTTCAGGCGCGCCTGCGCGCGCGGCGCAGGCCCAGACCGGTGGCGAGCAGCACCAGCCCGGTCATCCAGCCCACGGGGCCGCCGCCACCGCCGGTGGGTGCGGGCGCGGGCGGCGAGACGCCGCGCACGATGATGGCGTCGCTGCCGCTCACGCCGTTGTTGTCGGTCACGGTGAGGCGGAACACCCAGCGGCCCTCCACGGCAGGCAGCGTCAGGCTGGTGAGCGACGCGGTGTCGGCCGGAATCGCCACCGTGGGGCCGCTGTCCTGCGTCCAGCGGTAGGCCACCAGGTTGGAGCCGGGCAGCGCCACGCTGCCGCGGCCGTCCAGCGTGATGCTGGCGCCCGGCACGACCGTTCCCACGGGACGGATGACCGCCGCGGGGCGCGTGGCCAGCTGCAGCGACACCTGCGCGTCGAGCAGGCCCGCCCCGCAGGTGGTGGTGGTGCAGTTGCACACGCCGGCGCTGGTGCCGGCGCAGGTGGTGCCCACGGGGCTGAGGTGCGGGCGCGCACCGGCCTGCATGCGTTCGATGAGCGCACGGGGGGTGAGCGAGGGGTTGAGCGCGAGCATGAGGCTGGCCACCCCCGCCGCCTGCGGCGCCGCGAAGCTGGTGCCCTCTTCGTAGCCGTAGTTGTCGGCCGCCGGGGTGGTGGTCCCGCTGTTGGAGGTGCTGAGCAGCAGCCGGTCACCGCCGTTGAGGCCGGTGTACATGTAGCGCCGATCGCAGGTCGGCGCATCGCACGAGCCGCCGGGCGCCGAGAGGGCCACGTTGGGGCCGAAGCTCGAGTAGTCGGTCTTGGCGCCGTCGCGGCGCACCGAGGCCACGGCCATCACGCCATCGCAATCCGCCGGACGCGTGAGGCTGCGCGCGCGGTTGCCCGCGGCGACCACGAGCAGGGCGCCCGCGGCGTTCACGTCGTCGACCATGCTCTGGTAGGCCGGGCTGCAGGCGGCGCTGCCGCCGAAGCTCAGGTTGATGACCCGCGCGGGGTTGAGGTTGACCGGCGCGCCCGCCACGGGCAGGCCCGCGGCCCAGCGCACGCCGTCGATCAGGTCGGACACCAGCGCGCCGCACTTGCCCGAGACCCGCACCGGCACGATCTGCGCGCGCCAGTTCAGGCCGGCCACGCCCTGGCCGTTGTCGGTTTCCGCCGCGATCTGGCCAGCGATGAAGGTGCCGTGCCAGGAGCTGTCGTCGATAAAACAGGACGCGAACAGCGGCTGGTTCGCCACGTCGCTGGGCGAGACCCAGTCGCCGGGGTCGCTCGGGTCGGCATCGCGGCCGTCGCCGTCGTTGGCGACCAGCAGTTCGCTCACGAAGTCGTATCCCGGCAGGACCCGGCCCGCGAGGTCGGGGTGCGGGCGGATGCCGCTGTCGACCACGGCCACCACGGTGCTGGGCGAGCCCACGCTCAAGTCCCAGGCGTTCTCCATGTTCAGGCCCGCGGGCTCACCGAAGGCGCCCGGACCCTTGAGGTGCCACTGGCTGGCATAGAGAGCGTCGTTGGGAACGGCCTGCCGCTGCACCAGCACATTGGGCTCGACCCAGGCCACGTCGGGGTGCAGGCGCAGGCGGCGCATGGCGTCTTCGAGCGCACGGCCCTGGAGCGGCCGCTGGAAGCGCAGCAGTGCGGCGCGGCCGGCTTCGCCCGCGGCCTCGCCGCGGACCCCGGCCTCGCGCGCGACGCGCGCCGTGAGTTCGCGCGAGCGCAGCGCGGCGCGCATCCAGGCGGCCTGGGCGCGGGCGCGCCCGTCGGCCCAGGGACCGCGGTCGGTTTCCTCGCGCGACAGCGGGTTCACCGCGTCGCGGTAGCCCACGATCACGCCAAAGGCGGGCGCGTCGGGCGCGGCCGCAAAAAGGGGAAGGGCGACGATCAGGCTGGAGGCCAGCAGGCACAGCCGCAGCAGGGCTCGATACATGGGGGGGGGTTTTAGCACGCACCCCTTAACGGCGATCCCCGCAACAGCACCAACGCGTGGGATTTGCCCGCGGACGGAACGCCGTCCGACGCGCGCATCAGGCCGGCGACCGGACGGGCAGGGTGTCGAACCAGGCCAGGGCCTCGTTCCACAGCGGCTGGGCGCGCGGCCGGAAGTAGCCCATGTGCCCGATCGGCCCGAGACCGCTGCGCCGCGAATCGAGCGTGACGGCGCGCACCGGGGCGTTGCGGTAGCCGGCCATGAAGGCGTCGCGCGAGGCCGGCGGGGCCCAGGCGTCGTCGATCGCGTTGACCGCCACGATGGGAAAGCGCACGGCGTCGAAGCGCGAGGTGACCTCGCGCATCTGCGGGTCGTCGAAGAAGTAGCGCGGGAAGCGGCACCAGTGGCGCCACTGGCGGTACACGTCGATCGGCAGGTCTTCGCCCATGCCGAGCCGGCTCCAGGGCAGGTAACCGGCCACGCGCGTCATCACCGGGCCGAGCACGTTCCACATGAACTGCACGCGCAGGCGCTCGAGCGGCGGCATCCAGCCGTGCCAGCCTGCGCCGGTGGCGAAGGTGTAGGCGGCGTCCACCTGCTCGGGGTGGGGCAGCAGGCCCAGCGCATGGCCGCCATACGAATGGCCCACCAGCCACAGCGGCACGCCCGGCGCGCGCATGGCCGCCACGCCCGCGGCCAGGTCGAGCCGGCCCCAGTCGAGGTAGTTCATGCGAAAGCCCTTGAGCGTCTTGGGCGCCGAGCGGCCGATGCCGCGGTAGTCGAGCGTGAGCACGTCCACGCCCTGGGCCGCCACGTGCTGGGCGAAGCGCTTGTAGAAGCCCTGCGGCACGGCCGTGGCGCCGCCCACCACCAGGTGGGCGCGCGGCGGCGTGGGGCTGCGGTAGCGCAGCGCGGCCAGCGGGTAGCCGTCGGCGGCGTGCAGGGTGAGGGGTTCGGCGCGAATGGCGTCGGCGGCGGAGGCGGTCATGGCAGGGGCTCCTTCGGAGGGGCGGGGGACTCGGGCGCGGCCAGCAGGGCCAGCAGGGTGTCGGCGATGCGGTCGAGCGGTTCGGTGCTGTGCGCCACGCGCGCCTGCAGCAGGCCGCCCTCGTAGGCCGCGACCACCAGGGCCGCGATGCCTTCTGCGCGGGGCGCCGGCATGCCCGCGCCGCGCAGGCCCTGGGCGATGCGCTCGCGGATGCGCGCGAAAGCCCGGGCGAGCGCGTCGCGCAGGGCCTGGTCGGCCGGGGTGGATTCGAGCGCCACGGTGGCCAGCGGGCAGCCGACCTCGAAGCCGCTCTCGCTGAGCCGGCCGGTGGCGCGCGACATCCACAGACGCAGGGCGTCGAGCGGGTCGGGCGTGGCCTGGAGCAGCCGGTCGAGGCCGTCGCTCATGCGCTCGACCACGGTGTCGATCGCGGCCACAGCGAGGGCGGTCTTGCCGCCCGGGAAGTGGTGGTACAGCACGCCCTTGGGCGCTTGCGCGGCCTGCAACAGCTCGGTCAGGCCGATGCCGTGCAGGCCGCGCCGGCGCAGGGCGTCGGTCATGGCGGCGATCAGGCGTTCGCGCGCGGGCTCGAAGGGCGGGGGAGCGGGCATGCGCGGCATTCTCTAGACCGATCGGTCTAGCGTCAAGCCGCGGCCCGGGGTGCGTTGTCGTGCCCGCGACGCGGGACGGCGGAGAATCGGCGGCCCGGGGGCACACGCCTTGCCCGCCACCCCAACACCTGCCCATGTCCGCCACCACCTACCTCTACCTGGGCATCGCCATCGTTGCCGAGGTGGCCGCCACCACCGCCCTCAAGGCCTCCGACGGCTTCACCCGCCTGCTGCCCAGCATCGGCGTGGTGATCGGCTACGCGATCGCCTTCTATTGCCTGGCGCTCACGCTGCGCACCTTGCCCGTGGGCGTGGCGTACGCGATCTGGTCGGGCGTGGGCATCGTGCTGGTGTCGCTGCTGGGCTGGCTGGTGTACCGGCAGACGCTGGACGCGGCCGCGCTGCTGGGCATGGGTCTGATCATCGCGGGCGTGCTGGTGATCAACCTGTTCTCGAAAACCGCCGGCCACTGAGGCGCGCCCACGAAAAAGGCGCCCGAAGGCGCCTTCCGTGCGGACCGGTGATGCGGCTTACTTCGCCACCACGCGCGCCATTTCCAGGCACTTGTTGGAGTAGCCCCACTCGTTGTCGTACCAGCTCACCACCTTGATGAAGGTGCCGTCGAGCGCGATGCCGGCGTCGGCGTCGAAGATCGAGGTGCGGGCGTCGCCGCGGAAGTCGGTCGCCACCACCTTGTCCTCGGTGTAGCCCAGCACGCCCTTGAGCGCGCCTTCGCTCTGGGCCTTCATCTCGGCGCAGATCTCGGCGTAGGTCGCGGGGTTGTTGAGCTCCACGGTCAGGTCGACCACCGACACGTCGCTGGTGGGCACGCGGAAGCTCATGCCCGTGAGCTTCTTGTTGAGCTGGGGAATCACCACGCCCACCGCCTTGGCCGCGCCGGTGCTGCTGGGGATGATGTTCTCGAGGATGCCGCGGCCGCCGCGCCAGTCCTTGTTGCTCGGGCCGTCCACGGTCTTCTGCGTGGCGGTGGCGGCGTGCACCGTGGTCATCAGGCCGCGCTTGATGCCCCACTTGTCGTTGAGCACCTTGGCCACCGGGGCCAGGCAGTTGGTGGTGCAGCTGGCGTTGCTGATGATGGCCTGGCCGGCGTAGGTGTCGTGGTTGACGCCGTAGACGAACATGGGCGTGTCGTCCTTGCTGGGCGCGGACATGATGACCTTCTTGGCGCCCGCGGCCAGGTGCTTCTCGGCGCCGGCCTTGTCCAGGAAGATGCCCGTGGCCTCGATCACCACGTCGGCGCCGACCTCGCCCCACTTGAGCTCGGCGGGGTCCTTCACCGCGGTCAGGCGGATCTTGTTGCCGTTGACGATCAGGTGGTTGCCCTCGACCTTCACGTCGCCGTCGAAGCGGCCGTGCACGCTGTCGTACTTGAGCATGTAGGCCAGGTAGTCGGGCTCGAGCAGGTCGTTGATGGCCACGACCTGGATGTCCTTGAAGTTGGCGATCGCCGCGCGAAACACCATGCGCCCGATGCGCCCGAAACCGTTGATACCGACCTTGATCGTCATGCTGTCATCTCCAGGGTTTGAATCGAAAGGGAATCACTGCTGCGCGAGCACGGCGCGCACCGTGTCCGCCACGTTCTCGGGGGTGAAGCCGAAGTGCTTGAACAGCACCGGCGCCGGGGCCGACTCGCCGTAGGTGTCGATGCCCACGACGGCGGACACGCCGTACTTCCACCAGAAATCGCTCACGCCCATTTCCACCGCCACGCGCGGCAGGCCGGCGGGCAGCACGGCCTTCTTGTAGGCCGCGCTCTGGCGGTCGAAGCGGTTGGTGCCGGGCATGGAGACCACGCGCACCGCAATGCCGTGCGCCTTGGCGAGCAGCTCCTGCGCCTTGAGCGCGAGCTGCACCTCGGAGCCGGTGGCGATGATCACCGCCTGGGCCTTCTTCTTCAGGCCGACCTCGGCGGGCTCGGCCAGCACGTAGGCGCCCTTGGCGATGTCGCTCAGGTCTTTCTTGGGTGCGTAGGGCAGGTTCTGGCGCGACAGCAGCAGCGCGGTGGGCTTGTCGCGGTTCTCCAGCGCCACGGCCCAGGCCACGGCAGTCTCGGCGGTGTCGGCGGGGCGCCAGACGTCCAGGTTGGGGATCAGGCGCAGGCTGGCGGCGTGCTCGATCGACTGGTGCGTGGGGCCGTCTTCGCCCAGGCCGATGGAGTCGTGCGTGAACACGTGGATCACGCGCTGCTTCATCAGCGCGGCCATGCGGATGGCGTTGCGGCTGTAGTCGCTGAAGGTCAGGAAGGTGCCGCCGTAGGGGATGTAGCCGCCGTGCAGCGCCACGCCGTTCATGATGGCGGCCATGCCGAACTCGCGCACGCCGTAGTTGATGTGGCGCCCGCCCTGGCCCTGCTCGTTCTTCACCACCTCGCCAGCGAGGTTGAAGCGCAGCGCGGGCGTGGCCTTGGTGTTGGTGAGGTTGGAGCCGGTGAGGTCGGCGCTGCCGCCCAGCAGCTCGGGCAGCGCGGCGGTGAAGAGTTCGAGCGCGAGCTGGCTGGCCTTGCGGCTGGCCACGGTCTCGGCCTTGGTGTGGGCCTGCACCGCCGCGTCCACCGCCACCTGGGCGAAGTTCTTGGGCAGCTCGCCCTTCATGCGGCGCAGGAACTCGGCGGCGAGTTCGGGGTGCGCGGCGCGGTAGGCATCGAAGCGCGTGTTCCAGTCGGCCTCGGCGCTCAGGCCGGCGGCCTTGGCGTCCCAGCCGGCGTACACCTCGTCGGGGATCACGAAGGGCTCGTGCGACCAGCCCAGCGCTTCGCGCGTGAGCTTGATCTCGTCGGGGCCCAGCGGCTCGCCGTGCGCCTTGGCGGTGTTGGCGCGGTTCGGGCTGCCCTTGCCGATGTGGGTCTTGCAGATCACCAGGCTGGGCGCGTCGGCGTGGCGCTTGGCGTCGGCGATGGCGCGGTCCACCGCGTCCACGTCGTGGCCGTCGATGGGGCCGATGACGTTCCAGCCGCAGGCCGCGAAGCGCAGCGCGGTGTTGTCGATGAACCAGGGCGTGACCTTGCCATCGATCGAGATGCCGTTGTCGTCGTACAGCGCCACCAGCTTGTTGAGCTTCCAGGCGCCGGCCAGGGCCACGGCTTCGTGGCTGATGCCTTCCATCAGGCAGCCGTCACCCAGGAACACGTAGGTGTGGTGATCGACCACGGTGTGGCCGGGGCGGTTGAATTCGGCGGCCAGCAGCTTCTCGGCCAGCGCCATGCCCACCGCGTTGGTGATGCCCTGGCCCAGCGGGCCGGTGGTGGTTTCCACGCCGGGGGTGATGCCCACCTCGGGGTGGCCGGCGGTCTTGCTGTGCAGCTGGCGGAAGTTCTTCAGCTCGCCGATGGGCAGGTCGTAGCCGGTGAGGTGCAGCAGCGCATAGATCAGCATCGAGCCGTGACCGTTGGACAGCACGAAGCGGTCGCGGTCGGCCCAGTGCGGGTTCACCGGGTTGTGCTTGAGGTGGCGGCCCCACAGCGCGACGGCCATGTCGGCCATGCCCATGGGCGCACCCGGATGGCCGGAGTTGGCGGCCTGAACGGCGTCCATCGCGAGGGCGCGGATGGCGTTGGCCAGAACCAGGGGGGAAGCGGTGACGACGGCAGAGTCGCTCATGGAGACCTCGGGTGGGGACGCGGGCGCGGCGCAGACCGTCGTGCACGGCCCGGCCTGGGTAGAAACCCGGAATTTTAGCGGCTGGGCTCCGGTCCCCCGGTCTCGCGATACCCAACGGGGTGGGGGCCACCGCGTACAGCCGGGGCGCAACGCCGGCTACAGTGGGGGCTTCAACCATGGTCTCCACCGCCCAAGCCATCGTCCTTGCCGCCGGCCGCGGCAACCGCATGCGCCCGCTCACCGACCGCGTGCCCAAGCCCTTGCTCGCGGTGAAGGGCCGCTCCTTGCTGCGCTGGCACGTGGACGCGCTGGCCGATGCGGGCGTGGACCGGCTGGTGATCAACACCGCCTGGCTCGGCGAGCAGATTCCCGCGCATTTCGGGCCCCGCCCGCACAGCAGCGCCGGCCGGCCCGTGACCATCGCCTACTCGGCCGAGGGCGAGGACTTCGGCTACGCGCTCGAAACGGCGGGCGGCATCGCGCGCGCGCTGCCGCTGCTCGACACGCGGTTCTGGGTGGTGGCGGGCGACGTGTACGCGCCGGGCTTTCCCTTCGATCCCGCAGCGCTCGAGCGCTTCGCGCGCAGCGACCGCCTCGCGCATCTGTGGCTGGTCCCCAACCCGGCGCACAACCCGCGGGGCGATTTCGGACTCGGCGCCGACGGGCTGGCCGTCAACGGCGGGGCCGAGCGCTTCACGTACAGCACCATCGGGCTGTACCGGCGCGAGTTGTTCGAGCCGCCCTGGTGCGAGATCCACCCGGGCAACCCGCAGGGCACGGCCGAGCCGCTGGCGCCGCTGCTGCGCCGCGCCATGGACGCGGGCCGCGTGAGCGCCGAGCTCTACACCGGCCCCTGGACCGACGTGGGCACGCCCGAACGCCTGGCCGAACTGAATGCATAAACGGGAGAATGCCGCGATGGACGCCTCGACCCATTTCCGCCTTTATGCCGAGCGCCGCGCGCGCCTGGCCTCGCAACTCGGCCCCGGGGGCATTGCCATCGTGCCGACCGCGCTGGAACGCCCGCGCAACCGCGACACCGACTTCCTTTACCGCCACGACAGCTATTTCTATTACCTGAGCGGCTTCACCGAACCCCAGGCCTGGCTGCTGATCACGGCCGAAGGGCGCACGACGCTGTTCTGCCAGCCCAAGGACCTCGAGCGCGAGATCTGGGACGGTATCCGCCTCGGACCCGAGGCCGCGCCCGCCGCGCTCGGCGTGGACGAAGCGTTCGCGGTCACCGAGCTCGACCAGCGCCTGCCGCGCCTGCTCGAGAACCGCGCGGTGGTCTGGTTCCCGTTCGCCACCCACGCGGGCCTCGAAGGCCGCATCGACGGCTGGCTGCAGAAGGTGCGTGCGCGTGTGCGCTACGGCGCGCTGTGCCCCGAGACCCAGCGCGACCTGTGCACACTGCTCGATGAAATGCGGCTCGTGAAGGACGCGCACGAACTCGACATCATGCGGCGCGCCTCGAAGATCAGCGCGCGCGCCCACATCCGCGCCATGCAGCGCAGCGCGGCCATGCTGCGCGCGGGCCAGGACGTGCGCGAGTACCACCTCGACGCCGAGCTGCTGCACGAGTTCCGCCAGGGCGGCTCGCAGTACCCGGCCTACGGCAGCATCGTCGCCGCGGGGGCGAACGCCTGCATCCTGCATTACCGCGCCGACGCCGCGCCGATCCGCGACGGCGAGCTGGTGCTGATCGACGCCGGCTGTGAGCTCGACGGCTACGCGAGCGACATCACGCGCACGTTTCCGGCCAACGGCCGCTTCACGGGGCCGCAGCGCGCCGTGTACGAGCTGGTGCTCGCGAGCCAGGACGCGGCAGTGGCGGCCACGCGGGCCGGCGCGCGCTTCGTCGACCCGCACGAAGCCACGGTCAGGGTGCTGTCGCAGGGCCTGCTCGACCTGGGTCTGCTCGACAAGACCAAGGTGGGCACGGTCGACGACGTGATCGCCAACCGCCATTACTTCCAGTTCTACATGCACCGCACCGGCCACTGGCTGGGCATGGACGTGCACGACTGCGGCAGTTACGTGGAGCCTTCGGAAGTGGGCAAGGTGAGCGAGCGCAAGGACCCGCTGTCGGGCGAGACCATCAAGGACCGGCCGAGCCGCGTGCTGCGGCCGGGCATGGTGCTCACGATCGAGCCCGGGCTCTACATCCGTCCCGCCGAAGGCGTGCCCGAGCGCTTCTGGAACATCGGCATCCGCATCGAGGACGATGCGGTGGTCACGGAAAGCGGCTGCGAACTGATCACGCGCGACGTGCCGGTGGACCCCGACGCGATCGAAGCGCTCATGCGCGGCTGAGGCTCACTGCAGCGTGCGGTGCTCGGGCATGGGCGTGAGGCCCGGCGACGGCGCCGCCGCGCTGCCGAGTTCGAGCAGCCAGCGCGCGCTCAGGCGGCCGAGCAGCAGCCGCATCGGTGCCGACAAGGCCGGGTGCTGCGACAGCTCGGTGAGGTTGCTCACGACCTTGCCCACCATCAGTTCGCGCTGCCGCACCGGCCCGGTGTGCTGCGCGCAACCCGTCATGAGCGCGAGCGTGCCGGCGAGCAGGGCCTCGGTCGGCGGCAGCGTGTACTCCTCATCGGACGGGCGCATCGGATCGGTTTTCATGGGTGCTCCAGCAGTGACTGGGGACCATCATATGAGAACAATTCTTATTTGCAAGCAAGCCACCCCGCGGCGGCCGTGGGCTTCGGCCCACAATGCCGCCTCCCCTCACCGCGAAAGGAGCAGCCATGAAAGGCGATGAAAAAGTCATTGCACACCTGCAAGCCCAGCTCAAGAACGAGCTGACGGCCATCAACCAGTACTTCCTGCACTACCGCATGCTCAAGCATTGGGGCCTGGACAAGCTGGCCAAGAAGGAATACGAGGAATCGATCGGCGAGATGAAGCACGCCGACCAGCTCATGGACCGCATCTTCATGCTCGACGGCCTGCCCAACCTGCAGGACCTGGGCAAGCTGCACATCGGCGAAGACGTGCCCGAACTGCTCAATTGCGACCTGCAGCTCGAGCGCGGTGCCCAGGCCACCATCAAGGACGGCATCGCCCACTGCGAATCCGTGCGCGACTACGTCTCGCGCGACATCCTGCAAGGCATCCTCGACGACACCGAGGAGCACATCGACTTCCTCGAAACCCAGATCGATCTGATCGGCAAGGTCGGCCTGCAGAACTACCTGCAGAGCCAGATGGGCTCCGTGAGCTGATCGCGATCGGACGCGGCACCGCCCGTCGGGCGGTGCCCTGGGGGCATTGCGCAATGAATACGAGCCATTATCATTTGCAGGCGTTTCATTCCGCTCAAGCCCATGATCGTCTGCGTCTGCCGCCGCGTCAGTGACAAAACCATCGCCCAATGCGCGCGCTCGGGCATGGCGTTCGACGACATCCAGCTCGAGCTGGGTGTGGCCACGCAATGCGGTCGCTGCGAGGGCTGCGCGCGCCAGGTGTTCACCGAGTGCGCCCCGGGCCACGCCGTCGCCCACCTGCAGTTGCAAACGCCCGAGCAGGCGCGCCTGGCCGCCACGGCCTGAGCCCCGGCCGCCGCGCGCGGCCCCCGATTCCCCCTGTTTTTCTCACAAGGCCTACACCCATCGGCCCGCTGGGCCATGGGCCGTCCGGGCGCAGGGCCACATTTAGAATGCGAATTCGCCTTTCGCATGGCAGAAAGCAACACGGCCGGAGACACGCATGACCGCATCCCACAGCCCCGAGAACAAGCGCGCCGAACTGCGCCAGGCCGCCCTGGACTACCACGAGCGCCCGGTGCCCGGCAAAGTGGCCATTGCCGCCACCAAGCCCTTGTCGAACCAGCGCGACCTGGCGCTGGCCTATTCGCCCGGCGTGGCCGCGCCCTGTGAAGAGATCGTGGCCGATCCGGCCAACGCCTTCCGCTACACCGCGCGCGGCAACCTCGTCGCCGTGATCACCAATGGCACCGCCGTGCTCGGGCTGGGCGACATCGGCCCGCTGGCCGCCAAGCCGGTGATGGAAGGCAAGGGCGTGCTGTTCAAGAAGTTCTCCGGCATCGACGTCTTCGACATCGAGATCGCCGAGAAGGACCCGGACAAGCTGGTCGACATCATCGCCGCGCTCGAACCCACGTTCGGCGGCATCAACCTTGAAGACATCAAGGCCCCCGACTGCTTCTATGTCGAGCGCAAGCTGCGCGAGCGCATGAAGATCCCGGTCTTCCACGACGACCAGCACGGCACCGCCATCGTGGTCGGCGCGGCCATCCTCAACGGGCTGAAGGTGGTCGGCAAGGACATCAAGCAGGTCAAGCTCGTCACGTCGGGCGCGGGCGCCGCGGCGCTGGCCTGCCTGGGCCTGCTCGTGAAGCTGGGTCTGCCGCGCGAGAACATCTGGGTGACCGACCTCGCGGGCGTGGTCTACCAGGGCCGCACCGAACTCATGGACGAGGACAAGGTGCAGTTCGCCCAGAAGACCGACGCGCGCAAGCTCGCCGATGTCATTGCAGGCGCCGACATCTTCCTGGGCCTGTCGGCCGGCGGCGTGCTCAAGCCCGAGATGGTCAAGTCCATGGCCAGGCAGCCGCTGATCATGGCGCTGGCCAACCCCACGCCCGAGATCCTGCCCGAAGAGGTCAAGGCCGTGCGCGACGACGCCATCATGGCCACCGGCCGCACCGACTACCCGAACCAGGTCAACAACGTCCTGTGCTTCCCCTACATCTTCCGCGGCGCGCTCGACTCGGGCGCCACCACCATCACCGACGAGATGGAGATCGCCGCGGTGCACGCCATTGCCGAACTCGCGCAGGCCGAGCAGAGCGAGGTGGTGGCCGCCGCCTACGCGGGTGAGAAGCTCGCCTTCGGCCCCGAGTACCTGATCCCCAAGCCCTTCGACCCGCGGCTGATGATGAAGATCGCGCCCGCGGTGGCCCAGGCCGCGGCCGACAGCGGCGTGGCCCTGCGTCCGATCGCCGACATGGCCGCCTACCGCGAAAAGCTGCAAGGCTTCGTGTTCGCCTCGGGCACCGTGATGAAGCCCATCTTCACGGCCGCCAAGCTGGCCACGCGCAAGCGCGTGGCCTATTCGGAAGGCGAAGAGGAACGCGTGCTGCGCGCCTGCCAGATCGTGGTCGACGAGGGCCTGGCGCGCCCCACCCTGATCGGCCGCCCGGCCATCATCGCCCAGCGCATCGAGAAGTTCGGTCTGCGCCTCAAGCAGGACCTCGACTACGACGTGGTCAACGTCGAACAGGACGACCGCTACCGCGACTTCTGGCAGACCTACCACCGCATGACCGAGCGCAAGGGCGTCACCCAGCAACTCGCCAAAATCGAGATGCGTCGGCGCCTCACCCTCATCGGCGCCATGCTGCTGCACAAGAACGAGGTCGACGGCCTCATCTGCGGCACCTGGGGCAGCACCCAGGGCCACCTGCAGTACATCGACCAGGTCATCGGCAAGCGCGCCGGCGGCAGCCCCAGCACCGCCCAGGACGTGCGCATCTACGCGTGCATGAATGGCCTGATGCTGCCCAACCGCCAGGTCTTCCTGGTCGACACGCACGTCAACGTCGACCCGACGGCAGAGGAGCTGTGTGAGATCACCGTGATGGCCGCCGAGGAAATGCTGCGCTTCGGCATCCAGCCCAAGGCCGCGCTGCTGTCGCACTCCAACTTCGGCTCCTCCAACGAGGGCTCGGCCGTCAAGATGCGCCGCACCCTGGAGCTGCTGCGCGAGCAGGCGCCCTGGCTGGAGGTCGACGGCGAGATGCACGGCGACGTGGCGCTGGACGCCGAGGCCCGCCACCGCCTCATGCCCAATTCCACCCTCAAGGGCGCGGCCAACCTGCTGGTGCTGCCCAACATCGACGCCGCCAACATCGCCTACAACCTGCTCAAGACGGCGGCGGGCGGCAACATCGCCATCGGCCCCGTGCTCCTGGGCGCCGCCCAGCCGGTGCACATCCTCACGCCCAGCGCCACGGTGCGCCGCATCGTCAACATGACGGCCCTCACCGTCGCCGACGCAAACGTCGGTCGCTGAAGCTTTGCACCATAGCGGGCGCTAACTTATCAGCTTCTGCAGCGCCCCTTGCCAGTGCCCATTTTTTGGGCATTGGCTTGCTTTTTGACCCGGGTTAGGGCACACTCCCGCGCTTGTATTTGAGGGTTAACCCCAGCGTCACGGACATGGGTTAACCCGCATCAGGAGCCATCCAAGCTCATGGATTTGCGGCGGATTCGCCAGCGTTGGGGCAAAGGGAAAGCCGGGTTGCTGGCGGCAGTGGTTGCCGCCGCGGTCAGCGCAACAGGCACCATTCTGGTGCAGGCGCGCGGGCCCGACCCATCGGCCCTTCCTGCCACCACGGCGGCCGTGTCGGTCACGGCCCTGCCTGTTCAGGGTCAGCAAGTCATGGGCCAGATCTCGGCAGGAGGCCCCTTCCGCTACGAAAAGGACGGCACCGTCTTTTTCAACCGCGAAGGCCTGCTGCCCCGTCAAAAGCGTGGCTACTACCGTGAATACACCGTGCCCACCCCAGGCCTAGGCCACCGGGGGGCCAGGCGGATCGTGTGCGGTGGTGAGCAACCCAGGGTGCCTGATGCCTGTTACTACACCGAGGACCACTACGCGAGCTTTCGCCGCATCGTGCAGTGAGCCTCACAAGAGCGTTCGGTTATTCAACTTTGACTGTGGAAAGAGACGCGGAGATGGACACGCCACTTCGTAATGTGCGACCCAACATCGTTCAGTCGATTCGCGCCTTCGGCGTGAAAGACCTGCAAGCGGCCGCGGAGCAACTGGGTCACCACTTCCTCTACGCCAACCTGGCCAAGGCCCAGAGCAAGCAGGACGTGCTCGAGCTGATCGCCGCCCAGTACACGTTGCCGCCGCACTTCGGCAAGAACTTCGACGCGCTCTACGACTGCATGACCGACATGGTCCACAAGTCGGGCCCGCAAACCGGCTTCATCGTCGTGCTCGAGCACATCCCGGCGCACAGCAAGTTCGACAAGGAAGCGCGCGAGCAACTGCTCGACATCTTCCGCGACACCGCCGAGTACTGGAGCGACCGCAAGGTGCCGTTCCGCTGCTTCTATTCGTTCTCGGTGGCCCGCACGCCCAAGGGCGAAGAGCCGATCGAGGTGCAGAGCGAAGAGCCCATGCCCACCGACAAGATCCTCGACGTGAGCCCGCAGGCGCTGCGCATGAGCAGCCCCTTCAACGCCGGCTACTGGCTCGCGGCAGCCTGAGCGGCCCCGCGCCGCGCCACCGGATGAGCCCCGACACCCGTCGGGGCTTTTTCATGCCTGCGTTCGCAGCGCCAGGCTGACGTACTCGCTCACAGCGACCTCTTCCGCACGGCGCTGCAGATCGAAGTCGCCCGAAGCATTGCGCGCCTCCAGCCACTGGCCCAGCGTGTGGCGCAGGATCTTGCGGCGCTGACTGAACGCGGTCTGCACCAGCGCGCTGAAGTGGGCCACGTCGATCCGCGGCGGATCGGCCAGCGGGACCATACGCACCACCGCGCTGTCGACGCGGGGCGGCGGGTCGAAGGACCCGGGCGGCACGAACAGCACGTTCTCCATCGCGTAGCGCCACTGCAGCATCACCGACAGGCGCCCGTAGTCGGCCGTGGCGGGCGCGGCCACCATGCGGTCGATCACCTCTTTCTGCAGCATGAAGTGCTGGTCCTGCACCACGGCCACGTGGGCGAGCAGGTGAAAAAGAATGGGCGTGGAGATGTTGTAGGGCAGGTTGCCCACCACGCGCAGCGCGCCCGGCGCCGCGCCCGGCAGGGCCGAGAAATCCACCGTGAGCACGTCGGCCTCGGTGACGTCGAGCTGGCCGTGGCCGCGCAGGCGCGCGGCCAGGTCGCGGTCGAGTTCGATCACGCGCAGGCGGCCCAAGCGCTCCACCAGCGGCTGCGTGAGCGCGGCCAGGCCCGGGCCGATTTCGACCATGACCTGGCCAGGCCGCGGATCGATGGCGCGCACGATGGCGTCGATGACGCCGGTGTCGGTCAGGAAGTGCTGTCCGAAGCGCTTGCGCGCGATGTGCTTCACAGCTGCGGTTCTTCGCGGATCTCGACGTAGGCGCGCGCGCGCACGTCGCGGGCCCACAGGGCCAGGGCTTCTTCGAGCTTTTGCTCGCGCACCACGCCACGCACCCGCTCGCGGCGCTCGCGCTCGTCGAGCGGCACGGTGCGGCGCTCGTCCACGCGGATCAGGTGCACGCCGAAGCGCGACACCACCGGCTCGGACACCTGGCCCGGCTGCAGGCCGTTCATGGCCTGCTCGAATTCGGGCACGAACATGCCCGGGGAGGCCCAGCCGAGCGCGCCACCGCCCGCGGCCGAGCCGTCCTGGCTGTTCTCGCGCGCCAACGCCTCGAAGCTGGCCTGACCCGACGCGATGCGCTGGCGGAATTCGTTCAGGCGCGCCTGGGCGGCCTGCTGCGTGAGCTGCGGTCCGGGCCGCAGCAGGATGTGGCTCACGCGGGTCTGCGTGACCGTCATGTCAGGCAGGCCGCCGCCGCGCTTGTCGTTGAGCTTGAGCACGTGAAAGCCCGCGAGGCTGCGCACCGGCCCGGCGATCGCGCCGGGCGCGAGCGCGCGCGTGGAATTCACGAACAGATCGGGCAAGCGCGTGGCCTGGCGCCAGCCGAACTGGCCGCCGTTGACGCGCTCCGGCGCGTCGGAGAACTCGCGCGCCAGGGTGGCGAAGTCCTCGCCCGCGCGCGCGCGGTCGGCCACGCGCTGGGCCCGTGCCTGGCGCTCGGCCACCTGGGCTTCGCTGGCGTTCTCGGGCACGCTCACGAGCACATGGCTGAGGTTGAGCTCGAGGCTGGTGATGTCGTTGCCGTTCTGCTGCTCGCGGAGGTAGTCGTCGACGTCGGCGTCGCTCACGCGCAGCCGCGAATCGACCTCGCGCTCGCGCACGCGTTGCAGCAGCATCTGCTGGCGCAGCTCGGCGCGGAAGCGGTTGAGCTCGATGCCTTCGCTGGCCAGGCGGCGGCGGAACTCTTCGCGGCCGAGCTGGTTTTGCGCCGCGATGTTCTGCTCGGTCTGGTCGATGTCGCTCTCGCTCACGCGCACGCCGGATTCGGTGGCGAACTGGATCTGCGCGCGTTCGTTGATGAGCTGCTCGAGCACTTGCCGCGCGAGCTCGGCGCGCGGCGGCGCGTTGGCGATGTTGCGCTGCGCGATGTTCTGCTCGACCTGGCGCAGGCGCTGGCGCACGTCGTGGTTGGTGATCGGTTCGGAATTGACCAGCGCAACGATGAAGTCGGCCGTGCGGTTGCTGCTGGCGCTGCCCGTGCCCGCGGGCAGGCTCAGGCTGGGCGTTCGCGGCGTGGGGAAGGCGGTTTGCGCCGAGGCGGGCAGGGCCGACAGCGCGACCGCCAGGGCCAGGGAGGAGAGCAGGAAGCGGTCAGTCATGGCGTTCGAAGCGGCTCGGCGGGGTGATTTCTTCGCGCAGGTACTGGTAGCGCGGCACGTTGTCCCTGAGGGTCTGCAACGGGTTGGAGCCGATGCGCGAGAAGCCCGTGAATTCGAGCTGGAACAGGATGCGCTGGTTCGCGGAAGCCGCGCTGCGCTGCAGCCGCTCGAGCACGATGCGCCCGATCCAGCAGCCGGCATCGTACTCAAAGCCGGCGACCAGATCGACGATCTTGCGGTCGGGCACGCTGTAGTTGATGCGGCCCACGCTGTACCACTGGCCTTCGCCCAGCGCACGGCCGGGCACGGCAGCGGGCGCGGCGCCGAACAGGCCGCTGAGCGGCCATTGCCAGCCGAGGTCGAGCTGCTCGGAGTTGCCACGCTGGAAACGCCACGCAGCGCTCAGCGTGCGGAAGGGGCCGGGCATGTAGCGCGCGCTCAGCGTGGTGCGCACCGACTCCTGGCTCGTGGGGTTGTACTGGAAGTTCGTGTCGAACAGCCAGCGCGGGCTCCACTGCACGCGCGCGCCGATCAGCACGTCGCTGAACCGCTCGGTGACCGGGTCGCCGCCGGGCAGGCCGGCCGCGTTGGGCAGGGTCACGTCCTGGTCGCGCAGCAGGTAGCGCTGTGCGATGCCCAGGCGCACGATCTCGGCGCCGGTGCGCGGGTCGAGCAGGCGCGAACTCACGCCCAGCGTGAGCGCACGCGTGTCGGAGATGCGGTCGTTGCCCGTGAAGACGTTGTCCGAGTAGATGGTCGCGAAGTTGAAGTCGGTCGCGGCCGAGTCGTAGTTGGGCAGCAGGCTCTGGTCGCGGTAGGGCGTCCAGGTGAAGTAGGCACGCGGCTCCAGCGTCTGCGTGAAGGCGCGGCCGAAGTAGCTCGCGTCGCGCTCGAACACCAGGCCGCTGTCCAGGCTCAGGGTCGGCAGGGCACGTGACGCGCTGGTCTGGCCATTGGCCAGTGCGCTGTCGTAGCGGTACTGCGTGGCGTGCAGGCGCGCACGCGGCTCCACGAACCAGCCCGGCGCCTGCCAGCGGTGGCTGAACTGGGCGATGGCAAGCGCGCGTTCGCCATTGGGCTGGCCCGTGAGCAAGGGGTTCGACTCGAAGCGCGTGTAGCCGCCCGACAGCAGCAGCTGCGTGTCGCCCGGAATGCCCCAGCCCAGGTCGCCCCGCTGGTAGGACAGCGACAGCGCGGGCACGCGGTCGTAGGGCGGGATGATGGGCGCGTCGATGTCCTGCAGGGTCTGCCAGGTGTAGGCCCCGGCGACCAGCGACCAGGGCCCCTGCGTCCAGCTCACCTGCGCGTCGGCGGGCAGCAGGCGCTGCGTGAGCGTGGCGCCCGAGCGCGGGAAGTCGCGCCAGTAGTTGTCGTCGCTGACGCGGTTGATGTTGAGGTTGAGCGCCGTGCTGCCGCCGCCGCCGAGGCGGTTGATCGCGTCGGTGAGGGTCTGGTTGTGCTGGAAGGTGTAGCCCCAGCGGTCGTCGTTGCGCAGCCGGTCCGAGGGCATGAAGGAGCCGCGCAGCCGGCCGCTGTAGTCGGGCCGCAGGTAGCGGAACTCGCCCCCGAGGTCGATGCCGCGCTTGGTCATCACCGTGGGGTACAGGGTGAGGTCGTAGTTCGGCGCGAGGTTGAGGTAGTAGGGCTGCGTGTACTCGAAGCCGCTCAGGCTGTCGAGGTTGATGGATGGCGGCAGCAGGCCCGACTTGCGTTCGTCCGTGAGCGGAAAGGTGAAGTAGGGCGCGCCCAGGATGGGCACGCCCTTGAACTCGAGCACGCCGTTGGTGGCGGCGCCGGTCTGCTCCACGTTGTCGAAGTCGATGCGTTTGGCGCGCACCAGCCAGTCGGGCATCCAGTCGGCGCCGGGCACGCGCGGGCAGGTGCTGTAACGGGCCTGGTGGGCGCTGGCCTTGTCTTCGCCCAGGAAGTCCAGCCGCGCCGCGTCGCCGCGGCCGCCCGAGCGCAGGATCTCGAACTGGGGCTGCTCGAAGCTGCCGATGAAGGTGTCGGCGTTGAGCCGCAGCGAGGGGCCGCTGTAGCGGTCGCCGTTGCGGTTGATGAGCACGTTGCCCTGGGCCGTGGCCTCGCCCGTGTTCTCGTCGTAGGTCAGGCGATCGGCACGGATCACCATGTCGTGGCGGCGCACCTCGGCCTCGCCCTCGATGGTGGTGACGCCGCCGGTCTTGCCCTCGATGCGCTGGCCCGACACGAAGGCCGATGCGCCCTTCTGTGCCTCGGCGGGCAGGTTCTCCTGCAGCCGCAGGCTGGGCCGCAGTGCCAGGCCTTCGGACTGGGCCTGCGCCGCCAGTGCCGTGAGGCCGCCCACCACGGCCGCGGCCAGGGGGGCGAGCGCAAGGCGGGGCGCGGGGCGGGAAGGGGTCGGTCGGCGTTTCAAGGTCGGGCCCGGCGGCGGGCGGGCCGCGCACTGCGTCGAAGGGGCGTTTGTAGAATGCGCCGGATTATTCCATGGCCCCCCTGCGCCAAGGCCCCGGCGGCCCGCACGCGCACCCCCAGCCCACCCCCACCATGACCCCGTCACCGACGACCGTCGCGTGGGCCGACCCGCAGCGCGAGGCGGCTTTCCACGCCTGGCTGGCTCCGCTGGCCACGCAGCACCGCCTGCGCCCCGACAGCCTGCGCCCGGCCTCGGCCGATGCGAGCTTTCGCCGCTACCTGCGCCTGGACACGCACGACGGCGGCAGCGCGATCGTGATGGACGCGCCGCCCGACAAGGAAAACAGCGAGCCCTTCGTGCGCATCGCCGGCCTCATGCGCGACGCCGGCCTGCGCGTGCCGCAGGTGCTGGCCTGGGACGCGCCGCTGGGCTTCATGCTGCTCGACGACCTCGGCACGCAGACCCTGCTCGACGTGATCGACCCCGAGCGCCCGCAGGCCAACGCCGACCTGTACCGCGACGCGCTCGCCGCGCTGCTGCCCTGGCAGCAGGCCAGCCGCCCGGGCGTGCTGCCACCCTACGACGAGGCGGTGCTGCGCCGCGAGCTGCAGCTCTTTCCCGACTGGTACCTCACGCAGCACAAGGGCCTGGCGCTGAGCAACAGCCAGCAACAGACTTTGCAGAAAACCTTCGACCTGATCGTGCAGCGCGTGCTCGCCATGCCCACGGTCTACGTGCACCGCGACTTCATGCCGCGCAACCTCATGGTGCTGCGCGAGCGCGGCGACACGCCGGCCACCCAGGTCGGCGTGCTCGACTTCCAGGACGCGCTCATGGGCCCGGTCACCTACGACATCGCCAGCCTCATGCGCGACGCCTTCCTGAGCTGGGAGGAAGACTTCGTGATCGACGTGACGGTGCGCTACTGGGAGCAGGCGCGCAAGCTCGGCCTGATGGACTTCGAAGACTGGCACGCCGACTTCGGCGCCTTCTACCGCGCGGTCGAGTGGATGGGCCTGCAGCGCCACCTCAAGGTCGCGGGCATCTTCGCGCGGCTCACGCTGCGCGACGGCAAGCCCAAGTACCTGGCCGACGCGCCGCGCTTCATCGCCTACATCCGCGCCACCGCGCACCGCTACCGCGAGCTCGCGCCGCTGCTGCGCCTGGTCGACGAGGTCGAGGGCCTGCAGGCGGCCAGCGGCTGGTCCTTCGGACGCGCCTGATGCCGCGCTTCTTCTGCGACGCCGCCCTCGGCCCCGGGGCCGAGCTCGCGTTGCCGCCCGGGGCGGCACGCCACGTGCAGGTGCTGCGCGCGCAGCCGGGCGACACCATCACGCTGTTCAACGGCCAGGGCGGCCAGTGGCAGGCCACGGTGCGGCGCATGGGCCGCAGCGAGGTGGTGGTGCAGGTGCAGTCGCACGAGGCCGTCGAGCGCGAGGCCGCGCGCGCGGTCACGCTGGCCATCGGCATGCCGGCCAACGAGCGCATGGACTGGCTGGTGGAGAAGGCCACCGAGCTCGGCGTGGCCCGCCTGGTGCCGCTGCACACCCAGCACGGCGTGCTGCGCCTGAGCGGCGAGCGCGCCCAGAAGAAGCAGGCGCACTGGCAGGCCATTGCCCAGGCCGCGTGCGAGCAGTGCGGCCGCAACCGCGTGCCGGTGGTGGACGCGGTGCGCGACCTGGGCACGTTCCTGCGCGAGGCCGCGGGCCGGCGCACCGTGCTCTCGCTGGCCGAGGGCGCCGTCCCCGCGCGCGAGGCCCTGGCCGGCGACGAGGCCCTGACGGTGCTGATCGGCCCCGAAGGCGGGCTGTCGGCGGCCGAAGACGCGCAGGCGCGCGCGGCGGGTTTCGCGCCCGTGGCCCTGGGCGCGCGCGTGCTGCGCGCCGAGACCGCGGCGATCGCGGCGCTCACGCTGGCGATCGGCTGAGGCGGCCCGGACCGCCACCGCGGAGAAACCCAGGCGACCGCCGCGGCGCGGGCGGGCCTGTATAAACGCCGGCTTATGAACAAAAACCTCTGGCTGCTTGCCGCCGCGCAAGGCCTGTTCCTGACCAACAACGTGGTCTTCATCACCATCAACGGCCTGGTCGGGCTGTCGCTGGCGCCGCTGGGCTGGATGGCCACGCTGCCGGTGATGGGCTACGTGGTGGGCGGGGCGCTGAGCACGCCGCTGGTGGCGCGTGCGCAGCAGCGGCTGGGGCGCCAGGGCTCGTTCCAGCTCGGCCTGCTGGTGGCCCTGCTGTCCTCGCTGGTCTGCGCCGCGGCGGTGTTCGTCGGCAGCTTCTGGCTGCTGGTGGCGGGCACGCTGGTGGCGGGCTTCTACAGCGCCAACGGCCAGCTCTACCGCTTCGCGGCGGCCGAGCTCGCCGCGCCGCCCGACCGCGAAAAGGCGGTGTCGCTGGTGCTCGCGGGGGGCCTGGTCGGCGCGGTGCTGGGGCCCAACCTCGCGGTGCACACGCGCGCGCTCACCGCGGCGCCTTTCGCGGGCGCCTACCTCGCGCTCGCGGTGCTGGCCGTGCTGTCCATGGGCGTGATGGCCTTGCTGCGCTTTCCACCGCCGCCGCCGCGCGGCAGCGCCGGCGACAGCGGCCGGCCCCTGTCGGTGATCGCGCGGCAGCCGGTGTTCATCGTGGCCGCGCTGGGTGCCGCGCTGGGCTACGGCGTGATGAACCTGCTCATGGCCGCCACGCCGCTGGCCATGCAGGTCTGCGGCCTGCCCTTCGAAGACGTGGCCCTGGTGCTCGAATGGCACGTGATCGGCATGTTCGCGCCGGGCTTCTTCACCGGCCACCTGATCCGCCGCTTCGGCGCGCTCCCGGTGATGGGCGTGGGCGTGGCGCTCAACCTGGCCTGCGTGGGCATCGCGCTCTCGGGCGTGAACCTGCACCAGTTCCTGGCGGCGCTGTTCCTGCTCGGCGTGGGCTGGAATTTCCTGTTCACCGGCAGCACCACGCTGGCGCTGAAGGCCTGGCGGCCCGAGGAGAAAGACCGCGCGCAGGCGGCGATCAACTTCGGCGTGTTCGCCACCATGGCCTTCACGTCCTTCGCCTCGGGGGCGCTCGTGACCACCCGGGGCTGGACCTGGCTCAACCTGGGGTCGCTGCTGCCCCTGGCGCTGCTGGGCGCGGCGCTGTGGTGGCTGGCGCGTGCACCTGAAGCCAGGCGCGCAGGGTAGACAGCACCGGGGCCTTGCCCACCTCGTTGAAGATCTCGTGGTACAGGCCGTCGAAGCGGCGCGCGTGCACCACCTGGGCGGGGGCGGCCGCCGCGAAGGCCTCGCTGCCCGCGGGGCTCACCAGGCGGTCGTCGCCCGCGTACATGAGCAGCGTGGGCACGGTCCAGCGCGGTGCGGCGCGCACCACGAGCGGCCCGTTCTCGTCGATGAAGCGCGCCAGCCGCGCGCTGATGCGGTCGTGCACGCGGCGGTCGCGGCGGTAGGCCTCGACCACCTTGGGGTCGTGCGAGATCTTGTCCGGGTCCAGGCCATTGCCCAGCGGCTTGTCGGGCGCGATGCGCATCATCAGCCCGATCAGGCCGCGCTTGAGGCCCGAGAGCCCGGTGTCGAGCGCGGGTGAGGACAGCACCAGCAGGTCGACCGGGGCCAGGGCGCGCTGCACGAAGGCCGAGGCCACCAGCCCGCCCATGCTGTGGCCGAGCAGGATCAGCGGGCAGTTCCAGCGCTCGGCCAGGCGCCGCCGCGTGTCGTCCACCACCTCGAACAGGTCGTCGAGCAGCGTGTCGTCCTCGGGCAGCACGCCAGGCTCGCCGCCCGAGTCGCCGTGGCCGCGCTGGTCGTAGGCGCGCACGAAGAAGCCCCAGTCGTTGAGCTGCTGCGCGAGCTCGTTGTAGCGCCAGGCGTGTTCACCCAGGCCGTGCACGATCAGCACCACGCCGCGCGGCTGCGCGCGCGAAGACAGGGGCCAGTCGTAGAGCGCGAGGTTGTAGCCGTCGCGCGCGGTGAAGGGGGCCTGGGTGGTGTCGGTCATGGAGGCCCGGGTTCAGGGCATGCGCGCGATCACCTGCGCCACGCTCGCGGTGAGGCGGCGCGCGTAGTCGAGGTGCAGGAACTCGTTGGGGCCGTGCGCGTTGCTCTTGGGGCCGAGCACGCCGCAGACCATCATCTGCGCGCTCGGGAAGCCCTGGCTCAGCATGTTCATGAGCGGAATGGTGCCGCCCTGGCCGATGGTGCCGCAGGCCGCGCCGAAGTGCGCCTGCGAGGCGTCCTGCAGCGCCTGCTCGAACCAGGGCGTGGTGGGGGGCGCGTTCCAGCCGCTGGCCGCGCCTTCGCCCGCGAACGTGACCTTGGCCTGGTAGGGCGCGTTGTCTTCGAGCAGGGCCTTGAGCTGCTGCACAGCGGCCGCCGCGTCCACCAGCGGCGGCAGGCGCAGGCTGAGCTTGAAGGCGGTGTAGGGGCGCAGCACGTTGCCCGCGTCCTTGAGCGCCGGAAAGCCCTCGGCGCCGGTCACGCTCAGCGTGGGGCGCCAGGTGCGGTTGAGCAGGGCCTCGACCGGGTCGGTGGTGGTGGGCAGCGCGAACAGCGTGCTGCCGCCGCAATCGTGATGGGCCCAGGGGAAGCGCTTGTAGATCTCTTCACCCAGGATGGCCGCCGTGGCGCGCGCCTGCTCGATGCGCTCGGCCGGCACCTCGCAGTGGAAGCTCGCGGGCAGCAGGCGGCCGGTGGCGCTGTCTTCGAGCCGGTCGAGCACCTGGCGCATGATGCGAAAGCTCGAGGGCACCAGGCCCGAGGCGTCGCCCGAGTGCACGCCCTCGGTGAGGATCTCCACCTTGAGCACGCCGCTGGCCATGCCGCGCAGGCTGGTGGTGAGCCAGAGCTGGTCGTAGTTGCCGGCGCCGCTGTCGAGGCAGATCACCAGGCCCACGTCGCCCAGCCGCGGGCGCAGCGCGTCCACGTAAGGCAGCAGATCGCCCGAGCCGCTTTCTTCGCAGGTCTCGATCAGGCCCACGATGCGCGGGTGCGCCACGCCCTGGGCCTGCAGCGCCTGGATGGCCGCGATGCTCGCGTACACCGCGTAGCCGTCGTCGGCGCCGCCGCGGCCGTAGAGCTTGCCGTCGTCGATCTTGGGCGTCCAGGGACCCAGGTCGCTGCGCCAGCCGGTGAACTCCGGTTGTTTGTCGAGGTGGCCGTACATCAGCACGGTCTGGCCCGAGGCCGGGGCCGGCGTGCCGTCACGGCCGGCGCTGGCGGGCAACTCGAAGAACAGCACCGGCGTGCGCGGCTTGCCCCGCGCGTCGTTCAGGCGGATCACCTCGAGCGACAGGCCCGGCACCTTCTGCGCCGCCACCCAGTCGGCGGCCGATTGCAGCACGCGCTCGAGCAGGCCATGGGCGGCCCAGTCGGCATCGAACGCGGGGGATTTGGCCGGCACGGCGATGTAGTCGACCAGGGCCGGCACGATGCGCTCGCGCCAGGCGGTGTCCACGTGCGCCTGCAGCGCGCCGGGCTCGAGGGGAAGGGGCTGGGGGAGGCGAGCGTTCATGGCGATCTCCTGAGCGGGAGGCCGGCAAGCGCTGGTTGCACTCCCCCGGGTACCCGACCGGGGAAGTATAGGCAGACCGTGACAGGGCCGTGATGGCCGCGCCGTGGCGGCGCAGGGTGGCGCGCCCTCAGGCCACGCGGAACACCCGCACCACCTCGGCCAGCCGGTCCGCCTGCTCGCGCAGGCTCTCGGCCGCGGCCGCGCTCTGCTCCACCAGCGCCGCGTTCTGCTGCGTCATCTGGTCGAGCTGGCCCACGGCCGCGTTCACCTGCCCGATGCCCTGCGACTGTTCCTGGGCCGCGGTGGTGATGTCGGCGATGAAGCTCGAGATCTTCTGGGCGTTGTCCACGATCTCGGTGATGGTGCTGCCGGCCTGCGCCACGAGCTCCGTGCCCGCGTGCACCTTCTCCACGCTCGCGCCGATCAGGCCCTTGATCTCCTTGGCCGCTTCGGCGCTGCGCTGCGCCAGGCTGCGCACCTCGCCGGCCACCACCGCGAAGCCGCGGCCCTGTTCACCGGCGCGCGCCGCTTCCACCGCCGCGTTGAGCGCGAGGATGTTGGTCTGGAACGCGATGCCATCGATCACGCCGATGATGTCGCCGATCTTCTGGCTGCTGTGCTGGATGTCCTGCATGGTCTGCACCACCTGGCCCACCACCTGGCCGCCGCGCGTGGCCACGTCGGCGTTGGCCGCGGCCATCTGGCTCGCCTGGCGCGCCGAGTCGGCGCTGTGGCGCACGGTGCTGCTGAGCTGGTCCATGCTGGCCGCCGTCTGCTGCAGGCTGCTCGCGGCCTGCTCGGTGCGGCCCGAGAGGTCCTGGTTGCCGCTGGCGATCTCGCTGCTCGCGGTGCCGATGCTGTCGGTGCTGCTGCGCACCTCGTGCACGATGCGGCTCAGCGAACCCTGCATGGCGCCGAGCGCGCGCATGAGCTGCGCCACCTCGTCGCGGCCCTGGTCGTCCACGCGCTGCGTGAGGTCGCTTGCGGCAATGGCGTCGGCCAGGCGGCGCGCGCGGTCGAGCGGGCCGCAGATGCTGCTCATGTTGGCCAGCGTGGTGGGCACCACGATCACCATGGCCAGCACCAGCGCCACGCCGAACACCCAGGCGGTCATGCGGTTGGCCGACGCGCTTTCGTCTTCGAGCGCCTTCACCTCTTCGGCGAGCGCGCTCTCGAGGCGTTCGAGCGTGAGCAGCGCGGTGTTGTAGCGCTCGTGCGCGCGGCCGAGCATGCGGTTGGCGATGGTGGCGGTTTCGTAGCCGCCGTCGGCGAGCTGGCGCGACACCGGCTCCACCGCGGCCATGTAGGCCTCGAGTTCCTTCTGCAGTTCGCGCACCAGCGGGTTGTCGGCGTCTTCTTCGCCCGCAAGCATGCCCTGGGCCTGCACCACGGCGTCGTCGTAGGCGGCCTGCCACTTGGCCTTGGCCGCGGCCACCTGCTCGGGCTTTTCATAGGCGATGACCATGTCCTTCTCGTGCCGGACGATCTCGCCCATGGCGGCCTTGAGGTGCGACAGCGTGGTGGTCTCGCGGAAGGCGTGTTGCGAGAACTCGTCGGCCACGGCCGACAGGCGCGACATGCCCCACAGGCCCGCGCCGCCCACCGAGGCGAGCAGGGCCAGCACCACGGCGATGGCGCCGATCATGCGAAAGCGGATGGTGAACTGGCGCATGAAGTTCTGCATGCGAATCTCCCCTGATCGTTGTGTAGGACGCGCGCGCGGTCAGAAGCTTTCCCATTCGCCGTCATCGGCGGCGCGGGCGGGGCTGCTGACGGGCTCGGCGCGGGGGGCCGAGGCAAGGGCGGGTTTGCGCAGCGGTGCCGCCGCCGGTGCCGCCGCAGCCAACGGCTTGGCCGCCGGCGCCTTGGCCGGGCCTGCGGGCGCCTTCTTCGGCGCGCTCGCCACGGGTGCCGCACGCACCACCGGAGCCGGGCTCGCGGCCGACGCGAAGGCATGGCCATCGAGCTTGAAGACCTGCACCACCTGGGCCAGGCGGTTCGCCTGTTCCTTGAGGCTCTGCGCGGCGGCCGCGCTCTCTTCCACCAGCGCCGCGTTCTGCT
>VFQP010001226.1_pt1 | contig 36047 bp, 31 predicted proteins | sample 3512351 | NCBI WGS metagenome assembly VFQP01 (sample SAMN10412372, study PRJNA504923) | tailings metagenome | isolation source: Relicate 1 Philex TSF1 revegetated site | place: Philippines: Tuba, Benguet | collected 2017-08-29
ATGACATGACTACATGACACTCACACGCTCTTGAAGGTCACGCGGCAAACAAGTGCATGTGTTTGGCTGAAAGGACCACCCAGAGAGGCGACGGACGGCTTCTAGCAACGCTACGCAAAAGGCAGTGCAAGGAATGTGTCACACGCATCCACCCCTCACCCCGAACAAGATGAATCTGTGCAGCTCCTGATGGGGCGCGCTCTCCGTCCAGGGTCCTAGTGGTCACGACGGCGGCAGAGGTACGCGAGGGAAAGCAATGTGCACCTCTCCCTCCCTCCCCAGGAAGCAGCAACGTCGGCGGTGTCAAGAGTCAGTCACTCATGACGACGGGCGAATGAATCGCAGGAGCGCGCTCAGGACGCGCCGCCCGTGCCCCCCAGCCCAGCCCGCAGCGCCACCAGGGGCGAGGAGGCGCTCCCCCTGCTGCCGCCGCCCGCGCTGCTGGCCCCGCCGCCCGGGCTGCCCCTGGAGCCCTTGAGCGCCAGCGCCAGGTGCTCAATGACCTGCAGGTCGCGCAGCAGGCTCTCGTCCAGGCCCAGCGCCGGCAGCGGCACGCCGCCCTCGCACTCTTTCCTCAGCGACGCCGCCAGGGCGACCAGCTCGGCCAGGTCGGCCTCCTCCAGGTCCGCCACCAGCTGACTCAGCACGCCGCTCGCCTCGGCAGCCGCCTGCGTTGCACACGGCACGAGCGCGGCGTTCGCTCCGTCGCTGGTTACTCAGCCAGAGGCCCAGGGCGCGGAACAAGCCACCCTGCCGAGACCCTCACCTCGGCGCCGTGGGAGCCGCCGGCCACCTGCAGGGCCGCTTGCAGGTACACGCGCGCCGCCGCCACGTCCGGCCCCGGCCCGCCTGCCGCGCCCCCGGCCTCGCCCCCGCCCGCCCCTGCGTCCCCGCGCGCGCCGGCGCCCGAGGCCGCGCCGGCGCCCCCCGGGGGCTCCCCCCCTCCGCTGGCCCTGCTGCCGGCGGCGCTGCCCGCCCCTAAGGTCTCAGCCGTGCGCGCCGTGCCGGCCGTCTCCCCGCCCGTGGTGGGCGTGCTGCCGGGGCTCAGGCTCACCTCGCCCGCCGCGCCCACGGCGTGGCCGCCCGCGGCGCTGCCGGGCCCAAAGTCCGCCCCCGAGGCAGCGGCGGTGCCGTGGTGTTGGTGCTGGTGCTGCAGGGCGTGCTTGCCCGCCTCCATGAGCCCCTTGACCAACCGCTCCTTGGCACGCCGCAGCGTGCGCCGCTGGCGGGCGTTGAGGCGGGGCAGGGCACCCCCGCCTTCCGGCCCCACCCTGATGGCCACGGGGGGCAGCAGAGCGCCTCCGGCGCTGGCGGCGACGCCGGCGACGCCCGCTGCCCCAGCGCCGCCCAGGCCGCCGCCGCCGGGGCCCAGCAGGCCGACGTGCAGCAGCAGGGCCCCCGCGCCGCCGCCGGGCGCTGTGGCGGATCCAGGCGTGCCGCCGCTGTCCCAGGCGCCGCCGCGCCTCACCTGCCGGCTGGCGCCGGCTGCCACGCCCGGCGCCGACAGACGCGCCCGGAGGGGAGGCGGAGGCGGAGGGCCCCCTGGGCCCAGGCGGCTGGGCTCACCGCCCGCCAGGTGCAGGTGGTGGACCATGTGGGAGGCGCCCGGGTGGTGCGTCTGCTGCTGCTGCTGCTGCTGCGGCGGCGGCTGCTGCGCTGGCGTCACCACGGGGAGCACGTGCACCGCGGGCGGCTGCGTGCCCGCGCCAGCCATGTGGTACACGCCGGCGCTGGCGGCAGCGAGGTGGCCGAGCGCCGAGGTGCCCAGGTACGGGTCTTGGGGCCCGGGCGTCAGGCGTGCGTGCGGCCAGGGCCCCGCGCCGCCAAACTGCTGCTGCGGCTGCTGCTGCAGGTGCTGCTGCTGTGGCGCCTGCAGGAGGTGCTGTTGCTGCTGCAGCGCCCCAAGGCCGCCGCGCGCCTGATGCTGCGCGCCCGGCGCACCCGCCTGCTGCGCCCCTGGCGCCTGCGGCACCAAGAGCTGCTGCTGCTGCTGCGACGGCTGCTGCAGGCCCAGCGCTGCCGCCGCCTGCGCCGGGCTCAGGCCGTACATGTGCTGCACCAGCTCCCACACGGACGGACTGGTCGTGGCGGTGGGTGCGTGGACGCTGGCGTGCGCTGCCGGTTGCGAGCCCCCCCCCACGCTGCCGCCCAGCAGGGCGTACGCGGCCGGGCCGAGCGCTTGCTGCGTCGAGATGAGCGGCTGCGTCGGCCCCAGCAAGCCAGCCGTGGAGCCCGCATCTGCCCTGCCGCCCCCAGCCGACCCGCTCAGGGCCAGCTGCTGCACCAGCAGGGCCTGCTGCTGCGCGGAGGAGCCGTCCGCGGGCCCAAAGGCCACGCCGCCGCCGGCCGCAAGGGCCCCCACGCCAGTGGATGCGCGCGGCGACCCCACGCTGCCTTGGTGGTGGTGGTGCGGGTGGTGGTGGTGCTGCTGCTGGTGTTGCTGTTGCTGCTGGAGGAGGTGCAGCGCTTCCAGCAGGGCAAGCAGCGTGGGCTGCTCCGCCGAGTGGCTGGCTGGGACGCCGCTGGTGCTGTGTGGTTGCCGAGGGGGCAGTGCGGCGCGCTGGAGCAGGGACGCCAGCGCCGTGGTGGTGACCCCAGGGTCGGTGGTGCGCCGGGGCGCGGCCTGGGCCATCATGGCGGCGCTGGCGCTGGTGCCGCCGCCTCCGCCGCCGCCGCCGCCCATGCTCCCGGCGGCGTGGGCGGACAGCAGGCTGGAGAGGGTGAGGCCTGAGGGCGCAGTAGCGTGATGGCCGCTGGCTTGTTGGGCGACGAGGAGCGAGGTGGCGGTGCTGCTGCCTTGGGGGTGTGTGGGCCCTGACTGCCTGCCCGGCAGCGCGGAAGCGCCGAGAGGAGCGGTGGTGCTGCCGGCGGGCGGGTGGTGGGACGCCTGCGATGCGTACGGCTGCAGGGGCTGCTGGCCGCCCGTGGCGGCAGCCAGGCCGTGCGGGGGCACCAGCTGCTGGCCCTGGACCCACTGCTGCACGTCTTGCTGCTGCCCGCCACGGGCGCCTGCTAGAGCAGGCCCGCCCAGAGGTGTCGCCACGTTGGCGTGATGCTGCTGCTGCTGCTGCTGCTGCTGCTGCTGCGGCAGCTGTTGGGCCCCCCCAGACGACGGGGGCTGCTGCAGCTGTCCGCCGTGCTGCGAGAAACTGTTGAACACGAGATGGAAGGGCGAGGTGGCGCCCGCCGGGGCAATCACGTGATGGCTCCACGGCATCGAATGCTGCTGCTGCTGCTGCTGCTGCTGCTGCTGCTGCTGCTGCTGCAGCGGCGGCGGCTGCTGGGCTGTGGGTGGGTGCATGTGTGCGAGGAGGAGCTGCTGCTGCGAGGGCACGTGTGGGAGGGGGCCGGCGAACGGGTTGTGCGTGCCGCCAAAGGGTGTCTGCGGGAACACCATGCTGGCGGTGGGCGTACTGACGGGGCTGCCCATGAGCGGGCTGGGCGGTTGTGCTGCCGCCTGGTGGGGGCCCACCGAGGGGTGCAGCACCGCCATGGTCCTCGGCGGCTGCGAACCGTGGCCCTGCACCGCAGCGATGCGCACAGCGCAGAGCAGGGTCTGCCTCACTGCGCTGCCTCACCGCACACTGCACCCTTGCGTGCAGTCCAGAGGCAGCACACCTGAGGCTGCAGCGACGGCTCGGGCGCTGTGATGGCGCCACCGTCAGCGCCGCCCCCCGGACGCGGGCTGCGCAGGCTCCCTGGCCCTGCATGTGCACATGATGAGCGCCACATGAAAGAGCTCTCTGCTGACGGCCTGAGCGTCGTCGTCCCGCTGCGGGTGGCCGGTCCCATTGGTGAAGCGCTGTTGGGCCGGCCTCTCACCTTGGCGGGCTCTCGACGTGGCGAGGTTGCCCAGAGCAGGCGCATCGCTGCTTGAAGTGCCCTGCAGCTCGCACGCACCAAGTCGCGACGCCGAGGTGATGCGACGACGCAGTCAACATGCCGGCGCCAGCGAGAGCGGCCTGAAGAACCCGCACCAGCAGGGCCCCGCCGTGCGACTTGAGCACTGGCGATGCTGACGGTGTGCCTGCCCGTGGTTGCGGGTCGCGGCTCGCCCCCGCTGCGAGGTGGACCGGCTCGGGCTCGGCCACCCCAAGCACCGTTGCCAGGGCGTCGCCTGACGACGCATCACCACCGCTCGGCGCCACAGTCGCCTGCGACACGCCCGTCACCCAGCTCGCCATAGCGCTCGAGCTGGGTCACGGTGGCAGGTCCATCACGCTGGAGCCCTGCGCGCCAGGGCACCGCCACCACGCCGGCGGGCCACCTTTCGCGTGCTGCAGCAAGCGCGGCTTGCGGCGTGCCCACACACTGCGACGCCTCTTCTCGGGCTTCGGGCACTTGGAGCCTTCAAAGCAAGTGCCAAAAAGTCAAACTGCTGAGCAGCAACAGCTCCAGACAGCAGAAGCAAGAAGAGGTGAAAGAAGAAAAGCGGTGCGGTGAGCAGTGCCGACCACACCAAGACCACACCAAGCAATCGCGTCGGCACGCACGCGTGCCACCGGTCCCCAATCGTGAGCACCTCGCCTGCCCTCCAGCGGCGCCATCCTGCGGGGTTTCGACACAGTCATGCCCCCACCTCGCAGCGCCAGCAAAAGCTAACAGCTCCTGAGCGTGGGCCCGCACGCCAGCGCCGCGCTCAGGTAGATGAGCAGCAGCACGACCGCCACGATGATGAACCACATGCGCGTGTTCTGCGTGAGCGCCAGGAGAAGGGCCAATGGGGGACACATGCGTGGGGAATGGCCTGGCGGCCGCCTGCAGCCGTGCAGTGTGAGCGAGCGCTGCGTCCACCCGCCTGGGGCCGTGCCTCACCCGCCACCAGAGCGTGCGCTTGAGCCTGCGCGCCTCGCGCCGGAACGTGGCGGCCGTGTCCTGCAGGCTGTCCGTCTTGTCCACCAGCAGGTCGAGCTTCTCGCCCCGCTCCAGCACCTTTTCAATGTTCTCAATCATGATGTTCTTCACCTCCACCAGCTCGCCCTGCAGCAGCAATGGCACCAGGGGCAGCAGGCCACAGTGGAGGGGCGCGATGTCGCGGTCGCCTCGCAAAACGCACCCACGCCGCAGCGCCTGGCACCTTGACGCGGTTGAGCGAGTCGGCCGAGGGGTCGGTGCCGTAAAAGGCCATGCGCTCCGCCAGCACGGGCGCGAACTCTGTGCTGTACTCGTACGCCACCGCCTGCAGAGCCACGGGCGGGGGGGGGACGCAGGGGGGGCACGGGCGCTCCGCGTCGGCACTGCGCACGCCAGAAGGGCCTCACAGCTGCACATGCCTAGCCCAGCCTGCTGCCGCCAACCACGCGCGGCTCACGTCCTGCGCACGGCCGTACGACGACGTGAAGCGCCCCTTGATGTCGTCCAGCAAGGCGAACGGCACTCTCCGCCCCGCGGCCTGAAGAGCGCCACAGGACGCACACGTGCACACGGCGGGTGAGGCCTCCTGTGAGGACGCCGCGACCCACACTGCTGTTGTGGGAGGCTGGCTGGGTCGGACACCACACGCCCGAACGCGCTGGCGCACCTCCTCGGCCATGCACAGGAACGTCAGGCCGTCGCTGACCAAGACGTGATACATGTAGCGGTCTTGCGTGAAGGACACGCGCCTGCGCGGTGGCGGACGGGATGCGAGTGATCACCCGGCTCGCGAGCGCGAGAAAACAACCCTCCGGCCACACGACCCCGGCGCTCACGTGTCCTCTCCGCCGAGCTTCTCCAGGATGCGCAGCGCGATTAGGTTGGCATTCGTGCTCGCGTTCTGGTGCTCGGCCAGCACCACCGAGCCCCTCGCCACCAGCGCGAACAAGAGCTTGTTGTGCACATTTTGATGGGCCATGCTGACTGGTGAGTTGTGTGCGCTCTCTCCGCTTCTCCGCGCGTGTTGAGAATCCTCCGGTGCGTCGGGTTCTCGTGCGGTATGCCTCCAGGGGTGAATCCGCTCCGCGGGCCCCGGCAGCACGGCGCTGAGCCAGCAGCAAACTCCAGCATGGTGGCCCCGCCGAGCAAGTGCTCCAAGGAGCTGGCCAATGCGGTGCGTGTGTGCGGGCGTGCAGGCCATCCTTGGCGCTCCTGCAGCTGTGGCCGGCCACTGGTTGAGCGCATTTTGCTGCATTCTGGCTCACCATGCTTGCAGGTCTACGACGACTTCAAGCGAAAGGCGAGGCCGGGCTCGGCGCACACACACTCACAGCACGGCGACCTCCTCGGAGCGCCCCGCCTCTGGTTGAGCCCGTGCTGCTCTGGGGTCATGCTGAGCAACCCGTGCTCTGCGCTGCGCAGGCCATTGACGCGGCCAAGAAGCGCGCCGTGGCCCAGGGCGTGGACTACGACACGTTCAAGAACATGGTGTCGGTGGCGCACCTGCGGCCCCTGCAGGCGCCCAGCTTGCTGCCGCAAGGTGAGTGTGTGGAGCAGCCTGGGCTTGGGCATGGCCCTGCCGCAGCCAGCCACCTGACGCCACCTGCGAGGTGAGGCGCACGCGCGCAGGCTCGGACGTGCCGTCGTGGGCCTTTGCGCCGGACGGTCAGCGCGTGCGCGCGGACGAGGCGCAGGCCCTGGCCGCCAGCAGGGCGCTGCTCTCAGGCACGCTGCCCGAGCAGCCGCCCTCGAGCAGCGGCGAGTTTGCCAGGTGTGTGGCCAGGCGTGTGCGCGCGCTGGCTGGGGGCGCAGCCTGCCAGCCGGGTAGCCTGAGCAGCACTAGCAAGGAATGCTGGCATTGCTGCATGTTTGCGCTCCTGGTCACGCTGGCTGGCTGCCCCCTTGAAGGGACTGGCGGCGGTGCTGCCCCACGCCCGACCACAAGTACCGCTACCTGCAGCTGTGCGGCCCCGAGGGGCTGGCCCGCGTGTTCAAGGTGGACGTGAGCAGCGAGCTGCTCAAGGTGCGGAGGAGGAGGAGGAGGAGGACGGGGGTCGGGCGGCGTCCCACGGGTCACGAGCCAGCACACCGTCCACGCGTCGTCAAACACACAGACCTCAACCACACAGACCAGGCCCAGCCCCTGCCCCATGGCACCCGCAGGACATGCTGGGCGTGCTGGGCACGTGCTGGCTGGGGCACGCGGGCGTGGCGCAGGAGCGCCAGGACAGCGAGCGGCACGCCCAGCCGCACGTAGAGGGAGAAGAGGAGGATGCGCCGCAGAAGGGGGCTGCCGCGGGGCAGGCGGGCGGCGACGGCGCGCTAGAGTCGGCCGTGTGGGTGGCGCGGGTGCTCGAGGCGCTGGCCGGCGCCGGCAGGTTCAAACTGGCCGTGGGCTTGCTGGGTGCCGCGGGGAAACAGGTGACGTGGTGCTGCAGAGGGGGCGGCCGGAGGGAGCACTCTGCCGCACGGGGCTCGCCTCGCCCTGACCAGGACCTGTGCGCGCGCGTGTATCGTGGTGGTGGTGCCTGCGCAGAGCGCGGCGCAGCTTCTGGCGTCCCTGCGGGAGGCGGCCGACGCGGCGGAAGCGACGCCGGCTGGCGGCGAGGGCAATTCGGGGGCACGGCAGCACGAGCTGGCGCGTGAACTGCGGGCCTTGCTAGGACAGGTGGCGGGCGCGTTTGGCGTGGAACTTCCAGCAGCTTGACGTGGAGGATCCTGAGCGCGCATGCAAGCGAGATGCAAGCCCAGAGAGAAAAGGAGGTGGCGAAGGAAGAGCTCCTCTGGGCACCACCAACTCGCACAAGATGCTCTGAGCAGTCACCACCAGTGTGCGGAGAGCTGCTGCTCTGTGCGGGGCCTCCCATCACAATGATCCCGGCTGCAGCACCGGCCGGCGGGCGTCGCAAATGGGCGAGAAGGCGCAGCGGGAGGGCCTTGCTCGCGGCGCCGTTGATAGCAGCAGCTTGTGCGACCTTCTTGATCGCGGAACTTCATCGCTATGCTGGCGCCGTGAGCGACTCGTCCATGGCCAGCGCTCGCCCCGCGGTGCTGCTGCCTGCCACCACGGGTGCTCCGCGCCTGGAGAGGCGCAGTCATCTGTGGGTGACCCACATGCCTGGTCCCAACAGCAACTCTACCAGCACCGAGCCAGAGACCTGGAACCCAGGCGCCGTCCACGCCGACGACCCCACCCACCTGGTGTGGCGGCACGAGGACATTGCCCGGGCCACCGTGGCGCACAGCCACACGCAGTTTAGGTGCGTCCAAGCTCTTTGTAGCTGTGGCGGCGCGTGGTCGGGTTCTCGCTTGAGAGCTACCACCTGCCGCCGCGCTGCTGCTTGCACACGCAGGCCGCTGCTGCACAAGCTCTACACGGGCGCGCCCATCACGGTGTTTGCGCTGGGGTCCTCCATCACCCAGAACCAGGGCGGGTGCTTCCACACGGGCCCTGCGAGCCAGGTGCACGCAAAGGTGGGCGCCCGCAGCGCCATCGAGTGGACGCACCACTTCCGGGAGGACCTCGGCGACCTGGGCGCGTGCGCGGCGCCTCCACCCCACTACCAGGGCGTGGGATGGTGAGTGATGCAGTGCTGCGCCTCGACAGCGCGCGCATCATGGCGCCGGCCGGACGCCTGCAGCTGACTGGCGGTGCACCGTGCCTGCCCACCGCACAACCCGCAGGCTGACCGCCTTCATGCAGGCCGTCAACACGTCCTTCCCGCACGCCGACCACACGCTCATCAACTCGGGTGCGTGGACGCCAGCAACACCTCGTGCGTACTGAGGGCCCTGCAGAGGGAGGGCCACCGTGGGCGCCGCTGGCGTGTGGTGCTGCTGAGCGCAGGCCGGGCGGGCACCAGCTTGGCCGACTTCAACACGCTGGGCTGCCTGGAGGCCACCCTGCCCGCCACGCTCGACCTCCTTGTGCTGGAGAACGCGCTGGGCTCGGGCGGCTTTGAGGTAGAGGGTGTGTGTGTGTGTGGGGGGGGGGGGGGTAGAAGGAGGGGGCGCGGAGGCCAGAGCCTGCGCACAGCACGGCGCCGCCGCCCACTGCCACGGCCAGCACCCAACCGCGCCGCCCGCTCGCTGCTCCTGCCCGCAGTCCGAAAAGCTCATTTGGCGCGTCATCGACTTCTACTCGACGCGCCAGGCCGAGCGCCCCGCCATCGTCATGCTGGTGCCCACGCGCGTCTTTGAGATCAGGCAGCAGCCGGTAAGAAGATGGGGTGTGTGGAGGGCTTCTCCGCCACCTGCCCGCTGGGAGGGAGGCGTGGCTCACGCCTGGGCCCGGCGCTGCGCACGCACACACGCGCGCGTGCCTGGCTGCGCGCAGGAGAGCGAGTGCATGGCGCTGCCGTCCCTGTGCGACACGGCGTGCGCGCACCGGCCCTTCAACGCCTCGCTGCTGGGCCCGCCGCACTACTGGGACGAGCACGAGGCTCAGCTCGTCACGCTGGCCAACTTTTACGGCTTCACGCTCGTCTCCCACCGGCAGTTCCTGTACAGCGCGGCGCAGCAGGGCGTGCCCGAGCGCGAGGGGCTGACGCCCTGCAAGTTCTTTGCGGCGCTCACCGGGGACGGCCTGCACCTGGCGCCGCTCGGGAACAAGCTGTTTGCACGTGAGCGCACAACGTTGTAGATGGGGGCCATCGCAAGCCCCTCACTCCGAGGGAGGGATCTGTCCGCGGACCGCACACGCGCGCCGCATGGTTCGCCCCGCGCAGACTACCTCCTCACGGCCCTGGCCAGCGCGGAGCGCTTCTGGATGGCGCACGCGCCGCTGCCCACGCACCGCCTGCTGCTCCCCGACAAGGAGCTCTTCCCCAACGCCAGGCTGCTGCTTGAGGCAAGGTGCGCGCGTGCTCGTGTGTGGCAAGTGTGTGCGGCCTGCAGGGACACCCAGGGAACGAGCGAGGGCCAAACGCCCCTTAGGGGCTCTTTCCCGTGGACACCCTTCCCAGGCGGCTGGCTGCTTTGCCCAAGAGCCTTGCCGTGCTTCGCCTGTGCCTGTGTCCTCGCCGCGTGGGCACCCCCTGCAGGTGCCCCGTGCTGATGGACGCGGGCGGGGTGGCCAGCCCCGAGCAAGGGCAGGCGCTGCTGCGCGACGGCAGCGCCGTGCTGGTCCAGCTGGCGGACGACTGGCGCTTTGTCAAGCAGCCGGTGGGTGCTGACGGCAACGGGACCACCCTTGCCGCGGGGCACGTCACAAACTGCAAGGGCCCAGCCTCCTCCTCAACCACGCCGGCCGGCGTCGCCTTTCGGGCCCTGCGGCCCTGGTACGCAGCGCAGCCAAGAGGAGCGCTGCGGTTGCGCGCCGTGGCTGTCCCGCGCGCGCAGGCCAACCCCGCCAACCTGCAGGCCGACCGGCGCAAGTACAAGCCGGGCGTGGTGAGCAGCACCGTGGGCGCCAAGCTGCGCCTGGTCCTCAACACCGTCATCGGCGCTCCCAGGCCTGGCGCCGCTGGCAGCAACACAACCGACCCCAGCAGCCACGCCGTCGTCACCCTGGCGTACTTGGCCTCGTACGAACACATGTGAGCGCGCTTGGGGGTGCGCTGCACCCGCACTGCTTGCCGCCCCGATCGCCGTCACCTGGCTCTGTTCATGCTGCGTGCGTCGCGCGCGCGCGCAGGGGCGTGGCGAGCATCACCTGCGTCAGCGGATGCACGTGAGCGCCGCGCGCGCCCTCCCGGTCGCGAGCGCCCGGGCCCAGGATGCCCAGCGCCCAGCGCCCTCGCTCACGCCTGCCCCGCGGTCTCCTTGCATGGCGTTGCTGGCGGTGCGCAGGTGCGAGCCCTCGGGCCCAGTAAACGCGCATCTCTTTGTGGAGAAGCTGTCCATCCTCTACGCATACAAGCTCTTCCCTAGCCAGGCTCAGGCGTGCGAGCTCCAGGTCGAGATCCTGCCCGCCACCTAGAGCGGCGAGCACAAGTGGCAGGCGCGTGAATGCGCTGTTTGGTGGGCGCCCACCGGCGCTCCCGCATGCCGCCTGGGCCAGCAACTGGATGGCAGGCACCGCCCACCTCGGCAAATCCTCCCCTGTGTCGTGTGTGTCGCGCGCAGCTGGTGAGCGTCGTCGTGAGCGAGGCAGGCCACGCTGCTGTGACCGAGACGTTCAACAAGCGGCAGCGGCGGCGGCGAGGGGCCGCCGCTTTCTGAGCGCGTGGCGCGAGGAGGCGCCAAGCGAGCCTTTCATGCGGACACCCCGAAAAAGACCGTGCCACGCGTTGCAACACGAGGAGAGAGAGAGAAAAACCTCCAGCATGTTCACCCGGGCTGCTGTGGTGGGCCGTTTGGAGTGCACAAGGCGGGAAGGGGCAGCGCACGGCAAGCGCGCCAGTGCGCTGTGCAGAAGCAAACAACAGCTGCGGACACGACCAACAGTGTCTGGCGCTCCTGTGACACCAGGCCCTGCCACCTCACGTGACGCGCACAGCAGCCACACGCGGCGCTGGATCATCATCGAAGGAGGCGGGGGGCGCGTGCGTCTACAAAGGTGGTTTACACATCTCAGGGCTCGAGGGGAGGCCTGTCTGGCTGAGAGAGGGGGCGAGTGCGTGTGGGGGTGGTCCAGCCTCCGGCGAGGGTCAAGAGGCCCGTCAGAGTAGCGGTCGGTCTCCCCCCTCCCTCGTTCTGCTGCACGGAATGGCGTCCTGGTCTGTCTCTCTCACGACAACAGCAGCGCATCGGAGGCGTGCGGGTCCTGTGCGGGGCATGAGCACCCCCAACGGTGAACGTGTGCGCTCGGTCTGCAGTCCTCGCGCCGAAAAAGACGACCCAAGCGCGCGCATGCACACCACACCAACCCACTCAGCGCGGTCAGAGCGTCCGGAACCCCGCGCCCGTCCACTTGCCGCCACCCTCTCCTGGCCCGGCGCCTGCAGACGCCTGCGCCAGCACCGCCTGAACCACCCGGCTGCCGGCCGCGCCGCCCACCGCCCGCGCAGCGCTGGCGCCCGCCACAGGAGACTGCCCACCCCCGGGCGCGCCACCCAGCGCGCCGCTGCCGCTGCTGCCGTTGCCGCTGCCGCCTCCCGACGCCCTGGGCCCCACGCGCTGCTGCTGCTGCTGCGGGGTGGCGGCGCTGGCGGCGGGTGCGGAGAGCGAGGGCGACGTCTTGGTGGCCGCCACCTGCTGGCCGCCCCCTGCGCCCCCTGCAGCAGCACCCCCCGCTCCGGCTGCGCCGGCACTCCCTCCCGCCCCCCCGCCGGCGCCGCTGCTGCCCGTGCTCCGCTTGACCGTCACGGCCACGTGCTGCCGTCCCCCCGGCTTGCCGCCCCCCGGCGCCAGCGCGCCCGAGCTGCCCAGCGACGTCAGAGAGGGCGGCGGGCCCCCCGAGGGACTGCTGGGCGGCGGCGCGCCCGTGCTGTGCATGCTGCCGAGCGCCGGCGCCCCCTGCTGCCCGGCCCCCGCCGCGCCCGTCTCCGACGTGTGCTGCCTCGGGGGAGGGTTGGAGGCGGCAGCCGAGGAGGAGGACGAGGTCGCCGAGGCGGCGCCCCCATTGCCGCTGGGGGTGCGCGAGGCGCTGCTGCCTCCCTGCGGCACGCCCACCAGCGCGCCGCCGTGCACCGTGACGGCGGCGGGCCGGCTGCCGCTGTCGCGCGGCTGCAGCACCAGCGCGGCGGCGCCGGGCGCGCCCAGGCGGCTGTGCGCGTGGTGGTGCGCGCCGCCGCTCTGGCCGCTGGCGGCGGAGGCGCCGGGCGGCGCTGCGCGGGTGGGCGACACGGGCGAGGGCGTGCGCGGGGGCGCGGCGCGCTCGGGCGGGGCGGGCGCCAGCGGCGACGCCGCGTGGTGGTGCCCGTGTGCGTGTGGCTGCGTGGCCCCCCCCCAGAGGCCTTGCAGGTCGGGGCTGCTGCGCGACAGCGCCACCTGGGAGCCAGACGTGGAGGGCGCCGAGCTGCGCGCGTACGAGGGGGGCGGCGCGGGCGGCCGCGCTGCCGAGGCGGCGCCAGGCGGCGCGACGCCCTCGCCCAAGGGCCCGGCGGGGGGCAGCCCCTGCAGCTGCCGCTCAGCAGCAGCAGCAGCAGCAGCAGCGTCGCCGGCCGCCAGCACCGCCGCCGCCGCCGCCGCCGAGTGGCTGGCCGAGGGGCGGTGCGCCAGGGCGCTGGCGGGCACGCTCATCTGCCTGAGCACGCCCCTGCGGCCGCACGAGGGGAGCGCGCAGCGCTGCGTGGCGGCCACGGGTGTGAGGCGCGCCGTCCCTGCCGGCTCCCCGCACTTGGGGCCGTGGGGCGGGGCGGCCACCAGGCGCCGGCGTCGCCTCCTCCTCACCTGTCGGCGCTCCCCGCCCCTGCGGCGGCGTACTGGGCGGCCTGGAGGGACGCCTCGCTTCCGCTGTTGTGCATTCCCTGGTGGTGGTGGTGGTGGAGGTGCTCCTGGTGCTGGGGGTGCGGCCGCTGCTGCTGCGCCTGCTGCGCGGCGCTCGAGGCGGAGGCAGAGGAGGAGGACGCGGCGCCGCCCTTGACCCACGTGCACGACGTGACGCTGAAGGACTGCGTGCGCGCGCCCATGCCCTGCCCCGTCGAGGGCTTGGAGCCCGTCGAGCCGCCCGACGCCATGCCCACGCTGCTGGCAAGCGGGGGGCTGCCCGAGGAAGGCGCGGCGCCGCCGCCTGCACCCTTGGGCTGGGACGCGTCGCCTCCTCCTCCTGCTCCTCTGGGGCTGGTGGTGTGTGCGGGGCTGCCCCCCGGGATGGGCACCGGGGCCGTGGGCGCGCCCTGCTGCTGCTGCGGGGCTGTGCCTGGTGGCAAGGGGGGGAGCGGGATGCCTTGGGAGGAGCTGCTGGTGCTGCTGGCGCTGGTGCTGGCCAGGGCGGCCGTGGCGGCAGACGAGGTGGAGGAGGAGGGCGCGCCGCTGCCGCTGGTGCTGGCGCTGCCTGGCTGCTGCGCCTTTGGGGGCGCGTCGCCGCCCGCTGCAGCCGGCGCCGTTGGCGCCGCACCGCCGCTGTCCCTGGGTTTCGCTTTGGGGGCGGCGGGCGCCGCGGCGGCGGCGGCGGCGGCGGCCGAAGGGGCGCCAGGGGGTGGGTAGGTTTGCTGCAGCGAGGCCACGCCGCTGGCCACGGGCGGGGGGCTGTCTGGGGGCGGCCGCGCCACGTGCGTCTCGCTGGCGTGCCCCCGCAGCAACGTGCCGGCGCCCTTGCCGGCAGGGCCAGAGGAGGAGGCTGAGGAGGCGGCTGGGGGCGCGCCGCTGCCCACGGCGCCCGCGCTGCCCGCCTGCCCGCTGCCGTCCGACGCCCGTGCCAGCGGTGCTGGCTGCTGCTGCTGCTGCGTGTCTGGCTGCTGCTGCGCTGCGGCGGCGGCGCTGCTGCCGCTTGAGCCCGCCTGCTCGCCGGGCCCGAGGGCGGCGGCGGTTGCTGCTGAGGCGGAGGGCGCCGTGCCTGTTGCTGCGGCGCTGGCGCCCGTGGCGGCGGTGGTGGCGGTGTTGGTGGTGGCTGGTGGCGGCGTGGAGATGAGCTGGCTGTTGAGCACGGCCGTGGTGGGCTGCGCCGCCATGGACACGTCCACGACAATGACTGTGATGTTGTCGCGCGAGCCGCGCTCAATGGCCACCTTGGTGAGCACCGAGGCGGCCACGCGGCACGCGCCGTGGCGCGACATGCCGCGCTCCTTGCTGCGCGTGATGCAGCGCTGCGCCAGCGTGGTGGCCTCCTGTGCACGCAGTGTGCCGGGGGGCGGGCGAGGGGGGGTGGGTGCACGCCTGTGCTGCGCTGTGGGCTGGGCGGCCGCCCTCGCCACCCCCGCTCCCCCAGCTCTGTTGCTCAGCGCGACTGACCTTGCAGCTGAACACGTCCCACAGCCCGTCAGTGGCCAGCACCAGCACCTCGTCGTGCACCGTGCGCTCCACGCACGCCACCTGCGCACGGTGGGCCCTTGGCGAGGCGGTGTGGCGCCGCACCCTGATTGGCAACGCTGGCACCTGCACACGCAGAGTGCTGCTGCTGCTCACCTCTGGCTCGGCGATGACAAAGGGCCGGAGAAAGTGGTCGCCGATGGCGCGCGACATGGCCAGCATGCCCATCACGCGGTGGCTGCCGCTGGTGAACACGATGCGCCCCCCTGCCGCCTTGATGCGCGCCTGCAATCGACCACCACATCATGTTGACCCCGCCGTGTGGCACATGCAGCGTGCATGCGTGCGCGCGCACCAAACGCCTGCCGTCGCACACGGCATGCCCCCATGTCGCGCAGCCCACCGCCACGCGCCAGAGACTGCACTGTGCCTGCGCTGCGAGATGCGAGTGCTCCTCTGCTGCAGCCCCTGCTGCAGAGCGATGCCCGCACCGCTTCGTCCTCCCGGTCCGGCTTGTGGTCGCGCGTGAGCGCCTCCGCCTCGCCGCCGCGCTGAATGACGGCCCGCGAGTCGCCTGCGATGTCAATTGCCATCGCGCGCGAGTGATATTGGGCGTCTCGCACGAGAGTCCCGTCTCGGTCATTCTTCTCCCGCCCCTCTGAGGCGCGCACGCCCGGGTGGATTCCGCGGGTGCGCGAGGGCCGGGCAGCTGCCACGAGCGTCGCGCCACTCACCGCAGTGCGCGATCCAGATGTGATGGCGTCCCACCACGGCGACCACGGCCGTGGCGCCCACGTACTCGCCGGCCTCTGTGCCCGCGAGCTCCTGGTCAATCTTGTTGAACGCCATGCGCAGCGCCTCCGAGACGTGCGATGGCGCGTGCGAGGAGGCGGAGGAGGAGCCCGCGCTGAAGCGCTCCAGCAGGCTCGCGCTGGGAGAAGCGCCCTCCCCCGGGCCTTCCCCCCCCGCCGGGCCCTGCTGGCTGCGCTGGTGGCTGAGGGCCGCGGCGAAGTGCATGTGGAGCCTGTCGCGGCAGTGCTCGGCCACCTCGGTGCCCCCGTGCCCGTCGAAAACCGACAGGACGGCGAGGTCCTCGGGGATGGGAGGCGCGCAGATGGGTTGGGGCACGGGGGCGAGCTGCGCCGCTGCCTCTGGCGCGGCGGGCTGCTGGGTCGGGGGGTCGGGGGTGGCCGTGGACGGAGATGCTGGTGCGTGGGGCGGGCATCCCGCTCCGCCCACGAAGAGCGCCGATGCCGAGGGCGGCCCTTCTGCTGCTGCTGCTGCTGATGATGCGGCCGAGGCGCGCGGCTGCGCGAGGTCGACGGGTGCTCCTGCTGGAGCGTTGTGCGGGTGGCCGTGGTGCTGCTGCAGGAGGGCCACCCCTGCTGCTGTGCTGGGCACCTGCACGCTGTAGGCGTCCTCCATGTTGGGCCTGCTGCCCTGGCTGGCCTTGACGCCCCATGGCGTGGTGCCGTGGTGCGCTGCGCCCGTGCCAGTGGCAGGCACTCCGCTCGACCCGCCCGCGGCGTCCTCCGCGCCATCGCGCAGCGTGCTGGCGAACGTGTGGAACAGGTCCGTCGAGAGGTTGCCAATCCCGCCGAGCAGCGACTCGTGCGCCTGCTCCAGGCGCTCCAGCGCCTGCTCAATCGATGTGGGCCCCACCGCGCTGGTGCCGCCACGCATCGTGCTGCTGCTCGCGGCTGCCTCACGCTCAGCTGCTGCGTCGACGCTGCGCCATCGCGGAAATCTGCGCGTGCGCGACCTCGAACATGGGGAAGCCCAAGCCCCAAGGAGAGCAGAGAGCAGCAGCAGGAGCCAGCAGCAGCAGCAGCAGCAGTTGTACTCGGGCCGCCAGTGCTGCCAGAGCACAAGTGAGCTCAGGAGGTCTGCGCGTTCCCATCGGCCGTGATGGCGGCGGCGCGCAGCGCCGGTGTCGTCATGCCTCGCCGGCCGCTGGGCAACACGGGCCTGCACCTGTCGGTGCTGGGCTTTGGCGCCGGTGTGCTGGGCAACGTCTACGACGTGAGGCTTGGGTGGAGATGTGCGGCGATCGCTGCCACTCGCCGCACGATCGCCCACGTGCTCAACACTCGGAGAGAGGGAGCATCCTCGTGCTGTGGTGGTGGTGAGGCCTCCTGCACGCGCAGGACGTGGTGGTGGACCAGCGCGCGGCCACGCAGGCGGTGCACGCGGCGTTTGCTGCGGGCATCAACTACTTTGACACGTCGCCGTACTACGGGCTCACCAAGTCCGAGACGGTGCGCGCACACCGAGGCGTTGCGCTGCCTGCGCAGTGGCATGGGCGGTTGGGGGCGCGCAGGCGTGATCACGTGATGGCGCCCCAGCGCCCCTGCCACCGCAGGTGCTGGGCGAGGCGCTGCAGGGCCTCCCTCGCGACCAGTTGGTGGTGTCCTCCAAGGTGGGGCGCTACGGCGCCGACACGTTTGACTTTAGCGCCGACCGCGTCAAGGCGTCGGTGCGCGAGTCGCTGGGGCGCCTCAAGCTCGACTACCTGGACGTGTGCATCTGCCACGACGTCGAGTTTGGCGACCTGAGGCAGGTGAGGAGGTGGTTTGGTTGCTCAAGCGCTGCACCTGTCCGGCACCCAAGCGCCAAATACCACACACGCCCCACGTGCGACGCAGGTGGTGAGCGAGACGTTGCCTGCCGTGGCCGAGCTGCGCGCGCAAGGGTTGGTCAAGGCGGTGGGGTTCTCCTGCCTGCCGCTCAAGGTCGTCAAGTACGTGCTGGACAGAGTCCCGCCAGGTGCGCGCCCTGCGCTTTGACGCCTCCCGGCTGTTGGTGACGGAGGCAGGCACGTCCAGTCCCTCCCTGGCGCGTGGGGATCGCGCTGCCAAGCAGCGTTGCCCTTGATGGTGCGCATCATGATGCAGGGACGGTGGACTGCATCCTGTCCTACTGCCACAACAGCCTCAACGACGACTCGCTGCTGGGCATGCTGGACTATCTCGAGAGCAAGGGCGTCGGCGTCATCAACGCCTCGCCCTTCTCCATGGGGCTGCTCACGCCTCAGGTGGGCATTCTCTGGATGTGATTGAGCCCCTGGCGTGGCATCACACCAAGGCGGAGCACGCATGCCTCTGCACGACAGGGCCCGCCTTCATGGCACCCCGCACCGCCCGAGATCAAGCGCGCCTGCGCTGAGGCCGCCAGCCTGGCCGCTGCGCAAGGCATCCCCCTTCCTACCCTGGCGCTGGCCTACTCAGTCAGGCGAGCGCGTGCTGGGTTGTTTGGTGTGCAGGGAGGGCGCCTGGGCGCCTGAGCATCGCTGCAACTTGTGCTGCTCCCCCTCTTTTGCTCGTGGTCGCAAAGCAGGGAGCCCCGCATCAGCAGCACGCTGGTTGGGATGGGCGCGGCGCAGCAGGTGGACGACAACGTGGCCTGCGTGCTGCGCGCTCTGGGCGCGGCGACGCCTGACCCTGCGCTGGCCGACCTTGAGGCCAAGGTGCTGCCCCAGGTGTTGCGGGTGTTGGAACCCATCAAGAACGGCACGTGGGTGCAGGGGAACGACGATCTGCCGCCTGACGAGCCTGTCGTCTAGGCGCAACAGCTGCCTCGGACCTGCCTACACCTCGGACCTTGATTGCAAGCGTTTGCGGCAGAGTACCAAGAGCAAGAGGCTCAAAAGGGGTAGAGCGGGACCTCGGTGACCTGCAGGCGCGAGCTCGCGACGCGCCAGTCGCGCCGGACGACCTTGGCGGTGTTGCGCAGATACCTGGCACGGCGGGGGCACGCACGCACGTGCACACGTCCAGCTTTTCCTGATGGCCGTGGAGGAGCAACAGGGCAGGCCCTCTTGAAGAAGCCGCACCGGAGGTATGCAGCCGTCCGCTTGCCGATGATGACGTTGAACGTTGCGCCGCCCGGGACGTACGAGTCGACGAACGTGACGCCCGTGCGCCACGCCGTGACGGGCAGGGTGAGGCCCAGCGCCAGGTTGGCGCGCACCAGCCTGCGTGGTGGACAAACGGCGCCCGAAGGACAGGTGCGGTGCCAGCGCCCACCGTGCACCCTGGCCCACGTCACCATCACTGCGGCGCACGCACTTGGCGCACAGCGCCGGGTTGGTGAGCAGCGTCGCCACGTCCGGGACGCCGAGGCTGGTGGCCAGGAGCTTGCGCGTGATGGTGAACTGCGTGGCGCGTTCATCGCAGCACGCAGCACAATCTCAGGCGTCTGCAAAGCACCCGCAGAGAGGTGCAGGCCCAGGCGTGTAGCCTTGCTGCGCACCCCACGGTCTTGAGGCACAAAGAGCGTCAGCACGCTGAAGGGAGAGCCCAGGAGCGCCACCACGGGGTCAGCCTTGGCGCCCTGGCGGAGAATCTGACAGAACTGCGCGGCCATGGGCATGTGGCGCGGCGAGCAACCAGTGCAGCAGTCCCACTGGCCAGTCAAGGCGCCGGAGGCAGCGCACGAGGCACCGCAAGCGCAGCAGCCCACCCCGAAAGTTCAAAGTTGGCACTGCTGCGCGCGGCGCTGGTTGAAGCAGCAGCACGTACGATCTTCGTGTCGGGCGTCGCGCAGACGGCTGCGATGGGGTTGCTGCTGGGCACCTGGTCTTGCGCGGAGACGCTGCCAGCTGCCAGCAAGACTGCGGGCAGCAGCTCATACGGAGAGAGAGAGCTCGCACGAAGCGTCCACGAGCCGCTGATGCGACTGTTCGCCACGAATGCGTCCAGCGCTCGCTGCAGCGCCGGCAGCACCCGCTCACCAGCTGCTGCTGCGAACCAGAGCCAGGAACGCGCTGTCGCCTGCGCCATCTGTGGTGAGCCCAGGTGGGGCAGCTGCAGTCGTTGGTGCGAGCGCAAACTACTCATGCACACAGTCCCGGTGCCGGTGGGTCGCACCAGGCGCGGCGTGGCGTGGCGCATGCGAGCAGGGCGGAGGCGCCTGGCGGAGGCGCAGCAAGAGCAAAGCTTAGCAGTGGTGAACGGCAGCAGACAGCAACCCCTAACAGCAACCCCTGGGCCACGGCGGTGGAAGCACGTCCCGGCGGGCAAGGAACTCAACGGCAATCGAGGATGACTCAGTTTATGAAGATGGAAGACCCTCCTTGTGTCATTATTAGTCACAGCACGTGAGGATGCAACCGCCCAACAAAAGGCGGCGTGCGAGGATGACGAAATCCAAGGGATCTGAGTGAGCTCAGGCTGCATTGCTGAGTCAGTCGGCTTGGTCAGTGCCATTGTCCGGCTCCAGCAGGACCTGAGCAGCAAGCAGTGGTGGCCAAACGCTGTCACATTGTGTACGCGCGCACACTCCACCGCCCCAGGCCAACGTCCTGCAGCGGTGCTGCCATTCACCTTGAGGATCCGGCCCTTGCCAGCGGCGGTCTGCGCGCCCTTGGCCTTTTTGGAGGGCGCGGTAAAGGTGCGCAGGGCGGTGCGGGCCGTGCTGACGGCCATCATGTGCAGCTCGCCGCGCACGCCCTTGTACCTGCGGCGCGCACGTACGTGCTCTTGCCCTGTGGGTTCAAGGACAAGACGGCGCGCTGCGCCCCCCTCCTCAGCCTCCTGGGGCCTCCTGGCGCGCTCCTCGCCCGTGCCACTCACTTGAACCAGCCCAGGTCGTCCACCACCAGGCAGCGCATCCAGAGCCACCTGCGCGCCCCCGTCCGCAGGCCGATGCTCAGGGTGCTCTGCTCCAGCAGCGCCAACTCGCCAGAGGCGTCTGGGGCCCCCTCCAGCGCCAGTCCCGCGTCCAGGGGCAGCACGGCTGCGGGCGCAGGGGCTGCAGCACCGCCGGCCCGCGCCGCCAGCCGGTCCGCCATGCCGTCCTCCCCGCCTGTGGCGTGGGCGGCGCTGGCCGCGTCCGTCCCGCTGCACCGCTCGCGGTCGCCCTTGCTCGCTCGCTCACGCGGGGTGTCAGCCTGAGGCGCCTCGGAGGCTGCGTGGCACGGCGAGGTGGCAGCGCCGAGCGCACGCCGGTGCCTGCGGGCCCGCACAGCCGCCAGCTGGGCGGCCTCGGCGCCCGCCACGGCCACCACGCGGAACGTGCCGTCGTCCTCGCCTTCCTCCTCGTCTTGGTGCTCGCAGATGCCGTCCGCTGCTGCGTGCTGTAGCGCTTGCCGCGCGGCGGCCTTGTTGCGCTCCAGGCGCAGCGACCTGCGCTTGACGGCGGCGTGCGCCTGCAGCTGGATGTCCTTGGGCAGCCTCCAGGGCGGCGGGCCAGCGTGCGGGCTGGTGGGGCGCACAGGCGCCCTCAGCACCAGGCACGGCGGCGCGCCGGCGCTGCCGCCGCTGTCCGGCAGCGGTGACCGGTGCTGCGCCGAGCCCCGGTGGTTGGGGCGCGCCGTCTCTGGCGCCGTGGCGCTGCAGGTGTTGCTGCCCTCGGGCAGTAGCACGGGCGGCGAGGCCGAGCGCCCGGCCGCCCTCGCGTCCAGAGAACCGGTCGCAGGAGGACCTTGCGCTGCGGCGGCGGCCAAGGGAGCTCCAGGCTTGGCGGGCCAGGGCTGCGAGGGACCGCGGGCGCCACCGCCACCCCCGCTGCTGCCTCCGAGCTGCTCGGCGCTTCCCGCGTCGTGCTGCTTGAGAGGGCGAGCCTGTGGAGGAGAGGCAGGGGGCTGCAGGGAGCTGCGGGCGCTGGCTGCCACGCTCCCGTTGGCGCTGGCGACGACGGCCAGCGCTGCGGCCGCCGCCACTGCCGTCCCTGCCGCCGGCGCCCTGGCCTCGTGATGATGATGGTGATGCGCCATGAGGCGCACCAGCTCGAGGGGGGGCAGCAGCCCGCGCAGCACCTGCTCCACCAGCTCCACCGGCGCCACCACCTGCCCGCCCGCCGCGTTGGCGTGGCAGCAGCGCGCCGCGCGGTTGACCAGCACGCCGAAAAAGTCGGCGCGCCCAGTCGTCGTGTGCGGCACCACCTGCGCCACGCGGCAACATGTTGATGCAAGCCGCACACACACACACGTTCCAAACGTGGCTCTGCTGGCGCCAGGCTGGGAGCGCGGCGGCGCGTGACGTGCAGGGTCCCGTGCGGGCAGCCGCTACCAAAGGCGCCTGACCCACCTTTTGCGGCACGCCCTGGTAGAGGCCGACCTTGATGCGGGGCCCGCTGAACACCAGCGAGCTGCTGGGCTCCGCGGGGTCCGACCGCACGGCCAGGCAGTAGGGCAGGGCGTGCTGCGCCTTGGTCCACGGCAACTGCGTGCGTGAGAGCGCGCGCGAGCGCCGTTGGGTGTTGAAGTAGTACACGTGACGGCGTTGTGGCGTTACGGCGTGAGAACCTGCACCCTCGCGCACCTCCTGCATGACCTCCTGCAGGAGGAGGGCCCACTCGAGCGCGTCGCCCGGGTCGGCGAACGCCACCATGAAGTTGCCCTCGGACTCCTGGCACTCGTACCTGCGCTCGGGTGCGGTTTGGGCGCGCCCCACCACGCACGCCAGGGATGAGGACCGTCGGAAGAAAGCGCGTCCTGCAGCCGCTCTAGCATCTCTAGCCCTCCTCCACGCACCCGTTGCAGGCCAGCAGGGTGCGCCTGACGGTGGCCATGTAGATGCCCATGCACTCGCCGGCCACGTCGCTGTCCACCGCGCACATGTCCGAGTACCTGCGCACAGAGAGGAAGGGGGGCGCGCAGGGGCGGACGCATGGGCGCCCACGTGGCGTCGTGCGGCTCTGCGCGCGCTGGCAGCGCACCCACGCAGGCGCCGTCAAGCAGCAGCCAGCCAGAGCCGCTCACTTGTCCATGGCGCAGAAGGCCAGGGTCACGGGCGGGATGCCCAGGTCAGTGCGGATCGTGTTGTGCGAGGAGAGCATGAGCTGGTCGCTGGGCGTCCGCGCCAGGGCCAGGGGCGCAGGCGGGCTGCCCAAAGCGCAGGCACGAGCGCCAGGAGCGTCCAAATAGCCTGCGTGACCAAGGGCCGTCGCACAGCTGGGCACGCCGGTGTCGGCGTGTCATGGCAGGTAGACAAAGCGCACGCGACGTCGCACACCTGGAGTGACTTGGGTGCAGCTGTCAATGGGGTCAAACAAGCGCGCGCGGTCCTCCAGGCCAGGAGGCATCACCTACGCACAACGACCAGGCGACCAGGCGCGCACAGGAGCACGCAGGGCTGGCCACCGTCGGCGGCTTTGCCAGCGTCCGTCCCACCACCACCCACGCCCTCCCCCCAACGGAACCAGCGAGGCAGCGGCACGTGCATGCGTGCGCCCTCACGCACCACGCCAAGGTGGCGCACCTGCATGACGTCCTCGTACACCACGCCGGGCTTGAGCTCAAACGTGCCCATGTGCACCACCACCAGGGAGGAGGCCAGCGCGCGCACGCTGCTCAACGCCCCCTTCCTGTCCACCGACTCGCCGCCCGAGGCCAGGGCCGCGTCCTGCCCGGCGCTGGGGCGCTCCCCCCACGTTGAGTCGTCGCCCAGCGCCGAGCCGCTCTCGGCCTCGCTGGCCGCCGCCGCCAGGCTGCCCCCCAGGCTGTGCTGGCCGGTGAAGGAGGAAAGCAGCGAGCCCACGCGCAGGTGGCGCAGCGACCGGCTGCGCCGCAGGCCCGCCGACCGGCGCGCGGCACGAGAGGCCGCGGAGGCCGCACCCCCTCCCGCTGCTGCACCTGCTCCCGCGCCAGTGGTCCTGGGGGAGCCCGCACCCGTGGCTGAGTCTGCGGGCGCCAGCCCCGCAGGCAGAGAGCCAGGCCCGCCACCCCCCAGGCCGGCGCTGGCCCACCCCACTGAGCGGGGCAGGGACGTGGCCGACAGGGTGCTCTTGACGTCCATGGAGGGACGCGCGTGCGCTGGCCCATGCAGCAGCGAGGTCCCGCCGAGGCTCAACGGGTGCGCGTGGTGGTGGGGCAGGCCGTCCTGGGCCGAGTGCCTGCTGCAAGCGGGCGCTGCGCCGGGCTGCTGCTGCGGGGCTGGCGCAAGCTGGTTGCTCAGCTGCCCGGCGAACGACACGGTGCGCGCCGGCGCGGTGAGGCCGCCTGCCGCCCGCTGCGTGCTGGCGCGCCCGCCCAGCAGGGAGGGAAAGTCGGACGAGGTGCCGGCGGCGGGCGGCGGCGGCGTCATGAAAAAGCCCTGGTTGGGGGGGCTCGCCGACCTGCTGCCGCGCACAGCCTCGTGGCCCGCCGACAGGGAGAGCTGCGCCCTCTCCGCCTGCGCACCGTGCGGTGCGTGCGAACCCCTGCGCCCCAAGGAGGAGGAGGACGCCGTCCCCCGCAGGTGGCTGCGAGCGCACGCGAAGGAACGCCACACAGGTGTTTGTGTGTTTGCGCACGGCTCTCCCTCGCTGCACCCTCTCGGACACTCGCGCTTGCCCCTGGGCCCGCACGTGCTCACACCTGTGGATGCAGGCGTCACCCTGCCAGGTCTGAGTGGCCCAGCTCACGTCCCTGCTCGCGAGGCTCCCGCTGGCCGCCTGGCCGTCTCTCGCGCTCGCGCTGCCGCCGCTCAGCTGGGCGGCCCACGCTGCAGGCCACCGGGCTGCAGCAGTGTGAGGTGGCCCCGCCTGCTGCTTGCGCTGCTGCTGCTGCTGCTGCGCGTGCTGCTGCTGCAGCTCGAGTGACTGGCGGGCATGCAGCAGCGCCGCTGCGGCCCAAGGGCGGTGCTCGTCCCGCGCTGCGCCCGAGGAGCCCGAGGCGTCCAGGGGCGATCCGGTGGTCGCGGGGGCGTTGACGGGTGGGGCAGCAGCTGCCTGGTAGGCGCCTGTGCCCTCAGACGACTCGTTGCCGCAGTCACGCGATGGCACGCTGCCCAGGCGCACGGCGGGCCGTGCAGCGATCGGGTGGTGGTGAGGGCGGCCAGCAGAGTCTGCCTGCGGATGATTCGGTAATGATGCCGAGCAAGGGGAGGGGTGGCGTGGCCAGCAGCACCCGTCAGGGCCCTGCGTGAGCGGGTGGGGGCAAAGGGGCACCCTGCTGCGCACTTCTGCACCCTCTGTCACCTGAGTGGCGAACTCGAACGAGGTCTTGCGTGATGGCGAGCGCGGGGGCGCGCCGGCCTCCTCTGGGCGCCCCACAGCCGTCATCGCGCCATCGGCGAACGACGGCGGCTCTGGGGCCTGGGGCTTGCCGCGCAAGTCCAGGGGCGCTGCCGCGGGCAGCGAGGGAGGCGTGCGCGGCGAGGTGCGCGGCGAGCCGCTCATGCCGACCGCCAGGATGACCTGTGGGTGAACCGTCACGTCCTCGCTGTCTCTGCAGGCGAGCAACTTGCCCCTCGCGCCAACGTGCTGCTGCTGCTCCGAGAAGGTGGCCAAGGCGCGCGCGGCGGCGGTCGTGGGCGTGGATGACGTGTCGAGCGCGAGCTCGGCCGAAGCGACCAAGCTGCTCGGGTCCAGCTGCGGCGCGGCAATCCTCCCGAACGGCGTTCCCCAGTCGGGAGGGAACGGCATCGCCGCAACCAAGCCCGTTTCCTCCGCCCGCGACGCCGCGTTCAGGGCCCCGTGCGTGGGCGACCAGGGCGTCTCCATGGATGCCGGGAGCCGAGGCGAGGGCGTTTGCTCTCCTGCCTCGGCCGTCGTCAAGTTGCGGCGCCTCAGCTCGATCGACAGGCGCTTGGACACCTGGGCCGCCTGCGATCTCGCCATGGCCAGGTCGGCGCCGCTCGCTTTGCCGGCCCGTCGTCCCCCCTTGCCGACGCCGTGCACGGCGATCATGACCTCGTCGTGCAGGCTGGCCAGGCTCGTGTTGATGCCCCGGAAGGTGAGCTCGTCCACCAGCACCTGCAGCACGGTTGGACGGAGCGCGAGGGGTGGGGTGGGGTTAAGTGGGGTGGGGGTCCCGTCGTGGCGATGGCAGCCTGCGTCAAGCTGCATGTCAGGGGGTGCGTGTGTGCATCTTGCATCAACGGCGCACCTGGCCGCCGTGCGGGAGCTCCGCCAGTGCCTGCACGAGCCTCAGCACCGGGCCCGTGTACTCGATGCGCCCAGTCACGGCGTGCGCCTGCGCGCGGTCCACGCGCCCCGTGGCGGCGGCCATGCGCACGCGCAAGCCCCGCAGCATGACGGCGCCGCCACCCAGCACGTGGAGCCCTGAGGAGGCCTCGCGCGTGAGGGAGGACGCCTGGGGCGGCTGCGGGCCCTCGCTCGCCACAGCACTGGCACCAGAAAGGGCGTCGCCCGTGGGGATGAGCGAGCCGTGCCTGCGTGAGCAGCAAGGGGTGGTGGCGTTCAAGGGTGGTCGCCATGCGGTCTCCATCCAGGCGGGATCCGCTGTGGCACGCATCCATCTTTTACCTGGGCGGGGTGGCGGCCAGGTCCATGAGCGCGCCGCCTCCGTGCTGAGACAGCGCTGTGCGCACGCAGGCCTTTGGGTGTGTGAGCAGCTCCTGGGGCCACTGGACGCCTGCGCAGCAAGGTCAAGTTGAGTTGAGGGCGGTTTCCGTCCCGGCGCCCCTCAGCCCGGCCTGCCCAGGCGCCTGCGCGCCAGCCAGAGCGCAGATGGCGGGCCCGCACGCACCTAGCAGCGCCAGCTGCGTGGCCGCGCACCACGCCACGGCGTCGTGCGGCTCGTGGAACGCGATGAGGAACGCGTCACCTTCCGTCTGCACCTCGTAGCCACAGTGCTTCTCCATGTACTCGCGCAGCACGTGGTCGTGCAGGTCCAGCGCCGCCGCCATGACCTGCACGAGCGCGCACGGCCAGGGAGCGACGCGTTTGCGGCAGGTGTGGTTGCAGCTCATGCGCGGGGCGCACGCGTTCGCCCTGCCTGCCAGCCTTCCGCTCACCTCGGTGTCCCACTCCCACAGCTCGGTGCTCGCCTCGACATCCGTGAGCACCTGCGCACGCACCAGCAGCGGCAGCAGCAGCAGGCACGGCGCCGCGTGGGATGGGATGGCGGCGAAGGCAGCGGTCTGCACGCGCCGGCATGCGCCCGCACCAGCGAGATGGTGGTGTTGCCCGACAGCCCCGGCGGCCTGCGCTTGGCGGCGTGCGCCTGCGCCTTGACCAGCGCCCGGGTGACGCGCTTGCGCAGGGCCACCACCAGCAGCGCCAGCACCAGCGCCACGCCCAGCACAATGGCCAGCACGGCCCACCACGCCATGCCGGCAGCCCCCGCCGGCTGCGCCGCGAGGTGCAATCAGATGCGGAAAGCACCACTTGAGGCACTTGAGCTTTGAGGGCAGGCGCACGGTCAGCGCTGCCCTTGATGGCCCAGGTGCCACTCACGTCATCAGGTCTGGGCGCCTGGGTGCACTCAATGCCCAGCACCACCAGTCCCGCCGGCGGCGTGGCGCTGCTAGACACCACCAGGGCTTGGGCGCGGGCGGAGTGGTTCCCAGGGGGGTGGCCGTATGTGTAGGTGGCCATCATGCCGGGCGTGCAGGCGCAGTTGAAGAACCGAAAGTAGGACGGCTCCAGGAACAGCCTCAGGGGGCTGGGCACGCTGCGGTGCGTGGGCAGCACTGTTGGGCACAGGACGTGCGCCTGCACCTCCTGGGTCTCACTGCGGGCCGGGGGGGGGGGGGGGGGGGGGGGGGGGGGGGGGGGGGCGCGGCGGCGGCACGAGGCACGCACGCGGTCAGCGGTCAGTGCGGGCGGCGTTTGGCGTGCGGCCTGCTTGCCCTCTGCCACTCTGCGCGCATGGGCGGGCCTCACTTGGGGCTGAAGGTGAGCCAGGAGGGCAGCAGCCGCTGCCCGGTGGCGTCCCAAGACGCCGTGCTGCCCACAGACGTGCCGCGCAGGTCCAGCACCTCGAGCTGGTTGCTCACGATGCCGGCCCACGTCTCGGGCAGCTCGCCTGCGGGCGTCAAACGCACGTGGTGTGTGCTCACGTCGCGCCGTGTGTCACCATGCGGGGGTGCGCAGCAGCTACCATGTGAGGCAGGGCAGTGTGCTGCTGGCGCCGTTGCTCGCGCACCTTGGAAGGCGTTGTCAGCGAACGACAGCGTCTTGAGCTTGCGGCTGGCGGTGATGAGGCTGGGCAGCGAACCGCTCAGCTGGTTGCCAGTGATGTCCAGCACCTGAGCGCGCGCGTGCACAGCAGGCTTGCGACGTGGGATGCTGGGGTGAGAGGCGCTGAGAGGAGGCTGCGCGCCGCCCAAGTCCCCGCACCTCTGCAAAGCGGCCGGGGAATCCCGTGGGCAGCGAGCCCGTCAGCCGGTTGCGCTGCAGCGACAGGGCGCCCACGCGCATGCTGCCCCAGGACTGCGGGATGGGCCCGGTGAACTGGTTGGACGCAAGCACCTGTGCGCGCCACGCAAGGGGAGAGTGCGTCCGCTGTGCGCCCACGTGCAGCACCGGCCTCGCAGGACGCGGCCTCGCACCAAGACAGGTGCGCTCGCGCCCTTCGCCCCTCGAACTGCTGCACACCAGCGCGAGTGTCACGCTGAGCGCACCAGGTAGTCAATGTCGAGGTTGCTGAGCTCTGGCACCAGCGCGCCCGTCAGGCTGTTGGCCTCGAGGTCCACGTGAATGAGCGACGCTGCGCACACGCAGGGCCAGGTGACGGTGGCAGTCAATGTGCCTGCCCCTCGCGCACTCCACGCGCAACCTGTGACCCACCACATCCGCCCCCAGAGCAGCAGCACGCACATGCCACCATGATTTCGGTAAAGGTGCGGTTGACGCCGGGCGGCACGGCGGCGAGGCGTCCCCGCAGCAAGTTGTGGCTGAGGCGCAGCATGTGCAGCTCCGTGTTGGCGCCGAGCGCCAGCACGCCCTCCCCCTCGAGGCGGTTGAGCGACAGGTCCAGCAACATGAGCGCCGGCAGCGCGGCGGCCAGGCGCGCCACCGGCAGCGTGCCCGTCAGAGTGTTGTCGGAGAGGTCCAGCACCTCTAGCCGCACCAGCGCGCTCAGGTGCTCGGCCGGCAGCGTGCCGCTCAGCTGCGCGGCCAACAGCAGGCAGCAGGCAGGGCGCGGGCCGCGTGGGGGTCTGCGGCTGGGCGCCACCCGTCCGCCCCTGGTGCGTGCGACCCTGGTGGCGAGGACGAGGCGCGCGCACCTGGTTGGCCGGCAGGTAGAGCTCCACCAGCTGCGTCAGCTCGCCCAGGGTGCGGGGCAGGGTGCCGCCCAGGTCGTTGTGGCTCAGGTCCAGCACCACGAGGGAGGCGCTGAGTGCCGCCACTGTGGGTGCGCTCAGTACCAGCGCCAGGGCGCCCTCGAGGTCGTACTCGGCCAGCTCCAGGCGCTGCACGCCGCCGGCCAGGTGGCAGGGGCTATGGCCCTCGCCACTCACGTCGCTGCCCTGGCCGCAGCATCGCACGCCGGCCCAGCGGCAGTGCGCGTCCACCGACAGGTCGGCGCTGCCTGGGAAGTTCAGCAGCCCCGCCGCCCGGAAGAGCTGCCGCACCGCCTGCTGCTGAGCCGCCTGGCATGCCTCCGTGCAGTTGCCGGCTGGCGCCACCACCATGGGGTTTGCCGGGATGGCCTGCGCCCGGCGCCGCTGCCGGATGCGCACAGTCTCCCGCCGAGCGATCGTCATCCGGGCCGGCGCTGAGCCTACATGTGCGGCTCTTGTCAGCGCCCCTGTAGGACTTCCGTCATGCCGTGGTGATGCTCTTGATGCCGCTGCCAGCGACTCCCTCGGGCTCCCCCGGACAGCCGTACTGGTCGCGATGACCGTGCTCGCGAGCAGGAGAAGCGCGAGCAGCGGCCACCACCCATTCCTCCGCGCTCTCCGCCGCGTCGCTCTCCCAGGTGGCGGCCGCTGCGGCATCGCCACCGGCTCAGCTCTGGCGGCCATCTCCACCCGACGCCTCCACCATCGGGCAGCTCTGGAATGCTCACGGCGCTCACGGCGTTGAAGCAGCGGTAGCGAGATGGTGTGCTGCTGAACTCTGCGTGCAGTGTCAAGTGCTGTCCCTCTGGACCGCTGCCTGACGTGTGGGGCGTCCAGCTGTTCCCTCGGGGTGCGCCTCCAAGCCGCAACTGCACAGCAGGTGGCAGCAACCCGCTTGCAAGTGTCACTCAAGCACAGACTCTCACGCAGGTGCAGGGTTCCCCCCAGGGTCGTCGTCCTTGGGCCGAGCGGGCGCGCTCTCATCACCATCACCAACAGGTGGAGGCGCCGTCCCCCTGAGGGACTGAGAGGAGGAGCGCCGCGGCTGTGCCGCCGCGGCCCGTTCGACGCCCCGCAGCAGGGCCCTGGCGCTCAGCACCGCCCTCTGGCGCTGCAGCAGGCGGCACGCCAGGCGGAGCCTCTCCATGGTGGACGGCGCCTCGAGGAGCGCCTGGCGCTGCTCCACCTGCACCGGCTGCGCAGCAGCACCCACAGCAGCGCCAAGCCCACGCGGGCCAGTGACGTTGCGTGCGGTGAGCGCTGCGGAGGCGGGGGAGGGGGAAGAGGGGGAAGAGAAGGAGCTGCACAAGCGAGGCCGCGAATGGAAGCCTCACCTCGCACAGCAGGGACGCCAGGGCATGGCTGAGCCTCTGGGTGCGGCGCCAGTGCGGCCACGCCGCGGGGGCACACACGCTCAGGCCCTCGGACGCGGCGCCCAACGGCCGCGCCCTGGCCGCGCCACCACCGTCCGCATCATGGCGCCCGTTGCCGGCGGGCGGCGCTCTGGCGCCGGGCGCTGGCGAGGGCCAGGCGGGGCGGCACTGCAGCAGGCCCAGCGGCAGGGACAGGGAGCGGTCCCTGGCCTGCAGCGCCAGCACCGCCAGCGCGTCCAGCTCCTGCACACGAGGGGCCCCAAGACGGGTGGAGCTGTGTGGTGGAAAGAGAGCCGCGTGCGCGCAGGGGAGGCTGCCCGCTGCCGGCCCGCTGGCGCACCTGCCAGACCCGTGCCTCCATGTCAAGCAGGGCCTCCAGGCCGGGGAAGTGGCCAGGCGGCGGCTCACCGCCGGGCGCAGGCGTGCAGCGCCCCGGCTCCTCCAGGGGCAGCAGTGAGGCGCCGGCCCAGGGGTCCACCCCTCGTTGCGCCACCGTGTGCAGGCTGCCGGGGGGAACGCGCGCCACGCCACCGGGCACAGACCGCGCCCACGCACGCCGGCGGCGCCCAGGCGGTGGCCCCGCATGCAAAGCCTCGCCGTCGACGCTGCTGTCGCCCTCCCCGGACGCCTCCCTGAGCGCCGCGCCCGCTACTTGTGCCGCCACCTGCTCCAGCTGCCTCTCAGCCTCCTGGGCCACCTCCTACGCGTGCGGCGAGCGGCCAGCGCTGTGCGCCAGCAGTGGCCCCCGGGGCACCCCCCAAACGGCGCTCGTGTGTGAAAGCTGCGTCTCCCCCGCCCCCCTCCCCTACTGTAGGGGCGCACCTGGAGGTGTGGCCAGGGTCCCGCCACCTGCCCGCCAGGCAGGGGCAGCACGTCCAGCACGCCGGCGTCCGCCAGCGAGGACAGCAGCGCGCCCGCAGACGCATTGCGCTCCGCCTGCAGCTTTCCACCACGTGCGCACAGCACTGGGGCATGGCTCGAGGGGTGCGCAGGCCCAGGCGGCCAGGAGCAGGCGGCGCCAGCGAGCGCGCACCTGCGTGTCGCCCCGCGGCTCCACGGGCCAGTGTGCGCGCCACGCCAGGGACCTGCGCGCGGGCGCGCATCGATTGGTGGGCGCCGGCGCGCATCAAGCCCACACGGCCCGGCACGGCGCGTGGTGGCGAGCACCCCACCGCACGCGCACCTGGGCACGTGGAACTCATACGCGTGCCAGGCCTGTGCCAGCGCCACGGCGCCGGCATGGGCGGCTTCATCCGCCACGCCCATGAGCAGCTCAATGCCCGGCGACTGCTGCTGCGGCTCCTGCTCCTCCTCCTGCTGCTGCGCGTGCGAGGTGACCGGCGCCGCGTCAGCCGAGCCGCCCTCCTGCAGCTGCCAGCTGCTGGCCGTTCGCAAAGAGGCCGCCAGCCCCGCGCCGTGCGCCGCCGCGCGCTCCTCCTCGTCGGGCCACAGCGCCACGTCAGCCACCTCGTAGGGGGCCAGCTGGACGAAGCGCAGCACGCGGAAGCTGCGAGCGCGCGCGCCGCACACCAGCAGTGGCTGCTTTGCGCCGCGGGCGGCACACCAATGACGCCCCAACTGGTTGCTGCTTGAGCAGCACGCCGCAGGCTCACCGGTTCAGCCCGCTGGCCAGCACCATGACCTTGCCGTCCGCCAGCCGCACGGCGCGCGTGGCCTCCATGAGCACGCCCACCAGAGGAGGGGTGCTGCCTGCCCCCCCAGGAGCGCCGCCCACCTGCTGCTGGGGCGCGCCGCCGCCTCTCAGAGGAAGGCCCGGGGGCTGCCGCTCAGCTGCCACACAGTGGCGATGCAGAGAGAGAAGCGGAGCGGGCGCACAAGTGATGAGTCTCCTGGCCCGTGCCCTCTGCCTCCGACGCCCAAGTACAAGTGCCATATCTCACCGCCCCACCTGAGGGCGGGCTGGGCGTGTACAGGTGCCCAAACGTGATGGGCAGGGCATCAGGTGACGCCGCGCCGCTGCCCTGGCCACCTGGTTGAGCGGCCGCAAAGAGCGCGTCGAACATGTGCACCTGGTGCGGCGCGTGCACGTGCAGCAGCTCCTGCACGCGCACACGATTGCATTTCGCGCCAGCACGAGCGCGACGAGTGCCACGGGGATGCGCACGCAGAGGAGCCGGCTCATCATCAAGGCGTACCGCACCTCACCTGGGCTCCGGGCAGCACCGCGGTGGGGGCGCGCCAAAGTGGCAGCCTCATGATCACGTCCACACGTCCTGCGGCCCACTGGTGGCGCTGCTGTCCCGCAGCAGCCGCAGATTCTTCATGCAGGCTCGGCGCGAAGAAGAGCCGGCTCAAGCGCCGCACGGCGTCCCTCACGTTGGGGTCGCTGCTGTTGGCTCCGCTGCTGCGTGCCTGAGGATCAGATCCCCCTGCTGAGCCACCAGCCTGGCCTGCTGCAGCGACTGCCAGCCCAGGCAGCGGCACGCCAGCGGCTGCTCTCCATGGCCGCGCCGCCCCGCAGGCGCGGCGGCCAGCGGGGCGCCCCTGGTGCATCCCGCGGCCCTGGCAGCGGCGCTGTGCCTGCCACGGTGTGAGGGTGTTCATGGCACCTGTGCGCTGCTGAGCACACCTTTAGCCCTTGAGCCCTGCACCCATGGAGCACAGGCGCGCAGCAGGACCACTCGGGCGAAGCTGTGCGCTTCCAATGCGCGCGTCACCAGCGTGGGCGCTTCTGCCAGTGCGGGCGAGCTGGTGCAGCGGGCGATGAGCTCTCAGCGGCAGCAAGCAGCACACGGGCGTCCGCAGCAGTGGTGCGAGCACCGTGGTCGTGCTTCGGATGTTAGCGTGGAAGGGTCTCTCTCGTGCGTCCTCGCACGCGTGAGCAGAGCGCGCCCGCCAACAAGTTGCTGCTGCTGCCACTTGTCGCAGTCGTGCAAGCGCCGGCCCAGCTCCGAGTGAGCAGCTCCGCGTGAGAGCTGGGCATCATGCAGCTCGCTGCGCCAGGCCGCGAATCAGGTGCTTGCCGCCCGCAACGCGAACCTGGGACGACTGCTAGGAGCTCGTGCAGGTGCAAACCATTGTGGCCCTGCGCAACTCTCGGCCGATGGCACGCAGGCCTTCATCATCAAGCGGCGCCCTACCATGGCGCGCCTCGTGACCTGCAGCAGGTGCGCGGGCAGCAGCTGCTGCCTCGGGCGCCTCTCCCGTTGGGAGCACAAGTTGGTGCCACAGGTGGCACACAGGCATCGCCCCGCCCGTGGCCCGCAGGCGCAGCAGCAGGAGGAGCAGGAGGAAGAGGCGAACGAGGAGGAGCGCAGCAGCCCAGCGCCTCGCCGCCCGTCCAGCAAGGCGCACTCGTGAGTCCTGCGGGCGGGCGGCCACTCGCAAAAGCGCAAGCACACGGGCGCCGGGCAGGGTCCGTGATGAGCCCCTGGGTGTGGGTCGCCTCCTCTCTCGACGCGTCGCTCGCTCGAGCTGCGGGGAGGCGGGGGGTGAACGCGAGCGCGGCCGCACGCTGCGGCGATCGCCTGCGCCTGCAGGCTCTTCGACATCATCGCGGCGGTAGACATGGTGGAGGCGTGGAAGTGCAGCCCCGTGCAGGCTGCTGCTCGGGCGCTGGGCCTGGCAGGGGCCGATGGCGGCGAGGAGGCGGCCCCGCCGGGCCCGGCAGGGGAGCGCGAGGCGGTGCCATCGGCGCCGGATGGGGCTGGCACGGGCGCCGAGGATGCGGGCGCCCAGCTGGCACCCGCCAGGCCGGACTCTGCGCGCGCCCTGCTCCTCGCCGCGCGCGCGCCGGCGGGCACCGACCGCATGTCGGTCGCGGGCGCCACCCAGGGCGCACAGGCTGCTGGCCACGGTCTCTCGCCCAGCGCAGCCGCCGGGCCGCTCGGGGTGGCGGTGCCCAGGCGCAAGCGAACGCGCCGCTCTAGCAGCAGCGGCGGGGAGAGCACGCAATCCGAGGTGGGTTGGCCCAGGGTGGGTTGGCTGGTCTCACACTGCGGATGAAGACAGGTCGCGCGCGCACGACACGTCACGTGCGTCCATTTCCACGGCTGGGCACACACGCGCAGCGCCATGGCGCTGGGGTGCTGCAAGCGAGCGCTCTGGCCGACACTGCCATGGGCGGCCTGGCGCCCAACATGGCGCTCGCTGGTGCTCCCTTCCTCCTGCAGCCCCCGCCGGTGAGGCGCGCTTGCGTTGTTGTGCCGAGTGTCTGGCGTGAGGATCGTGCACGCACGCGCGTACGCGCAAACACCCTGTCCTGGGCTCGTGCGCGCGCCGATGCTCCTGCATAGCAGGGCAGCACCACCCTGCCGCCCCTGCCCCGGCGCCAGCATTCAGGGAGCAGCGGCGGCAGCAAGCGGAACCAGCACTGGCACTCCAGCGGGGGTTGCCTGACGGGCGGTGGCGGTGCGGCGGCGGCGCAAGGCGCTCCAGCACGTCAGCACCGCAGCGACGGAGGCTCCTTGCCAGCAGGCCAGCAGGCGAGCTCCCAGCCCCTCGCGCTCAGCAACGCCGCAGCCGCAGCGGACGGCGTCGGCGGGGGCACAGCTGCGGCAGCGGCGTGCTACGACGCCACGCCGCCAGCGGCGGCACAAGGGGCAGGGCCCCTGCCCCTGCCACTGTGGCGCACGACTCAGCCGCCGCCTTGGCAGGCACCTTCCGGCGGCAAGGGTCCCCTGCCCTGCGCCGCGCCTGGAGCGGCGCCCACCAGCGGCATGCCCCTCCCCAACGCCCCTCAGCCCTCTCACCCGCAGCCTGGCGCCGCCGTCGTCGCCCTGGACGGCGCGCTGCTGGCGGCGGGCAAGGGCGGCGCCTCCCCTGCAGGGCCGCCTGCCCTGGGCAACGCCGCTGTCACCACCGTGCGGCGAGCCGTGGCGGCCGGCGACCTGTTCGTCCCCACGCCGTTGCAGCTGCGCCACTGGCAACTGGGCACGGCAAGGTGAGCGAGCGGCAGCGTCCCCCCAGGTGCAGGCCACGCGGCTCTTGCTGCGGCCAAGAGGCGCGCACAGGCGTGCAGCCATTGGCCCCATGCGCCCGCCCCCGCCTGTGGTGCGCTGCGCAGGATGACGGCTCTCGAGGCGCAGGCGCTGGCCAGGGCCACCGTCACGCTGGGGTCGGTGGTGCAGCAGATGCAGCACGAGCTGCGCGTCAAGCTCACGGCGCTGCTGGGGGAGGCCAACGCCGTGGGCATTGGGCTCTACCTGCCAGAGGTGCTGCTGCAGCTCTGCGGCGACAGCCCGGCCCCGGCCGGCCGCCCAGCGCCAACGGGGCCCGCGCCTCCCCACGACTGCGTGAGGAGCCACGCAGCCGCACCGGAGGCCGCATTGGCCGCGCAGCCTCGGGAGCCGGCCCGGGCACCCGCTGCCGAGGAGGGCGACGGAGTCCGGGCCGCAGCGACGGCGGGAGCGGAGGCCGCTCAGCAGCCGCTGCCCTCCACGGGCCCCTCGCTGCCAGCAGGGCGCGGCAGCGGAGCTGTGGAGGCAGCGGCCCAGCACCTCCCCGCCGCTGCCGCCGCCCCGCACCGTGCCAGCGTGGAGCAGCGGGAGCGCAGGCGAGGTGCCCGTGCGCCTGTCCGCGGCCCCCGCCACGAGGAAGCACCAGAGGAGGAGCGAGCGGGGGACGGCGAGGGCGCAGGCGTCCCCGCTCGCCCGCCGCCCGGAGCTGGCGGCCTGCACGCCGTGGCGCCCCCTGGCAGCAGCGCCAGGGGAGAGCAACAGCGAGATCTCCTCGGCCCCAGCGCACCGGCGCCTCACGGCACCGCCGGGCCAGGCGTGCCCATGGCGCCAGCAGGCGCCGGCCGTGGCAGCGCACCGCCGCAGCAGCTGCCGGGCGGCGGCGCCAGCCCCGCCGTGCTGTCCACCGCTGTGGCGGACCTGCTCATGCTGGCCACCACTGGTGCGGGGCCCTCCTCGTCCTCTGGCGGCGCGCCCGCTGGTGGGCGCTTGAGCTTTGCGGCGGCGGGCGGCCCCGGCTTCCCGCGCCAGGGAGCCGCGAGCAGCTCCAGCACAGAGGGGCTCCCCTGGGCTCCACAGCCGCCTCAGCACGGCTCGGGGCTGCCGCCAGGGGCTGCGGGGCGGGCGGCCACCTCCGTGGGCGCGGCGCAGCTAGG
>VFQP010001227.1_pt1 | contig 36036 bp, 43 predicted proteins | sample 3512351 | NCBI WGS metagenome assembly VFQP01 (sample SAMN10412372, study PRJNA504923) | tailings metagenome | isolation source: Relicate 1 Philex TSF1 revegetated site | place: Philippines: Tuba, Benguet | collected 2017-08-29
CCAAGGTGAAGAGGGCGTCGGCGTCGGTGTCGGCGTCGGTGCCGGCCACCACGGCGGCGGCGGACGGGCGCCGTGGGGCGGCGCCCGAGGGCGGCTGCAGCAGGCAGCGGGCCAGCGAGGCGGGCGCGGCGGCGCGCGCGGCGGCGCAGGTGTGCAGCGCGACGGGCGCGGTGAGCAGCGGCGCCCGCGGCGCCGTCGCGTCCAGCAGCACCACCAGGTGCGGCTTTGCTGCCGCCGCGCCAGCGCCCAGCAGGCTCTCCAGCTCCAGCGGCAGGTGCCAGGCCACGTGCAGCGCCGCCTCCGCCTCGCCCTCCGCGCCGCCGTCCCGGGCGACCAGCACGTCCACCAGGTGCACGCCCTCGGTGCTGCCGAACGCGACCAGGGCAGCCTGGCGCTGCTTCTGGTTGACGCTGTCGCCGCGGTGCCCGTACAGCTCGCCGAGCTGCAGCAGGCGGCGCAGGTCGTGCGCGAGGTCGGCGGCGGCGGGCGGCGCGCTGCCCAAGGCCCCGCCCTCGGCCTTGCCGCCGTTCCTCACGCCGTGGGCGTGCCGCGCGAGCTCGCCGCCCAGCTGCTGCGTCAGCGCGCCGCACGCGGCGGCGTCGCCGCCGCGCCACCGCGCGCTGGCCGCCGGCAGCACGACGAGCCGCAGCGTGCGGCGGGCGGGCTCCGGGCCGGCGCTGCCGCCGCGGCGCAGCAGCGGCAGCGTGGCGCGCACCTCGATCACCTGGCCCAGGCCGGCGCCTGCCAATGGTGGCGCGCCCGGCAGGGACTTGAAGGAGGAAAAGGAGGAGGAGGAGGGCGCTGCGGAAGGGTCGCCCGCAAGGACGGAGCTGAGGAGCAGGTCGAGGCCCGCCAGGAAGCAGGCCTTGAACGCCGGCGGCAGGTGCTCGCGCACCAGCAGCCGCAGCGCCCCCAGCTCGCACAGCGCCTCGTGGGCCGGCGATTCGGCGGCCACGCCCTGGTCGCGGAGCGCCCGCTGCAGCGCCTGGCGCGCGTCGCCGTCGGCCCGCAGCAGCGGCGCCAGGTCGACACGCCGCGCGCGGCACGCCTGCGCCAGCAGCAGCGCCAGCGTGTGCGGCGCGGCGGCGTGGCAGTAGGCCTGCGCGTCGTGCTGCAGCACGTGGTGCTGCGAGAAGCCCGTCGCGCAGCACTGCGCCAGCTTGAGCAGCTCGGCGACGTGCAGCGGCGGCGGGGCCCACTGCTGCTCCGAGTCCGCCTCGGAGGCGCCGAGGTTGGCCAGGGCCCTCTCGGCGCTCGACTGCATGAGGCGGTCGTCGCGCCGCAGCTGCAGGTCGACCGTGAGCTCGGGCGTCGCCATCACGGCGCGGGCGGCGCCGGGCGGGCAGGCCGCGACGGCGGGCGCAAAGCAGAGCACACGGGCGTGCCCCGGCTGCGTGGCGTCGACCGCGCAGGCGGGGGGCCCCAGCGGCCGCGGGGAGCCCTTGTGGAGGTCGTTGAGCAGCCGGAGGCCCAGCAGGGTGGGCAGCGTGCGCTCGTCCACGCGGCCCAGCGACCTGCGAGGTGTGTCGCAGGCAGCGGCGTCCATGCGTGTGCATTGCACCGCTAAGCCGTCGCTGCTCATGGATGGCGAGCGAGCGCCCCACTCACTGCTCAAAGACGAAGCGGCGGAGGCTGGTGGCGGCGCCGGACCACCACGCGAGCGGCACGCGCAGGCGCGCGCCGCGATGTCGCGCCAGGCGCGGCGCGGCGCACACCAGCAGCGGCAGCAGCCCCGCGTGGTCCGCCACCGCGCACCCCACGTCCACCACGTCAAACAGCTGCGCGCCCGCCGCACCAGCGCCGCCGCCGCCCTCCTCAGCGGCGCCCGCCGGCCCGTCCGCCCAGCGCAGCTCGTGCCCCATGCACAGCGCCAGTGGGGCCGCCCGCTCAGGGTCGGCCGCCGTCACAAGCCTCACGACGAGCCGCAGGCCGCCGCCGCCTGCACCTGCCGCCGCTGCCGGCCCCGAGCGCAGGCGCTGCTGGAAGAGCCGGACCAGGCGCGTGAGCCGGGCCACGCAGCAGCGCGCCAGCACAGGCTGCGCCTTGGAGCCCTGGGGTGCGGGCGCCGCCTCAAACGCCGCCTGGAGGTCGCTGAGCGGGTGGGGTTGCCAGGCGTCGCTGCTGCTGCTGGTGAAGTGTGGCCACCAGCGCCCCGTGCCAGGCTCCAGCAGCTGCGCGCATCTCGCAGCAAGGACGCCGCGCAGCGGCGGAGCGGCCGCGCGTGCTGAGGCTGCTGCATGCGGCGGAGCGTCGCAGCAGGACGAGGCGTGCGTGTGCGCACCGTGAAGTTGACCCGCCGCTTGCTGGCGCCCGCCAACGCACCGCCAGGGCGCAGCGGCAGGCACCCCGTCTGCCACATGGCCAGCACTTCCGCCTCCACCGCCCGCACCACCGCCGGGCGCTCGGGCTGCGCCTGCAGCAGCTGCCCGCTCAGCTCAAACTCCTGCGGCGGGTGGCGCGCAGGCGTGCGAGTGCGTCCTTTCCTTGCGGCGGGCCGGCAGTGCTCAGCCACCAGCGAAGGGCGGCCATCTCCTCACGTTGCACGTCGCCTGCTTCGCCTGGTCCTCGTCCCACATATCCATGGCGCCGGCGTCCGCGCGGCCAAAGGCCTGCAGGGCGCGGGCCTGCTGCCTGCGGCGCGACGAGAGGCGTGCCGTCCCGGTTGTGGACGCCCGGGATGCGTCAGGACGCGCGGGAAACGCCTTCAAAGCGAAGCTCTACCTGTGCACGGCCATGCGGTCAGGCTCTGGCGTCACGGCGTGCCGCCGCTCCTCGTCCAGCCACCAGCGCCAGACGGCGGCGAGCGCGTCGCGCGCCCCGTCATCCGCCGGCTTGAGCCACGCCACGCTGCGAGACGATACACGTAGTAGCGTGGCGAGTTCAAAGACTACTCTTGCAGCGTGCTTTTGCTTGTGGTCAAGCTGGCAGATCACAGTGGCGTGCGAACGGCCCGACACGTGTGTGTGCGTGTGTCCCCGCCGTCAGAGTCAGAGGCAAATCGTGCCTGTCGTCGCTGAGGCGCTTGACGTATGCGCTGATGTGCGGCCACCAGTTGTTGCTCCACACGGCGTTGGCCAGCACGTCCCAGAGCCACGCCATATGCTCCTCGCTGCCGGGGTCCAGCTCCGCCACCAGAAGCAGAAGGAGCGTGACGCGCGCAAGCTGCCAAGAGCAGCTGTGCGTCAGCACGACGTCCAGCTGCTGCAGGTGGGCTGGGGCGCCCGCAATAGACGCGATGAGCGTCAAGGGGTCGGCAGGCTCCAACACCAGAGCGCGCGCGTGGCTGACCGAGTCGGGAAGTGCGGAAAAAATGTCGGGGCACGCCAGTGCCTTGCTTTGAGCCAGCGGCGAAGGTGGCTGCCACGCGAACAGCGCCCGGCACGGCGCGGACAGGGAAGGGTGGCCATCATGCTGCTGGCGCTCCACGGACTGCTGTGCAGACTGCTGAGCGCCCATCCTGACTGTTGTAGCTGTTGCTGCTTGTGCGTGTGCTTCTTCTTCTTCTTCTTGCCGAGGGACGCGTGCGCATGCGGCGACAGCCCTGAGGCAGCGCCCGTACGTGCGCCGCAAGCAGCAGCAGGCAGCAGCGCCCAGCAACAGCAGAGCTGGACCGCACGCAAGCAACAGCAGCATCACCGAGCGGCGCTCGTCACTGCTGCGCACCAGTGCCGGCCCGCTCGCTTGCGGCTTGCACGATGGCGTGCTGCTCACGCCCCGGGATTGAGCGCCTCCATCACGTCGTCGCTGGCCGCCACCTTGCGCAGCAGCGCGATCTCGCCCTTGCGCACCTTGCTCAGGTTCTGGGGCAGCCGCCAGATCTGCGCGCAGCGCGTGGTCGCCTCCCAGGCCGCGCCTGTGTGCACATGCGACCCGCGCCTAACGCCACGCCTGCAGGGTCCTGGCGGTGCGTGCCCCGACGCACCGTGATGCAGTTGTGCGCCCCCGTGGCAAACAGCTCGGGGTTCCTGGCGTTGAAGGCCAGGCTCTGCGCCGGCTGCCCGGGCACCGGCGCGGCGTCCAGCACCAGGCACGGCCGCACCAGCTGCTGCGTCTGCACTCACAACGCACGGCACGCATGGCGGAGCTGCTTCTGACGCAGCCAGCATCTGGCAAGCTAATGTGCGATGCAGCTTGGGACGACGCACCCCGGCCACGTTCTTCTCACCCTGCCCAACGAAAGAGCATGCGCGCACACACCGCCTCTGGCCCCGCTGCGAAGCGTCCAAACAGATCCCAACACAAACACTCACACAAGCACTGACCTGCAGGAGGTCGTAGACAAAGACCTGCCCGGCGTCCGACGTGGCGGCAAACACCAGCGGCCGCGTGGCGCTCCACTGCACGCCCGTCAGCTGGCCCGCCGCCGGCTCGGCCACCATGAGCGGCGCGCCGCGCAGACCGTGGTACAGCCGCACGCTGCCGTCGGCGCCCGCCGTCAGGAACAGGTCCCTCTGCGGGGTGCGCGGGGGCAGCGCGGTGCGCACCGCCAGTGAGCGAGCGGGTGGAAGCGAGCGCCTGTTTGGCCGAGGGCGGGCGGGCAGTGGGTTCTGCGGAGCGGTGGGACGTTGGGGGGTTAGGGGCCTCACGTGGTGGGGGCAGCAGTGCACGCCGTAGACGGCGCCGGCGTGCGGCTGGTAGGACGCCTCCTTGATGGGGCACCGCACGTCCAGCTTCTCGCCGGCCGCCAGCGCCTTTGGGAACGCCTTGGCTGCGTGCGCGCGCGGGGGCAGGGCGGCGGCGACGTTTGCGTGTCCAGTGCGCGGACCTCAAAGGCCCGCTGATGGAGGCGCAGCGCAGCAGCGAGCAAAGCGCCTTCATCATCGCGGTGCGTTGCGGGAGAGGTGCGGGTTCACACGCACCCAAGGTGCCACGGAGCCTGTCGTGGGCTCATCCCACCCGAGGCCTGACCCGGCGATGCTGGGGCTGCATCACCGTGGCGCTACGCCATGAACGCCACGCAAACGGCGACGGCGACCCACCCGAGGTGCTGCTGACGTCGTAGTAGCACTTGAACACGTGGCCGCCCTCGGTGCCCACCACAAAGTGCCCGCTGCCCGTGCCGCCGCCGCCGCCCTCGCCTGCGCGCAGCAGCGCACACGCAATGCACGGCACTGGCCCGTGTCGCTGTGTGTCTGCCAGAGCTGTGCCTGGGTCCCACCACCCTGCCACCCTTCCTCACCATTCTGCTGGCTCATGAAGGACATGGGTCAAGGAGACCCGTGGGGCCATCAGCCTGCTGCAACCCATCCTCACCCTTGCTGCCCAGCTGCTGGCTTGATGAAGGACACTCTCACAGCGCCCTGCCACCCTTCCTCACCCTTGCTGCCCAGCTGCTGGCTCATGAAGGACATGGCCGTGCCGCCCCACAGGATGCGCCGGTCCGACCCAGGCGCCGGCCACAGCAACTGGTACCTGCACACGCCACCCGGGCGGGCCACGCATTGCAACGCAGCGGCTTCACTGCTTGCCGCGTGAAGACTGCAGTGCTCGGCGCTGTCCTGTCATGAGGGGCTCGTGGGGGCCATTGGCCTCTCTCCCTGCGAGAGCTGAGAAGCTACGTGCTGGCCTACGGTGGGCGTGTGGGGGAATAGGGGGAGGGGGCTTGCACTCACGCGTACACGGGCGTGTCCATCTTGTGCCAGGTCCAGACCAGGATGCGCCCGTCGGCGCCCAGCGTCACCAGGCGGTACGCCTGGGCCCTGCAGGGGCGTGCGGCAGGCGCGTGGCGCACGCCAGGGACGCCGTTGGTGCTGGCGCAGGCGCATGGCTGGTGCCAGGGGTGGGGCGCCGCCGAGGCACCAGAACAGCCGCCGGGACTCGCGCATGACACATGGGGGACTGCTTGGGGCGGCGCACACCAACCGCTTGTGCCGCACCTGTTGCCGTACTTGCCCGCCTCAGTCATGCTGTACTGCCACGCGATGCTGCAGATGGGCTCCTGCGCTCGTGGGCGCGGAGCAGCTTGCGACCGACTGTGAGTGCCGGTCCTTTGCTGGACTGTGGGGCACGTGCGGCACGGGCCTCCACACGCTCATGCGGTCCGCCATGCCGAAGTGCTGCACGCAGGCCTGACGCCTCCTCCTCCACCCGCTGCTAGAGGCCCTTGTCGCCCCGCCACGTGCCTTTGCCCCGGAGAACAGCTCACCTGGTGCCTGATGTCGCAGAGGGGGTTGGACCGCCCCCGCTGCATGTCGCCCTCGCCGCTCAGGCTCAGGTCCCACACGTACACGTCGCCGTTGAACGTGCCGCCCGCCACCAGCGCCTGCGCGCCCCCCAAACGTGGCCGGAGCGACACCCGAACTCTGTGCACGGTGCTCCCCCGGCTGGCAACCGGCGGCGGCAACCGGCCACCAGCAACCTCCACCAGCAGCGCCCGCAGCGCCACGCCCGCACCCTTCTGCCCCTCTTGCGCACACGCTCACCGGGTGCTCTGGGTGGAACGAGCACGCCATGAGGCACACGTCCACGTCCACCGTCACGTCTGGCTTGTGCGGCGCCACCGCCTCGCGCCCCAGGTTCCACGTCACCAGCGCGCCGCGGTCGGTGCACCACCCAGACACGTCGTAACGCCCGTACGACGCGGCGATCGTCTGGCCCGTGCAGCTCCAAGACAGGCCAGTCACCACCAGCTTGGCGTACGGGGACGCAGACGCCCCGGCGCCGACGCCGGCGTTGACGCCGCCGCCGCCGGCCGCCGACGCGGCGGCGGCCGCCGCCAGCGCGCCGCCCACGCCGCGCCGCCCGCCCGCCGAGGCGCGGTCGGGGTCGTCGGGCGCGGCGCCGCCGGCCGAGGCGGAGGCAGCGGCGGCGGCGGAGGGGTCGGCGGCAGAGCTGCTGCTGGTGGCCGTCACGGTGGTGAAGGGCGTCAGCGTGTGCAGCACGGCGGCGGGCTCCTGCGCAGAAGAATGAGGAGGAGGTTGCATCGCGCCTTTGTAGCTTTGCTGCGGGGCCAGGGCGCAAGGAAGAGCCCACCCCGGGAGCCGTGCAGGCTCCTAGGTAAATGTGTGGCCTGCTCTGCAGGTGAGCGGTGCGCACCTGTTCCACGTTGGCCAGGTTGCTTAAAGGCTCCAAGGTCTCGTGCTCGTGCTCCACGCGCTCAAACTCGGCCACCACCAGCCCCTCCACTCTGCGAGCACGTTGCGCGCGGACGCATCGGGGCGCACGCATCGCCGTGCGACCCACGCGGTGTTCCTGCTGGTGCTACCACGCGCCTGCACACGGCAGGTTGATGCGCACCTGTCCAGGAAGCCCGGCAGGGTGGCCTCTGCCTTTTTGGCGGCCTTGGCCGCGGCTTTGCCTGCCGCCTCCGTGTCGGTCTGGCAGCCGACGCCAAAGCGCTCCACCGTTTGGGTCTGCACCTCGGACACGTCCAGCTCGTGCGTGTTGACGCCGGCGCTGCTCTTGTGCGCCTGGGCCTGGCGCCACGTCGACGGCACGTCCACCTGTTCACCGTGGAGGCACACACACAATCTGTGTGCGGGACTGTGGAGTGCCAGAGGGGTGGTGGACGCCGTGTGCCTATCAAGCTTTTCAGCGCGCCCACGAGGGAAGCCGCGCGCACCAGCGCGTCCCGCGGCTCGCCATCCACCAGCTCCGGCACCAGGTCCTCAGGCCGCGCTGGTGCCATGGCTGGATTGCGGCTGCAGTCCCGTGATCACAGCCGCCCCTGCGCGTAGAGAGGGGGAGCGGCCCCTCCCCGCGCTTGGAGGAGCGCACACGAGCGTGTGTGTCGCCGTGACGAGCCTGTCCTGCAGCGGCAATGGGCAATTGTGTCGGCTGCGAGAGAATCGCACGCGCTGAGCAGGTGCAGGTTCGCCGTTCGAGGTGGGGAGCCCTGAGTGGGAGCTTTGCGTCCGAGCTTTGCGTCTGCGCTCTTGGCTGCAGAGCAGTGAGCCTCTGCGAGCGTCAACGCCAGGGTCCGAGGGAGCAGTGTTGGGCGGCGGCCGTGAGCGCACACCCATCCCGTGCGCACGGGGCGCACCACGTCAGGATCAGCAGCAGGGGGCGCACCAGCCACCATCAGCGGCAGCAGCAACAGCAGCTGCGCAACTCTTCCTCGTTCAGCTGAACAGTCTGCACAGATGGCCGCTCGGCTCCTGGACTTTGGCCTCGGCCACATCGATCTCTGGCGCAGCGAGGAGATGCAGCTGGTGCAGGTGCGAGCGCCGTGCAGCAATTCGCTGCACAGCGCGGCGATTGGCGATTGGGATGCGCGGGCCTCGTGCAGGTGCGGCGATGGCCTCCCCATCTCGCTCGCGCGCAGCTCATGATCCCGGCGGACAGCGCGCACTCTGTCGTGGAATCCCTGGGCGAGATCGGACTTTTACAACTCAAGGATCTCAACGCGGAGAAGAGCGCGTTCCAGCGCTCCTACGCCAACCAGGTGCGCGCCAGCTCCCTCGTGCGGCGCTCAGTGCGCGCGGAGCCCCTTGCGCATCGCGGCGGTGCGCGCGTTGCCCGCGATCTGTGCAGGTCAAGCGTTGCGAGGAGATGGCCAGGAAGCTGCGCTTCTTCACCGAGCAGGTGCGTGAGTGCGAGAAGTTCTGGCCCCTGGAGCGGAGTGGCAACCAGCGAGAGTCTGGTAGAGAGAGGGGCGCTGCGTGCCATCATCATGACGCTGGCAGCATCTTGACCTGGCAACGTGTGGCGCCGCAGGTGGAGAAGGCGCAGGTGCCCATCTCCGCGCGCACCAACCTCAACAAGACCATCACCATGGACGAGCTCGAGGTGCGCGCTGCAGGGTGGTGGTCGTGATGGTGATGGTGATGGCGCTCGGTGCATCCTGACCTTCCCACCGCGATGGCGTTACGGCGCACCTCGCAGGCTCAGCTCGAGGAGCTTGAGGCCGAGGTGCTGCAGGTCAACGGCAACAACGAGCGCCTCATGCGCACGAGGGCCGAGCTCACCGAGCTGCAGGTGGGGGGCCAACGGGGACGCAGGCGCAGGGGGGCCGACGCGCTCGGTGCACCGCAGCCACCGGCTCCACCAGCGTGCTGACACTGCGCCTGCTGCCCCTGACGCCCTGCGCGCAGCTGCTGCTGGAGCACGGCTCCCAGTTCTTCGACATTGCCAGGAAGCAGGCGATGCGGGACGCCAGCGCCGCCGCCAGCGCCGCGCACGACCCCTCGCAGGACTTTATGAACTCGCCGCTGCTGGGCGGCGACAGGGAGGCAGCGGTGCGCGGGGAAAGTCTCAAAGTCTGAACAGCGGATGCTGGGCGGCGACAGGGAGGCAGCGGTGCGCGGGGAAAGTCTCAAAGTCTGAACAGCGGATGCTGGGCGGCGACAGGGAGGCAGCGGTGCGCGGGGAAAGTCTCAAAGTCTGAACAGCGGATGCTGGGCGGCGACAGGGAGGCAGCGGTGCGCGGGGAAAGTCTCAAAGTCTGAACAGCGGATGCAGCAGCTCAGCAGCAGGCACCTCGCATATGGGCGCCTCTTCCACCGCTGCCCCTCCCTCGCGCGCAGACTGCGTACGCCGACAAGTCGGGGCGCCTGGGCTTTGTGGCGGGGCTCATCGCCCAGGAGCGGCTGCAGGGCTTTGAGCGGCTGCTCTTCCGCGCCACGCGCGGCAACATGTTCCTGCGCACGGCGCCCGTGGGGCCCGTGCAGGACCCCGTGCTGGGGGAGAAGGTGGACAAGAGCGTCTTCATCGTCTTCTCCTCGGGCGAGCGCGCGCGCGTCAAGGTCACCAAGGCAAGGCCGCAGCCTCCTTGCTTCGTGCCAGCACCACCGGCTAGGCAGCCCTCCTCGTGTGGAACTCGCCCTCAGGTGGTGAGGGCGACGCCTGACGCCAACCTTGGTGCGTGCGCGGTGCAGATTTGCGAGGCGTTTGGCGCCAACCGCTACCCTCTGCCTGAGGAGGCGGCGCGCCAGCGCCAGGCGTCGGCCGAGGTGGACCAGCGCCTGCTGGAGCTCACGGCCACCATCAACGCCGGCGACGCTCACCGCCAAAACGTGCTGCGCGTGCTCGCCACCAGTGAGCGCGTCTTCGTGCTGATCGAGGCCCTGTGAACACACGTGCGCTGCGCGTGCAGCCGCGGGCTCCGGGTGCTGATGCGCTGCCTGACATGCGCGGTCTGTTTGGTGCTCGCCCTGGTGTGCTGCTGCTGCACGAACCTGCAGACCTGGACCAGTGGGTGACCTTGGTGCGGCGCGAGAAGGCCATCTACCACACGCTCAACAAGATGAGCATGGACACCTCGCGCAAGGTACGGCTACGCCCTGCCTCGCCTTGCGGCCCGCTCAGTCGTGTGAACTGGGCGCGGCGGGCCGTCGCGCAGTGCGGCGCTCCTTCGCGGCAGGGCGAGCAATGCACCGGCTTGGGGGTGGTTCGCAGGTGCAGGAGGCCAAGGCGCGTGGGTGTGCGGAGGCTCCACGCAGGCAGCACAACACACCTGCCTGCCTGCACAACACACCTGCCTGCCTGCACAACACACCTGCCTGCCTGCCTGCCTTCCCTGCGTGTGGCCCGCAGGTGCTGGTGGCCGAGGCGTGGGTGCCCAGCGCCGCCCGCGCGCACATCTCCGAGGTGCTGCGCGTGGCCGCCCAGCAGAGCTCCGACATGCACGTGAGTGCCGCCCCCCGGCCACCCCAGGCCCCCTTTTGTGCCCCGCCTGCCGCTCCTCTTGCCCAGCAGCGCTCTTGCTTGCTTTGGTTCCGTCTGAAACGACTGTCGTGCCGCCAGCGCTGGTGCGCCCGGGGTTGTCACGCTGTGCGCGTGCTGTGTGCGCGTCCGCAGGTGGGCACGGTGGTGCAGCCACTGAGCATGCGCCACGAGTCGCCGCCCACCTTTTTCAAGACCACCAAGTTCACCGAGTGTTTCCAGGCCATCGTGGAGGCCTACGGCGTGGCGCGCTACCGCGAGGTGCGGTGGGCATGCCTGCCTTGCTTCGGGTGGCGTGGGGGCCTGTGGTGCGGGAAGGGTGGGGCGTGCTGTGGAGGCGCGGCGTCGGCCGCTGCGGGGGGCGGGATGGCGCTCCTGCAAGGTGCAAGCGTCACTGGGTTCACGGCGCACCAGGGAAGGGGGGGGGGGGGGGGGGGGGGAGGGCGATGGTGCGGAGGGCTTCCAGCGTGTGCCACAGGGCGCATGAGTCCTGGGAGGCCACTGCGCCGAGCGGGTGCCGCTGCGGGGTGCTGCTGCGCAGATCAACCCGGCCGTCTACAGCATCATGACCTTCCCCTTCCTGTTCGCCGTCATGTTTGGCGACTTTGGCCACGGCATCCTCATGCTGCTCTTTGCGCTCTTCCTGCTCTTCAACGAGCGCAAGCTGCTCAAGGTGCGCGCCGCGCTGGGGGGGGGGGGGGTCCCGTGCGCATGCATGGGTAGGGCTGAGGGCTTGGCTTGAGGGCAGCGGTGCCAATCTTGCTAGAGGAGTGGGCGGCAGGCCTCCTGGCGCGGGCGCGCCGGCCCGCGTGCGTCGCAACGCCCGCTGTCGTCGCGCACCTGGTGGTGGACTCCACATGCCGCGCGTGGCGTTGCTGACTCGTGCTGCCTCTGCTGCTGCTGCTTGCGTCCCTGGCTCCTGCTTGCCCGCAGGCGCAGCTGGACGACATGTCGAGCATGGCGTTTGGAGGCCGCTACTGCATCCTGCTCATGAGCCTCTTCAGCATCTACACGGGCGCGCTCTACAACGAGTTCTTCGCCATGCCCATGACGCTGGCCGGGCCCACGCACTGGGAGTGAGTGCCCTTTTGGGGGCTGGGACCGGGGGCGAAGAGGGGAGGGCGCGCTGCGCACTCTTCGGTTTGTTGCCTTGGGCGTCGGCCGGGCCCATGCACTGGGAGTGAGTGCTCTTGCCACGCGCGTGCGGTTTTGGTCCAAGGCACACACTGCGGGACAGCCGGCGCGGGCCGCCACGCCCTCGCGGAGCCATGCTCTGCCGCCTGGAGCTCGCTGCTCATGCTGCTGGCCTCGCGCCGCGTGTCCTGGCCGCAGGTGCCCGGTGCCGGACAACGACTGGCTGCACGCGTGCACCAAGCCGCTGGTTATGAAGGGCAACGGGCCCTACGGCTTCGGCGTGGACCCGGCGTGGAGGACGGCAAAGACCGAGCTCACCTACCTCAACAGGTGCGCTGCGCTTTGCGCGCTGTGCTGTGCGCGTGTGCTGCGCCAATCCCGCAAGCCCCTCCTCGCCGTCGTGCCGTTTGGGCGCCTGCGTTGAGGCGGGCGCCATGCGTTGCCCTGCTGTTGCGAGCGCCGCAGCATGAAGATGAAGATGAGCATCATCATGGGCGTGATCCACATGAACCTGGGCATCCTCATGTCGCTCTTCAACAACCAGTACTTCCGCGACTCGCTCTCCATCTGGGCAGAGTTCGTGCCGCAGGTGCGCGCCAGGCGCGTGCCCTGCAGCCGCCTCGCTGATCGATTGGCGAACACGCGGCCTCGCACGAACAAGCCGCTGCCCTCGACGCCGGTGCTGCCCGCGCGCAGATGATTTTCCTCAACTCGCTCTTTGGCTACCTGTCCTTCCTCATCATCTACAAGTGAGCAGCGGCGCTGCCTTCCCTCGAGGAGCGCTGCCCACTGCACCGGCGCGATCTGGAGCGTTGCCGCGTTGGTCACATTGGCACTGGTGGGTGGCGCGGATGTTGCGTGTCGCAGGTGGGTGTCAGGGTCGACGGCGGACCTGTACCACGTGCTCATCACCATGTTCCTCAACCCTGGCACCGTGGACGAGCAGGCGTACGTGTTCGCCGGCCAGGCCGGCCTGCAGGTGCGCCCTCACCTCGGCAGCGGCTGGTTGGGGTCGCCTTCTTGGGGCATCTTGGGACAAGACGGGAGACAAGCACAGAGCGGCACAGCATTCCCTCTGCAGCAAAAGTGCTCAGCGCGTGACTCAATTTCGTGTGCGTGACGCGGCGCCAGGTGTTCCTGCTGCTGCTGGCGCTGCTGGCGGTGCCGTGGATGCTCTTCCCCAAGCCGCTCATCCTCAACGCCCGCCACAAGGCAGCACTGGTGCGCGACGGCATGATCATCAGGGCCTGCGCCCTGCCCTGTGCCCTTGCACGCGTCGTGGTGGAAGCCCAACACGAGGACGGACAGCATGATGCGCCCCACGTTGCTGCGCTGTGGTTGACGCTGCGGCGCGGTGTGTGGTGCAGGCGGGCCACTCGGTCTACTCTGACCTTCATGAGGACACGGAGCACGGCGGCGGCGGCGGCGGCGGCCACGGCCACGACGACCACGGGCACGGGGGCGCCTTCGACTTTGGCGAGGTGAGCACACGACGGGCGCTGTGCTGCTTTGGCGCAGCGGGCCGGGGCGTCCCGCTGAGGGACTCGTGGGGACAGACGCGCGAGCACCACGGCCTGGAAGGAGAGCGGCGTGGCGATTGGATCGTGACGTCCCGGCGCGCAGGTGTTTGTGCACCAGATGATCCACTCGATTGAGTTTGTGCTGGGCGCCGTCTCCAACACGGCGTCGTACCTGCGGCTGTGGGCGCTGTCGCTGGCGCACAGCCAGCTGTCGGGCGTGTTTTACGAACGCGTGCTCATGGCCTCGGTGCAGGTGCGGCGCGGGGGGATGCCGGGGCGTGCGCTGACGGGCCCTGTACGAGTGCGCGGCGTCACCGCGCGCGGTGCGGTGCGGTGCGTGCGTGCAGAGCAACAGCGTGGCGGCCATGATCATCGGCTTTTTCGTGTGGGCCATGGCGACGCTGGGCGTGCTCATGGTGATGGAGTCGCTGTCGGCCTTCCTGCACGCGCTGCGCCTGCACTGGGTGAGTGGCGGTGGTGGGCGCGGCGTGCCGTGCTGTGCTGCGAGGTGGGTGGCGCCGGGCGCCGCCCAGCAACACGCACTGGTGGTGCGTGCGCACTGACGCGCGCAGGTCGAGTTCATGAACAAGTTCTACAAGGGCGACGGCATCCTCTACGCGCCCTTCTGCCTGCGCACGGCGGTGGAGAAGGGCGACGACGCGTGAGACGCTGTCTGTCTGCTCGTCGTGGTGGTGGTGGTGGTGGTGGTGCTGCTGCTGCTGCTGCTTGCTGCTGCTGCTGCTGCTCTGGCCAGTTTAAGGGTAGATCTTCTGCATGGACTCCACCCCGGAGATCGGCTCGAGGTGGCGAGGTTGGACAGCAGCACAGCAGCGTCGTTCGCGCAAGAAGCGTCAACGGAAGGGGCGCGCACGGGCGCAGCAAGAAAAGCTTCTCGGAGCGGAGGAAGTGGGATGGCCAGGGCGGCCAGCAGCGGCGCCTTGGTGGCGCTGGCGGCGCTGCTCTGCGCGTCTCAGCTCTTGCAGGGCGCAGCGGCGCTCTACTCGAGCGGCACGCCGGTGCTGCAGCTGGATTCGGCAAACTTCCGGACCAAGCTCAAGGCCGCAGGAGCCGCGCTGGTCGAGTTCTACGCGCCGTGGTGGGTGCGCCGAGCGTGATGTGCTGCAGTCATCCTTCCTTGAGATGATGAGGGGCGCAGCAGGCAGGCGGGGTGCCCTCGCGATCTGGGCGGACAGATCACCGCCTTGGATCACCGTGCGCGCCGCCGCAGGTGCGGCCACTGCAAGGTCCTGGCGCCAGAGTACGAAAAGGTGGGCACCAGTTCAGCAGCTGCCTCATCCGCTTAGCCTTGGGATGAGCCGCCACCGCTGACGCCGCACCCGCAACGCCTCGCCGCAACGCCCACCACCGTGCGCAGCTGGCCAAGGGCCTCAAGGGGCTGGTGACGGTGGCGGCGGTGGACGCAGACGCGCACAAGGACCTGGCGCAGGAGTTTGGCATCCGGGTGCGCTCTGCACTGTTTGCCTCGCCCAGCGCCCGCCGGGGCTGCCTGCGGACTCGACACTTTCAAGGCGCCGTGCAGCACGCTGGCGCTTTGTGCAGGGCTTCCCCACCATCAAGTTCCTCTACATGGACGGTGACAAGGTCAAGTCGGCCGACTACCCCGGGCAGCGCACGGCCAAGGACATCCTGCCCTGGGTGCTGGACAAGGCAAAGGTGCGACCTTTGGAGTGTCACGTGCCAGGACCTGGTCAATGCGCTGCCTCTCACTTCAGGGCTCAGGCTGCTCGTCTCGGGAAGCATGGCGGGCGGCAAGCCCGCGGCGGCACCCCCAGGGGGCTCCCAGCATGCAGGCCAGGATGTCCTGGCATCCACAGGCCCGCCAGGAAGCGGCCTGCCGCTGCACATACCCTGGCCGCAGGGCTTGGCGCTCCGGCGGATGGGTGAGAAGGGAAGCAGCGGCGGCGGCAGCGGCGGTGGCGGCAGCAAGGGCAGCAAGAGCGCGGGCGGCGGCGGCGGCGGCGGCGGCGGCGACGGCGACGGCGGGTTCTACAGGTGCGCCATCATCGTGGGGGCGCAGGGGCCAGCCAGCCAGTCCTGTCACTGTGCGACGGACGCAGTAGAGGGGACGGTGGGGTGCCGGTGGCGTGTGTGCGTCTTGCGTCGCAGTGGCACGGACGTGGTGACGCTGACGGACAGCAACTTTTCGGACGAGGTGACGGGCAGCAGCGACCTGTGGCTGGTTGAGGTGAGGAGGGGTGCTGATGGGGTGCAGCGTAAGGAATGGACCACGACTGCCTTGGTGGCCAGAGCGGGCCCACACCAGGAAAGACCATGACTGAGCGTGCCGCTGCCTGCCCATGCCGTGCCGTGCTGCGTGCCCCCGCAGTTCTACGCGCCTTGGTGAGCGCGGGACATGGCAGGGTAGGGTGGGTGGATGATGGCGGGGCCGCTGCGCGCCGCAGCAGGTGTCACGCCGGCAGCGCGCTCACGCACAGCGCGGCGCGGCGGCGGCGGCGTGCAGCAGCTGGCGCAGCGTGCACCCTCTCAGGCCCCAGGTGGAGCTGTTGTGCGCCCACAAAGACAAGACCGTGCGCCCGTGCCTCGCGTGTCTCCCTTCCTGCCCTGCGCAGGTGCGGCCACTGCAAGAACCTCAAGCCCGCCTGGATCGAGGCGGCATCCGAGCTCAAGGTGAGGCGCTGCGTTCAAGTTGTGACGCGACGCGACGCGACGCGGCCGGCGTGGGGCGGACGTGCTCCAGCAGCTGCAGCGCACGCGCCGTCACAGCGTTGCGGTTGCTGGCCATGCTGCGGAGCATGGGTCTGCCGCACGGGAGCAGGGGAGCAGCGCTGGAGCTGCCGGGCGTATCAGATGTCTCGTAGTGCGAAGGCACACGTGGTGCTGCAGGGCAAGGTCAAGCTGGATGTGACCCCGAGGCCCTGACGTGTGCGTGCGTGTGTGTGATGGTGGTGGGTGGCGCAGGGCAAGGTCAAGCTGGGCGCGGTGGACTGCACGGCGCACCAGTCCACGTGCAGCGAGTACGGCGTGCAGGGCTACCCCACCATCAAGGTGCGCCGCTGGGAGGTGGTGCGGGGCAGCGCGGCTCCCTTGCGGCGGGCGAAGTCTCAGAGCCCGCGCCTCCACCCTCCACCGCGACGCGCCAGGCCGCACATTGCTGCCGCGCGGGGCGCACTTTTGCCCACTGCTCCACCTGCTCCACCGCGGTGCCCTCGCACGTGACGCCCCGCACGCGCAGTACTTTGGCAAGCGCAAGAGCAGCCCCGAGGACTACAACGGCCCCCGCGAGTCGCCGGGCATCGTCACCTGGGCCACGGAAAAGTGAGCGCGCGCGCCAGCGCGCCCGCCGCCTGGGCCGTTGCGAGGCTGCCGCAGCGTCGAGCGAGCATCGGGAGCCGCCAGCGACCCGCCGCGTGCATCCTTGCAGGCTGCGCAGCACAATGCGTGGGCGTGGGCGTGTGTGCGGCAAGCAGAGAGCGGGTGTGCCCACCCTGCGGGCTGCATGTGCGTGAGCGCCAGCGCCTGGCGTGCGTGTGTGCGTGTGCGTGTCGTGAGCAGGTGGGCCAAGCAGGCGCCGCCGCCCGAGGTGCGCGAGCTGGTGGACGCCGCCGTGTGGGAGAAGGCCTGCGTGGGCGACGACGAGGGCAAGGGCGGCGCCTCGCTGTGCCTGGTGGCCTTCCTGCCAGACATCCTCGACTCCAAGGCCAGTGGCAGGTGCGGCGCCTGGGCGGGGGGGCTTGTTTTCCGAGGGTGGGAGCAGGTGCGGGTCGTCCTCCAGGGAGGCGCGGCGTCTGGGCGGCGACACGCAGGGACGGTGTTGGGTGGGAGCTTGTGGCGGCGGTGGCTCCTGGCGTTCAGGGAGCATGCAGGCGCCCTGAGCGGTGCCACGCGACACGTCGCTCCGCGCGTACGCAGCGCTGCTGCGTGCGGGTGTGGCGGGGCAGCGTTGGAGGCCCGCGGACCTCGTGCGTCCCTTGGGTCTCACACGCATCCGTGTGCTTGCGTGCTTGCGCCGCAGGAACGCCTACATTTCGGTGCTGCAAAAGGTGGCGGACAAGTACAAGGACCGGCCCTACTCGTACCTCTGGGCGCAGGGCGGCGCGCAGGCGGGCCTCGAGGGCAACCTCGGCGTCGGCGGCTTTGGTGAGTGAGCGCCTCCTGCCTGCAAGCACCCGCACCTCCCTTCTGCAGGCGGCTGCACATCTGCGGCGGCCAGGTGGCAGCCAGCAGACGGGAGCACCACGCTTCCGCAGCCGCGCGCGCGGCTCGCGTGGCTGGCGGGGCACAGGCGGGCGGCGCTGTGTGCGTCCTGGCGGCTGCGCGCGATCGTGGCGCGACGGCGTGGGGGTGTCCTGACCCTGGTGGTGGGGTCGTGCTGCTGCGGTTGCGCTGCAGGCTACCCTGCGCTGGTGGCGTTCAAGCCCAAGGACAAGAAGTTCATCACGGCGCGCGGCGCGTTTGAGGTGTCGCACGTGGTGGACTTCCTCGAGGGGCTCAAGCACGGGCGCGAGCCAGTGCAGTCGGTGCAGGTGCGCTCGTGCGGCCGGGTGCCCTCACGCGTGCGGCTCCTCACGTGTTCCTGACGCACGGGTGCTCTTTGCGCTTTGCGATCTCGCGTGTCTGACGCTCACATGTGCGGCCCCTCTCTCTCCTTTGCGTGCCTGGTGGCGTGGCCTGCCAGGGGGTTCCTGCAGGGGGCGGTCCACGTGCGATGCGTGCTGCGCGTGCTTTGGCGGTGGCCGCAGGGCGAGGTGGCCAGCATCAAGACCTTGGCGCCGTGGGACGGCAAGGACGCCGTGGTGCAGCTGGAGGACGAGTTCTCGCTCGACGACCTCAACGAGCTCTGAGCGCCACCGCCAGCGCGACGACGTGATGGGCGCGCGGCAACCATGGCAAGCATGGCAGCCCTGCGGGGACTCCTGCTCCTGCACTTGCTCTTGCTTCCTCGTGCCCGCGGCCCTCGCTATGGCAACGAATCGAAATTAAACGAGGGTGAACGTGCCCGAGCACATCAGCAGCAACCCAAGCGATGCATCGCGAGCACGAGATTGCTACAACGGAAGCACTAGCTGCTGCCTCCCGCCGCGCTGACGCTGGTGACGGCGGCGGTGGTGGTGCTGCTGCGTTCCAGCCAGCTCCAGATGAAGTGGCTCACGCGCTCGGGCAGGATGCGAGGCCGCCCGTCCACGTGCTCCAGCACCACGGTTCGCTGCCGCCGCCGCCGCACCACCACCACACGTCTCTGCCCCTCCTCTCCCGCCGCCCCCGCCGCCGCGTCCCCCGCCTGGGCCGTTGACGCCGCCACCACGCCGCCCTCTCCTCCCTCCACCGTCCCCGCCCCCTGCGCCCCGCCGGCGCCTCCAGCCTCCACCTCCTCCTCCACCTCCTCCTCCTCTTGCACCTCGAACCGCTGCCCCACCGCCAGCAGGGGCAGCAGCACCTCTGCTCCCTGCACCCCCGCCGCCGCAGCCCCCGACACCTCGTCCCCGTGGGCGTGGTCGTCTCGCCCGATGAACGCCGCCGCCGCCGGCAACGCGCCCCCCGCAGCTGCGCCTTGCTGGGTGGCGGACGCCGGCGCGCTCGTGGTGGCGGCGGCAGCGGCGGGTGGCGCAGAGCCGATGCGCTCCATCTCTTGGAGGCACGAGGTGATGGCCAGGTTGGTGGCGCGCGGCGCCTCGTGGTGGGGGCAGTGGCCCGCGCCGTCAATCTCAAGATACTGCGAGGGCAAACGATAAGCCAATAGCAAGCAGACTGACAGCGTCTTGTTGAACCACCCGCCTGGCGTGGGGCGGGGTAAGTTGCGCGGCGTGCTGGGAGAGAAGGGAGGGTGGAGTGGCGGCTCACCAGCGGCGGCGGGCGCCCGCACTTTGCCAGCACGTGCTTGGCGCGCTGCCCCCAGACGGGCACCACCCAAGGGTCCTGCCGCCCGTAGACGAGGCACACGGGGCAACGGCTCGCCGCCAGCATCTGCTCAAACTCGTCGCGGGGCTTGTGCGCCGACACAATGCTGCGACACACACGCACGGGCGCGCACGCACGATTCGTCGCGCACAACAGCCAATGCTCCGCCGTCGCAGAGCTGACCCCCCGGCTGATTCTCTCTGAAGAGCGAGCGAGAAGAAAGTCAGCGCGAGCAGTGCTGCGTGGACAAGCCTGGGAGTGGGCGCCTGGCGGCGCTCCCCGCTCGGCCCGGTGGTGAGCACATGTCGCCGCCGCCCACCTGACAAAGGCGTCGAGCGCGGCGGGGTGCTCGGTGGCGCCGATGATGCGCTCGGCCACGCTCGTGTCGTGCGTCACCACGGGCTTGTGCACGTACACCATGCCAAGCATCGAGTTGACCGTGGCGCTGCGCATACAAACGCACGCGCACACGCACGTGCACACGCACGTTGCTTGAGCAGGCTCTCACGGCGATGCGGTGAGCGCGGCGCCGCCGGCCTGTGACTGCTCAGGGCGGAGAGGGGCTCACCGGCTGCGGAGCTGGTTCCACCAGATGCGCTCCACCGTCCGCTTGAGCGCCTGCGCCCGCACGCGAGCGGCGTGAGCGGCGCCCGGATCCACGCACGGCAGAGCAGCCGTCGTCCCAGCGCGAGCGAGCGGACAAGCGGGCAAGGCGAGGGGCCGGCGGGCAAGGGAGCGGCGCGCGCACCGGCGGGACGGGGACGGCGGGCGGCGGCAGGAAGGACCAAATGCCCTGCGGCTGGCCCTTCGGCGGCCTGAAGGACCAGAAGGGCGTGGCGTTGAGCAGCACCAGGCCCTTGACCAGCTCGGGGTGAGACGCTGCCAGGCTCACCGCCAGGTAGCCGCCCAGAGAGTTGCCCGCCACCTGCACAGCCCACACGCACACAAGCCTTGGGCCGTGCCTCTTCCCAGTGCGCGGCGTGGCCCGAGCTGGTGCATCCGACTCGGTCCTGCCACCGCGTGATGCTGGCGTGGTGTTGCGGCACCGCACGCGCTCCTCAGGAGGGCCTGCCCGTCCCACCCTTCCGCGCGTCGCCACCGCCGCCAGCGAAGCGACGCGTACTCACGTAGGTGGGCTGCCCGATGACCTGCTGCACAAAGTCGGCCAGCTCTGCTGTCCACGTGTCGGTGCTGAACTCGAGCGGCCCGTCGCCGCACGGCACGCCGCCCTCCCCACCCAGCGCCTCCTCCTGCTGCTGCTGCCGCTGGCTGGCCGCCGCGTCCGCCACGGCGCCCTCGCCCTCCAGGGCGCCCGCCGCGTCCATCGAGGCCATCACGCTCAGGCGGGACATGTCGGGCCAGCTGCAGCCTGCGCGCACGGTGGTGCGTGCAAGAGGTGGAGGGGAAGGTCAGGCGGGCGCGGCCGTGCGGGTGCAGGTGCGACAAGCAGGTCAGGGCGCGCCCGCTTCACCTTGGCCCAGCAGGTCGATGGCGTAGACCTGGAAGTGCTGCGCCAGGCCCGGCAGGTTGCGCTCGTAGTGCCACGCCGCGACGCCAAAGCCGTGCACCAGCAGCAGCGCCGGGCCCTGCGTGCCGGCCCGAAGATACCTGCGCGGCCGGCCCGCCACACGGGCACAGGGCTGGATCAGTGCCGCTCTCTCTGCGTGGGGCTGCGCCAAACTGGAGCTCGCGGTGGATCAGCGCCATGCTGGCTGCTGAGCAGGAAGGATTTCGAGCGGGCGCATCGCCCGCGGGGCGCGCACCTGATGCGCGAGCCCCACCGCCAGGGCCACCGCCGCTCCTCGATGCCCTGGCGTTCATAGTGCTGCTGCCTGGCCTCCTCGTCGTCCGCTGCTGGCCCCGAGCCACTGGCTGGATGCAGCGCTGGTTGGCCTCTTGGCGCCTCGGCCACGGCGCACTGCGGCTCGGCGGCCTGCGACGCGCCGGCTGCCACTACCCCTACACGCACGCACTGTGCGCTGCGCGGAGAGGCGTGCTCGATCCTCGCGCTGCTGTGCCAAAAGCGCCTCCTGCGCGCGCGAGGGAGGATCGGAGCGGCAGCCGGCCCAGGGCAGGCCGCGCCCTGGTGGAGGCCCGTGGAGTGGTGGCACGACAGCATCGGTGGTGCACGCGGACTGGAGCCGCAGCTGTGCACGCACGGAGTCCACGCCCTAAGTCCTCACCATTGGGCACAGCACGGAGCGCCTCCACAGCGCGAGCGCGTGTGACGATGTCCAGGTTACAGTGTACCCACAGCTCGCGCTGCTGATGCTCCGCCAGGATGCAGCAGCAGCAGGAGCAGCAGGATGCGCCTCCCATCGCGCCCATCACCGCGGTGCAGGCTGCGCCCGGGCGCCTGTCAGAGGCGTACGACGTGCAGAAGGCGGTGGGCAAAGGCGGATACGCTGTCGTCTACAAGGGCGTGCGGCGACAGGACGGGCGGATTGTCGCCGTGAAGAAGGTCGAGGTGCGCCGCGACCAGCGTGCTTTGGAGCGTGTCAGCGCCGTGCTTGGGTGCACCATGATGGTGCTGGTGCAGTGCTGCACGTCCCGGGGAGGCTGCGGAGAGCATGCAGGACCGTGCGGCATGTCCAACGCTCGCCGGCGTCATGCGACGCATCAGGCCAGAGCTCCAGGGGCGTGCCTGCACCGCATGCGCACCACCAGCACACGCGCCGGCGCTGCCACGCTCCCCCTCACGCGCAGATTTTCGAGATGACGCAGAAGAAGCGGGACCGCTGCCTGCAAGAGGTGACGCTGCTGGCGCAGCTCAGCCACCCCTACATCATCCAGATGCTCGACGCCTTCATCGACGAGAACATGCTCATCATCGTGTTTGAGTGGGCGCCGGCAGGTGCCAGCGTGTGCGGCGCGCGTGTGCAGCAGTTGGCCTCCGCGCCTCGACCAGTGCCCAAAGCGACCGCTTTGCCTCAACGCCCCACAGGCGACTTGAAGCGGCTCATCAAGAAGACGGCCGAGGCGGGCAAGACCTTGGACGAGACAGCCATCTGGGGCTTCTTCTCGCAGGTGCGTGTGCGCCCTCCACAGGGCGTGCGCCTTCTGGGCGGTGGGCCATGCCTGACGTTTGGCCTGCCGGCGGGCCGCCCGTGTGCACGTGCGTGCGCAGATCGTGGACGGCCTCCGCTTCATGCACTCGCACCGCATCATGCACCGCGACATCAAGGTGCGGCCGCGACGCCCAGACCTCTGTGCCGCCCGGGCCTGTTGCCGTGATCAGGAGGCAGGATGAAAAGGCACGGCCCTGCGTGCGTCCTGCTGAATTGCTCCCCACGCGGCGCGCAGCCTGCCAACGTGCTGGTGGGCGCCAACGGCGCGCTCAAGCTGGGCGACCTGGGCCTGGGCCGCCAGCTCAGCGAACAGACCATGGAGGCCTTTTCCAAGGTGCGCCCGGGACCCCCTGGCCGTGAAGAGCATCCGCCCTCAACAGTGGTCCTCAGCCGGCCTCGTTACACACTCGTGACGCGCTGCACTGCTGCTGGCCACTGGCACGCGCGAGAGAGAGAGCAGATGCTGGTGGCGGGGGCGTGGGTGGTGCGCAGGTGGGCACGCCGTACTACGTGTCGCCAGAGGTGGTGCGGGGCGCCGGGTACGACTGGAAGTCAGACGTGTGGAGCCTGGGCTGCCTGCTGTACGAGCTGGCCTGCCTCCACTCCCCCTTTGAGGTGCGGGAGGAGACCCGGGGAGGGGACGCTGGCGACAGCACGGCCGGCAGCCGCCAGGCTACAGCTGCAGTGGGGCTATCCACCTTTTGGCTAAAGAGAGCTTGTTGCGAGAGAGACAGCCGCCACGGGGCGCGCCGGAGCGGCATGCTGACGTGCTCGCGCCGCGCCCTGCCACACCACGCCTCGCATGATGGATTGCGCTGCGCTGCGCAGATGGAGGGCGCCAACCTGTACGACGTGTTCCAGCGCATCAGCAAGGGCGACTACGAGCCTCTGCCCGACGAGCACTTCAGCCCCACGCTGCGCAACCTGGTGGCGCGCATGCTCTGCGTCGACCCCGCCGGTGCGCCGCCCTCCCTCCCTCACAGCTCGCCCACACACACCCTTGTGCAAACGCACAACGGCTCACGCACACGCAGCGAACGCCGTTTTGGACCGCAAAGCCTGGCGCGTCGTTGGGTCACGTGTGCGGGTTTGCCTTGCCGGGTGGACGCGCCCCGCACGCGCAGGGCGGCCGGACCTGGAGGAGGTGTGGGGCATCAGCCAGGGCAGCCTGCAGGCACAGGCGCGCTCGCGCGTGGACGTGCACTCGGCAGCCGAGCGCGTCTACGAGCAGCTCATGCTGCTCGAGGCCCTCAGCCTCGCCAGCCACCAGCAGCACCAGCAGCAGCAGCAGCAGAACGGCGGCAGTAGCCACCAGGACGGCGGCGACGGCGCCGCTGCGAGAGACGCACTTAGCAGTAGCAGCAGCAGGCGCAGCGGCAGCATCAAGGACAAGGCAGGCAGCACTAGCTCCAAGGAGAGGGAGAGGGACGGCAAGGGGAGCGGCAGCAAGAAGCGCACAGGGTCGGGGAAAGGGTCGGCGTCAGGCAAGGGGGCCGGGCAGGACGGCGCCGGCGCGCAGCTGCCGGCGCTGCTGCCGGCGCCGCCGACTGGCGCGCTGCGCGCGCTACACCCGGCGTACTTTGCCGAGCCGTTGGCGGCGCTGCCGGGCGGCGGCGGCGCGCTGGGCGTGCTTGGGGGGGAGGAGGCGCAGAAGCAGCAGCTGGGCACCTTTCTGCAGGTGCGCGCCCCTGCTCCCTTTGTCCCTCCTTCGCCTCGCACGCTCTGTCCCTCCTTCGTCTGGTTGTCCGCCTTGCGCAAAGCGCGAGGGGGCACGTTGCGTGACGCTGCGCCCCTCGTTGGCCCGCCCCGCCCGTCCGCGCAGGTGTTTGCCTGGCTGCTGCGCGTGGCGGGCTGGGAGGACCTCTCCCGGACGGTGGAGGGCCACGTCGAGACGCGCACGCCGCCGCCGCGCGCCGCCGGGCGGGCGGGCAGCAACGCGCGCGGCACGGCGCTGCAGCCCCGCTCCTCCTCCTCCTCCTCGTCAACAGCAGCGCCAAGCAGCCCCCGCGCGCCGGCGCCGCCGCCGGCCAAGCGGCAAGGCATGGCCGTCTGCCCCAACGTGCTCCAGGTGCGAGCGCGCCGGCACCACCTCCGCCAAACCTGACACACAACGTGCACCTCCTTCCACCACTGCTGCTTTTCTCTCCCTCCACGAGCTCGCCTGGTTTGCGTGCGCCGCGCCCCGTGCGTGCAGGGCGCAGAGGCGGCGCGGCGCGCGGCGCAGGCCGCCGGCATCTCCACCGAGTTTGCGCCCGTCTCGGCCGTGGCCTCGGGGCACGGCCGCGCCATCTGCACGCTGCTGCACGACGCGCTCGAGGCGGCGGGGCGGCGCGTGCCGCTCGTCATGCCCAAGCCCCGGCACCACCGTGCTGCCGCCGGCGCGGAGGAGCCAGAGGCGGAGGAGGCGCCGGCAGAGGAGGAGGAGGATGGGTTGGGCGGGGCGGGCGAGGAGCAGGCGGTGATATCCGCGGCGTCGCCGTTGCCGCCGGCGTACCGGGCGGGGGGCGTCAGCGCGGAGGAGGAGGAGATGGCACACGTGGCGTTGGGGTGGGGGCAGGCGGAGGCGGCGCCAGGGGCGAGTCGGCGGCCCGGCAGCCCGCCCAGTCAGCAACAGCAGCGGCAGCACCAGCAGGAGCAGCGGCACGTGCGGCACCACCACTTGCAGCAGCAGCGGGAGCGGCTGCTCATGCCTCCGGGCGTGCTGCACACACAGGTGAGGCACCTTGGACACGGGCGGGGTCAGCGTGCTGCACACACAGGTGAGGCACCTTGGACACGGGCGGGGTCAGCGTGCTGCACACACAGGTGAGGCACCTTGGACACGGGCGGGGTCAAACGCCTTGCCTCACCACAGGGCCGAGGAACTTGGTACGCCCGCCTCCTGCCGCCTCCAGTTCAAGCGTTGCGCTGCTGAAGCACAAAGGCGCCGTTGCCATGGTGGTGCTTGACTCACGGCGCGCAGGTGGTCCCGGTGGCGTGGCGCGCCGAAGCCGAGCGCCTGGCGCCCCAGCTCTCCCGCATCAAGGTCTCGGCCTCGGCGCTGGCGGCGGGCGGGCTGGGCGAGTGGTCGCAGCGCTGGGACCGCGTGCGCGCCGCGCTGGGCGTGCTGCGGTCCGAGGCGCCGCCGGCGCTCGACGCGCTGCGCCGCCTGTCGGCGCGCGTGGGTGAGCAGCTCGAGCGCGTGGCGGCGGCCGAGCGGAGGCTCAACGGCGGCGAGGGCGTGGCGGCGCGGCTCGAGGCGTACGCCGAGCGGCGCGCCAGGGCGGCGCAGCTAGAGGCGGACGTGGCTCAGCATGAGGACCTGCAGCAGGTGTGTGCTGAGCTTTGCATCTCATGGAAAGCGCAGGGCGTGTGCGAGCGCGTGGGCCTGTGTTGGGCATCAGGCTCGTGCCGCGAACGGCGCGGTGCTTCCGCCACCATGGCGTTCGGCATGCATGCGTCGGGAATGAGAGTTGTTGGGCGTCTCCCGTGAATGCTGCTGCTGCTGCCGCAGACGGGCCACGCGGCCGTGGCGCAGCTGCAGGGCAAGCTGGAGGCGGTGCAGGCCCAGCTGGAGGAGCGGGCAGCGGGCCTGGATGGCGCGCTACAGGTCAAGCAGGTGCGCCCCGCCGCCTCGTGTGCTTCTGGGGAGCAATCTCACGCCGCAGCCTGCTGGGCGTCGCCTTGCACGGCCGGCAAGGCACCGTGGAATGGTGGCGTGGCGTGCGTGCAGATGCGTGACGCCGTGGCCACGGTGGGCCAGGAGGTGAGGGCGCTGGAGCGGCGGCTGGGCGTGCTTCAGCAAGCGCTGCTGGCGCGCGCGCGCAAGCACGTGCTGGCGGGCAAGCACGCGCTGCCGGGGGGCGAGGGCGACGAGAGCTGGCGGCTGTGAGCTCGTTGCGGAGCCTCGCGTTTTTGCTTAGGCGCGGCGGGCGTGTCGCAGGATGCGTGAATTTCTGCGTGCTCAATGCAACTCCTCGGAACCACGTGCGCAGCAGCCCACCGTGATAACATCTCGCCTCGGCACGGTTGCACGATGAATCAGAAAAAAATGTGTGGGAGACGGGTCGCGAACGCGGCGGCTTGCCGCCTGCTGCTGCCGCCCGCCCGCCTGTCTGTGTACACGACGCTGCGCCGCTGCCGCCGCCGCCGCCGGCACCGCCGCCTCGTCACATGCCCATGCCCAGCTGGTGCCGCTGCTGCCGGTAGTGCTCGCGGATGAACTGCACGTCTGGCGCCGGCTTGCCCTGGCTCTGGAAGTGCTTGACGGTAAGCTGGACGTACCTGCGCAGGGCAAGGAAAGGAGCGCCGCCGCCGCCACCACCACCACCACCGCGAGCGGACAGGGCAGGCGGGCAGGGGGCACAACAAGGGCAAACAAATAGGAGGCGCGAGTCGCAGCAAAAGGCGCATGCGAGCGAACCGCGAATCTGCGAGCGTCCTTGTGGCAGAACGGATGCGTCCGCCAACTTTCCGCGCCCGACGCACCGCCGAGGTTTAGTCACGCCCATGACGCAGGGCGGCAGTGATGCAGTGCGGTGCGGTGCGGTGCTGCCGTGCAGTGCAAGGAAAGGTGGTCCGAGGGGTGATAGTGCAGCAGGCAACGCGAGGTGGAAGCTGAAGCTGGCCAGCCGACGTGCGTGTGTGCAGCCCTGGCAACATTCCTGCTGTGGTCTTGACCTGGCACGACACGTGGTCTTGACCTGACACGACAGCTGTCTTCGCTGTCCGCAAACGCACCAACGACACCTGCAACTCTGAAACCAAGAGTCCAAAAGCTACCAGCTCAGGTTCGCCTGTCTACCCTGACGCGAGTTCGTGCACACCATCGTCGTGCAAGTGCCAAGCAGTGCTGCGCGTGCAGATCGTCGAATCGCTTCCAAGGTGTTGGGTGTGTTTGTGCACACCTCGTGCACGTGGGGCCCAAGGCAAGCGGCTGCGCTGCCCGGCCCTCGCGACCTCATCACAGAGTTCGTGGCTTCAGCAAGTGTTCGCTTGGGGCCAGGCACACCGCTGGTGCACGCCGGCAACAGATGCTCCGATGGTCCGCGCGTGCTTGCGTGCGTGCATGCGTGCGTGGCGGGTGGGCCTGGCGACGTCCGAACGAATGGCGATGCGCGTGCGGCAGCACAAAGCAGAAACAATGAAGCAGCGATGCCTGTGGAGCGAACGAAGGGGGAGACGAATGGCGGCAAGGATAGCGTCCTTTTGGCCCCCACTGAACTCATAAGAGTCCCCACGCAGCGCCACTCACTCATCCTCAGAAAAGGGCTTGTTCGGCTGCTGCGCGGCGCCGGGCCCCACGCCTCCTCCGCCCATCATCATGCCCGCAGGCGGCCCCCCGCCGAACCCCCCTGCGCCACCCGCCGCCATGCCGCCGCCCGCCATCATCATCGGGTTGACGCCGCCCATGCCCATCATCCCGGGCACGCCCATCATGCCCATGACGCCGGGCATCTGCTGCTGCGGCACCATCATCATCGGCTGCGCCTGCATCATCACCGCCTGGGGCTGCATCATGTGCATGGGCGCCTGCATGCCCGGCATCATCATGCCGCCGCCGCCGCCCGCCATCATCATCGGCTGCTGCACGCCGCCCATGTGCATCATCCCCGGCATGGCCATCTGCGGCTGCATCAGCATCGGCATGCCGCCGCCGCCCATGCCCATCCCTCCCATCTGCTGCTGCTGAGGCGGCATGGGCGGCGGCAGTGGGCCGCCGCGGGGCCCCGGGAAGCCGCCGCCGCCGCCGCCCAGCCCGGGCCCGCCCATGCCGCTACCGCCGCCGCCGCTGGGCACGTGCTGCGCCTCGCGGATGCCGTCCATCTTGCGCTGGATCTTGCGGTAGTGGTCCAGGTACTCGTCGTACGTCATGGACAGCAGGTCCGGCAGGGGCCCTGACGAGGGCTTGGGGCCCATGGCGTGGTGCTGGCGGTCGCGGTGGTCCCGCTCGCGGTTGTCGCGCTCGCGCTCCCGGTCGCCTCCGCCGCCGCCTCCGCCGCGCGACGAGGCGGCCATGCCGCCCGCGCCACCCGAGGGGCCGCCGCCGCTGAGCCCGCTGCGTGTGGGGCCACCGCCGCCGCCGTTAGGCACCATGCCGCCGCGGAACTGCTGCTGCTGCTGGTGGCCGGGCAGAGGGCTGCGGTCGCGCTCCCGCCCGTCCATCGCCGCGCCGTGCGGCTGCTGCATCCCGCCGCCCTGCGGCCCGCCGCCGCCAAAGGGGCCCGGACCCCCTCCGCTCCGCTGCGGCTGCTGCAGCTGCTGCGGCGGCTGCGGGCGCGTGGCGCTGGGCGGCACGAGCGGCGCCCCGTCTGCCCGCGCCTGCTGCTCCATGAGCGCCACCAGCTGGTCGCCCACGTCCTGCGGCACCTCGGTGCCGTCGCGCGCCATGTGCACCGGCTTGTTCTCGTTGAAGGGGTTGAGCAGGTGGTTGGCCTTGTCAAAGGGCAGCGGGTGGAACACGCGCCACTGGATGGCAAACTCGCGGCCAAAGGGCTTGCCCGAGGACCAGAGGATGGTGCCGCCGGGGTTGCCGCCGACGGGCGAGCGCATGACGGCGTAGCCGCTGAAGCGGTTGGTGTGGTTGACGCCAAACACCAGCCGCACCTAAAAACACAGCGCAGCGCCAGAGCGCGCGGCGATGAGCGTGTGCACGACGGGGAAGTGCCTCTGTGGGCAAGGAGAAGGAGGAGGAGGAGGTTGAGCAACCGACGCTTGCACGCACCTCGTCGCTGGCGGCGTACGCCTCGTCCAGGCGCTGCTCGTTGTGCCGCGTGGTGGCCCAGCCGCTCTGGCGCAGCGATATGTCCACGTTCTCCTGGTTGAAGCTGCGCAGGATGAAGTAGCGGATGTTCCGCTTGCCGCCGCCGCCGTTGGCTGTCGCCGCCGTGCCGCTGCCGCCGCCGGTGCTGCTGGCCTGCTTGGCGCTGGTGGCGGGGCGGGGCGGCGGCGCGGCGATGGGCTGGTGGCGCTTGGGCGACTGCCCCGGCTGCTGCTGCTGCTGCTGAGGACCATCCGGCTTGGACCCCAGCGCCTGCAAACGGTGTGGCGGTGTGCCAAGCGCGAGCGCATGTCGCCGGCCGGTCACATCCGACCCGGCGCTTGCGGCGACTCCGATCCGCACGGGAGGCCCGAGCCGACTCCCTCACCTTGTTGAGGCTGTCGGGCGCGCTGCCGGAGGGCGGCTTGATGCGCGCGGGCGGGAAGCGGCGCTTGGGCTCCTCCTGCTTGCCTACGCTCGCCTCGCCCGCTTGCCTCTGCTCGCTGCTGCTGGCCGGCGCGGGAGAGGCCTCCTGGTGGGACGCGTCGGCCGTGCGCGTGCCTGCTGACTGCTGCTGCTGCTGCTGCTGCCCCGGCTCCGCCCCTGCACGCGTTCGCACGCACGCGCGAGGTTGTGTCGTCGCGAGATTGCGCTCGCTCTCCTGGGCCAGCTCGTGGACGCTTGCCAAGGCGCCAGCGTGTGACCTGGTCGGCGAGCAGCGATCGTGCAGCGTGCAATCACCTGCGGCCGGGGCCTCTTGTCGTCGAGGAGAGGAGCCCGCCTGTTTTGCAGCCGCTTCGTCTGCTCCTGCCGCTCCTGCCGCTGCAGCGGCAGCAGCGGGCTGCTCCTCCTCGTCTTCAACCTGCAGCAGGTCCGCGACCGTCTCGGCGTCGGCATCGCCCGCCGCGCCAGCGTCCTCCTCGTCATCCCACAGCAGCTGCTCCTCCTCCTGCTCCGCCATCAGGCAGCAGGTTGGCCCTGAGTCCGAGCACGACAAGACGCCAACGAGGGAGGAGCGCGGAGCAGGCCGCTTCGTGCATCGATCAAAAACGTTTCTCGGCGGTTGGAAAGTCGCTGTGGAGCAAAAGTGGGCCCACGGCTCTGTGGCTCGCCCTCTTTCCTCACGCGTCGCACGGTGCCAAGATGGCTGAGCAGGTGCGAGCGCGTGTGTGGCCGTCGACGTGTGTGGCTCGGCGCGCGCTGGGGGGCCTGACCAGTACTGCCGCCGCGACACACCACCTCGGCACGCGCAGACCGAGAGGGCCTTCCAGAAGCAGTTCGGCGTGACGGGCGGCTTCAAGAGCAAGGAGAAGAAGGCTCCTGGCAAGAGCGGCCACCGCTACTACAAGTCCGTGGGCCTCAACTTCAAGACGCCCCGCGAGGCGATCGAGGGTGCGCGCTCGCGTGCAGCGCGGCTGCGAGGAGCAGCACATTGAGTTCGGCGTGTTCTCGCGGGCCGTGGGGCGCCTGGCCGCGCGCGGGGCCGACTCGTCCTGCTGCGTGGGGGTGCTCGCCTCGCAGGCCACTACGTCGACAAGAAGTGCCCGTTCACCGGCAATGTGTCCATCCGCGGGCGCATCCTCACTGGTGAGCAGCAGCAGCAGGAGCGGGAGCGGGAAGGGGCGGCAGGGGGACCGACAAGGACGCACAGCGCTGAGCACCCCTCCTCTGCGCGCGAATGTTGCAGGCATTGTCAAGTCCACCAAGATGAACAGGACCATCGTGGTCAGGCGCGACTACCTGCACTACGTGCGCAAGTATGCCAGGTGCGCAGGGAGCAAGCTCGACGACCGTGGCAGCAGCGGGAGCAGCAGCAGCGGCGGAGGAGCGGCAGCAGGAGCGGCTGGAGGAGCAGCACCCGCACGGCGGACAACCCGCGGCGGGAGAGCTTAGCTTAGCAGGGGCGCAGTGAGGAAGGGCACGATCTCGACGGTGGGGGCCGACCGCCGCAAGCGAGCGCACACGCGCGTGCTCGGTGCCGCGCAGGTACGAGAAGAGGCACTCGAACGTGTCGGCGCACTTGTCACCCGCGTTCCGCTGCAAGGAGGGCGACAACGTCGTCATCGGCCAGTGCAGGTGCGCGCAGCGGCCGCACGCGCCGGCCGCAGAGCAGCTGTGGGGGTGTGGGGATGGTTGAGCAGATGCAGGAGGGGAGGGGACGGCAGCTCAATCGCTGGCGGGGCGTGTCGCACTGTGCCGCAGGCCGCTGTCCAAGACGGTGCGCTTCAACGTGCTCCGGGGCATCCCCCAGGGCGCCAGCGCCAAGAAGGGCTTCTCTGGCTTCTAAGCTCAGCTCAGCAGCCACTGAGGAGGCCGGCCGATGAGGGGACACCAGCGCAGCAGCACCCACGGCCCGCGGCGCCGCCCCACAGCAGCCTGACGGAGGGAGCAGCAGCTTGGCGGGGCTGCAGCGCTGGTTTGATGGCGCAGACGCTGCTGGGTTCTGCTGCTCTTCGCCGCTGCTGTGGTGGCCTGCGGACGTCGGTGCAACATGCTGGGTGCACAGTGGTGGACGACGAGCCTTTGGGTTGCAGCGGACCAAAGGTGCACAAGCACAAGCAGCGGAGCATTGCGTGCAGAGGGGCTGCAGCAAACATGCAGAGCAAGCGGCGAGCGGTTCGGGGGATCAAGCACAGCCCAGCAAAAGAATCAAAAGCCCCACACGCGCCGGTCCCAGCAAGCTGCTCCCGAGGGGAGGATGAAGCCCATGGGCATTGGGGCGGCGGCTCAGTTGAGGAAGCCCTGCACACAAGCACCCCAGCGCGGAAAGGCAGCCAGGGTGGTGAGGATGAAGCGTGCTTGCCAGCGGCCCCCCGACGTCAGCGCCCACCTGGCCGCGCCCTCCTCACCTTGCAGTTGGGCGCGCCGCACTGGCAGCGCACGCGCGCAGAGCCCTCCTCCTCGCGGAACCGGTAGTCAAACGTGAGCTCCTGCCCGGCCTTGAGCGCCGTCTTGGCAAAGAAGGCAATGTGCGGCTCGCCCTTCTCGTCCATGAGCACCTGCGTGGGCCGACCGGCACACGCCGCACGGCCTCGCACGCCAGGGCGCCCACGCGACCTGCCAGACGCACAGGCCCCGACCAGTGCCCTGCCACAGGCACGAGCGCACAGCCCCCCCCCACAACGAGCGCGCCCCACCGCGCACCTTGGTGTAGAGCGAGGGCATGCAGCAGTGGTTGGCAAAGCGGCTCCAGCTGCCGCTGCTGGTCGAGTCCACCATGATGTCGTCCGACGCCTTGAAAAAGTAGCAGTCGCGGCCCTCGGCCCTGCAGGCGCCACGCAACGCCGCCCACGCCACGCCCCTCTCCACCATCATCGCTGCCCGGCCACCGGCCCCCACGCCGCCTGCTCATGCCCTCTCCCCCAAAGCAAGAAGGGAACCACATGAAAGGTGGTGTTGTGCCGCACCTGTACTTTTTCTCGAGCAGGTCGGCCACCGAGGGCCGCACGCGCACGCCGCGGTACTCGCTGACGAGGCAGTCGGCCGGCAGGTCCCGCAGCGCAAAGATGCCCCACCCGTGCACGCCTGCGCCACGCACACAGTACACATCCGCACACGGTACTCACGCAGTCACGCTCAGGAGCAAGGCTGGACGCGTGCCGCTTGTGCAAGCAGCGCGCACTGGAAGCCCGGAAAACATGTGCCTCTCTCACCTGACTTGCCAAACGTGAGGCGGTAGGGCTCCATGGCGCGGGCCTGGCGCAGGCGCTGGTGCGCCGGCAGCGCGCGCAGCGCGTTCCTCGCCGCCAGCGCCGCCGCCGCCGCCGCGCCGCCTGCAACGCGACGGGAAAGAGCGCGCGCGCGCAGGCACATGCACTCCCGTCACCAGTCGGTGGCAAGGAAACGTGCCCAGCGAGCTCGCCAACGGCCGCAGCAGCTCTCTATGAACAGCAACGCACGCACCTGCGCCGGCCGCAGCGCCCTCCGCCGGCGCTGGCTGCGATGCCCCCGCCCCCGCCGCCGGCTGACCCTGCCCAGCCGCCGCTGGCGCTGGCACCGGCGCCGCTGCCGGCGGCGGCGCCGAGGCAGCGGCCACGGAGGCGGGCGCGGCGGGTGGGGGGCCGGGCAGCGCCGCCGCCACCGGCAGCGTCCCGCCGATGAGCGCGTACTGCCGAGGGTCTGGGTAGGGCCCGGGCTCCATGCTGCCGATGCCCGTCGCCCGCTTGCCGCCGCGGCCCTTGGACGCCTCGGCACCCTGCTGCTCCGGCGGCGGCGCCGCCGATGACGCCGGCCCGCCGCCCGCCTCTGCCGCGCCGCCGCTGGCCGCCGCCGCCCCCTCCGGCGCCGCCCCCTCCTCCCTCTTCACCTCCACATCCTCCTGCTTGACCGCCGCCGCCGCCACCGCCGGCGCCTGCACTGCCGCGGCACCACCCTCGCCGTCACCGGCGGGCCCCGTCTCCGCCGCCGCTGGCGTGGCCGCCGCCGCCGCTGCCGGCGCATGGGTGTCGCCGGCAGGCCCTGACGAGGGCAGGAGGTCGTCAAAGTCAAAGTCCGGGTCGTTGTCCTCCTCCTCGGCCTCTGCCTGGCCCTTGCCGGCGCTCGGCGCGCCCGCCTGCAGCTGCTTGTACTTGTCCCACTCGTCAGGGACCCACGCCCGGCCCTGCGGCACCGCCCACAGCCTGCATGCGCGCAAGCACGCAGCAAAAGCAGGCGGGGAAAGCGTGACGCGCGGTGGTCTCGTCCGCGCACCCTCCTCGGGGCCACGATGGCGACGATTGAAGGCCACCGATTGAATCTGGAGGACACGAGACGGCGCAAGGAGCGCCGTCTCCCAAGGGTGAAGATTCTGGTGCGAGCGCCACGAGCCGTTCGCATGGCAGAAGCTTCAGCTCACTTGTGTGCGCGGGCGCCCGAGACGATGTGCGGCGTGGCCTGCACGTAGGCGCGCTTGCCGGTGCGCAGCTGCGGGCCCCGCCGCGAGAGGCCCAGCGTGGAGCCCGCCGCCGCCGCGCGCAGCGCCGCCACGGCGCCGCCGCGGAGGTGCACGTTGACGTTGCCCGCCTGCGCCTGCTGCAGCGCCTGCGCCCCAGCACGCACAGCACACGTGCCGTACCAACATCCCCCTCGCTCGCACTCCACCAGCATGTTTTGCGCAAAGACTAAACGGCCGCGCCAAGCCCTCGTGCCAAGCCCTCACCTGCGCCATGGCCATGAGCGCCTCGTTCTCCGCCGCGCCGCGGCTCTGCTTGCAAATCACGCATAGGCACCCCTCCTTGTGCAGCCGCATGTCGCCGCGCCCGCCCTTTCCGCCGCCCTTCCCGCCGCCCCCTCCACCCCCTCCTCCGCCCCCTCCCCCGCCGCCGCCGCCGCCGCCGCCGCCGCCGGCGCCCGGCGGCGGCGCCGGCGCGTTGGGGTCGCGCTTGTACAGTGACACGCGCTTGCGGGCGGCGGCGTCGGGCCCCGCGCCGGGCGCCGAGGCCTTGCCGCCGCCGGCCGCCGCGCGCAGGTGCGTGGCGCTGCTGGCCTTGTGGGAGCGCGGCGCTTCTAGGCCGTGCTGCGCCAGCCACTCCTGCACCGTGGCGCCCGGCGAGCCGTCGGCGTCCAGTACCCGGATGCTGATCTGCGCGGCCAAGACGCAGTGTGCGAAGGTTCGGGCACGAACACCAGGGGGCGCGAATCAGAGGGGGGGCGGCGGAACTGGGCGCGAGCGGTGGGGAGCGCGTGCGTCCAGACGATTCGTGGGGAGGGAGGGAGAGGGAGGGGCGGGGGGACCTCACCTTCCACTTTTTGGCGGCGCCCCTGCCGCCCAGCCGCTCAAACTCGGTGCCCGAGAGGATCTGCCCGTCCGGCAGCCGGAACTCCATGGCGGGGAGCAGGAACTCGCCCTGCGGGACGCAACAGCACAAGGAAGGAAAATGCGCGCAGGTGGAGAAGGGCGTCGCCGCGTGGCCCTGGTCCTGCTTGCATGCGCCGCCCCTGAAGCAGCACGTCGCTCAGCCCCACGCCCCCCATGAGCATCCCCCGCGAGCCACGCAGGTGTGAGCCATTGCGCGCTCCCTGCGCACCGTGACGTGGTTGCAGGCCACGGGTACGCTCGGCGGCACCGGCGGCCGCGGCGGCTCTGGCTCCGGCTCGGGCTCCGGCGTGGGTTCCGCCGGCGGCGGCGGCGGGGGCGGCGGTGCGGCCACTGGCTCCGCCACCGCCTGCTGCTGCTGCTGCGCCTCCACCTCCATGCCCAAGCCCTCGCCGTCCCTCGCCTGCCCGCCCTCCAGCACTGCCGCGTCGCCGGCCGGCGACGGTGACGGCCCACGCGACCCGCCTCCGCCACCACCGCCGTTAGGGTTGCCTGCCCCGCCGTTGCCGGGCTGGATGACGGCCTGAGAGCTGAAGCGGGACGGCGGCGGCTTGCGGGTGGGCGGCGGCGGCGGCCAGAGCGCCACGTCGGCCAGCGGCAGCCACTGCACGCGCTTCTCGGCCTCCTCGTGCGCCAGGTCAATGGCCTCGGACAGCTCGTCGGCGTGGTACCAGAGCTGGTGCTTGCGGGCGGCGGCGTCCCACGCCGCCACATCCGCCGTGTACCTGCGTGAACAAACTCCCCCACCAGCGCACACCCGGTTACGTGGACGCGCTGCGGCGGCGGTGTCGGGATCAGGAGGAGAGAGGGATGAGCAAGAGGAAAGAGAAAACGCAAGGAGAGCGGGTGGGGAGGGGACGAGAGCGCACCAGGCGTTGTCGTCGGGCCAGTAGATGCGCAGGCAGTGGCCTACACAGGCCTCGGGCGTGGCGGCGGCGCTTCCGTCGGGCAGCCGCAGCTGCTGCAGCTCGGCGTGGAAGAGCTCCTTGGGGTCCGGGGGAGGCTTGGGAGGGTCGGATCCCGCCGCCGGCGCCGCCGAGCCCTCCCCGGCGGGCGTCGACGCCGCCGCCGCGGTGGCGGCCGCCCCCGTCAGCGGCGGCAGCAGCGGCGGCGGCGCCGCCGCGGCGCGCAGCGCGGTCGGCGGCGCCGCCGAGGACGGCGTCTGCGCCGCCGCCGCGGGCGGCTGCCCGGCTGCGGCCGTCGCCGCCGTCGTCGCCGCCGCCGCGGCGTCGCTGGCCGAGGGCGCCGTGGTGGCGGTGGCGGCGGGCTGCGAGGGCGCTGCCAGGTATGCTTGCGCACGCT
>VFQP010001228.1_pt1 | contig 35965 bp, 31 predicted proteins | sample 3512351 | NCBI WGS metagenome assembly VFQP01 (sample SAMN10412372, study PRJNA504923) | tailings metagenome | isolation source: Relicate 1 Philex TSF1 revegetated site | place: Philippines: Tuba, Benguet | collected 2017-08-29
GTGGAAGAGAGCGCGGCCGCCGCAGAGAGCCTCAAGGACCAGGCCAACCGCCTCGACCAGGTGGTGCGCGTGTTCCGCACCGGCGACGGGGACAGCACCCGCCCGGTCGTGCAGGTCGCGCCCGTTGCACCGGTGGCGAAGCCCGTGGTGTCGACGCCCGTGCTGACCTCGGTGGTGACACCCGCCGCAACGCCTGCAGCCCCTGCGGCCAAGCCCGCCAGAACCCACACCGACAACAACGCACCCGCGCCCGTCAAGGCCGCGGTGCCGACCCCACCGGCGCGCGCGCCGCAGCCTGCGAAACCCGCACCGGTGGCCAGCCGCACGATCGACACACCAGCCGTGGCGCCCATCCGGCCCACCGCTTCCGCCGCCAGCGCCACCAGCGAAGGCGACTGGGAAAGCTTCTGACCGATTCACCCCCCTCACACGGACTTCATTTCCCATGTCATTCCATCAATTCAAGGTTGGCCAACGGCTCGGTGCCGGCTTCCTCAGCGTGCTGTTGCTGCTTCTGGCGGTCACTGCGCTGGCCTGGAACGGCCTTCGCTCGACGCAGGCGGCCACCGAACGCGTGATCGAGCTGGAGCACCGCGCTTCCGTGACCGAAGAGTGGGCCGCCAGCACCACGCTGAACATCAGCCGTGCCCTGGCCGTGGCCAAGTCCCGCGCCGACCCCGAGGTGGATGCCTACTTCAAGCCCCTGATCGCGCAGACGACCACGCGCATCAACGAGCTGCAGAAGACGCTTGAGGAAGAAGTGACCAGCACCGAGGGCAAGGCCCTGCTGGCGAAGATTGCCACCCTGCGCGGCGAATACATCGACGTGCGGAAGAACTTCTTCGACGTGCTCAAGACCGGCGACGTCGCAGCCGCCAACCAGATCCTGTCGGGCAAGGTGCTGCCCGCGGCCGACCGCTACAGCGGTGCGCAGGGCGAGATGCTGGCGTTCCAGCGCGGCCTGGTGCAAACCGCCATGACCGATTCCGCCAACACTGTGAGCCGCAACGTGGCCTGGCTGGTGAGCCTGGCCCTGCTGGCCGTGGTGGTGGCCTCGCTGCTGGCGTGGCGCATCACCCGTTCGGTGACCGTGCCGGTGCACGAGGCCGTGGCCATCGCGTCGGCCGTGGCCGACGGCAACCTCGCGGTGCAGGTGCAGACCGACCGCAAGGACGAACTCGGCGACCTGCTCAAGGCGCTGGCCGCGATGAAGACCGCGCTGATCCAGACCGTGGGCCAGGTGCGCAGCGCGACGGACAGCATCAACACGGCGTCGGTGGAGATTGCGTCTGGCAACCAGGACCTGAGCGCGCGCACGGAGCAGGCGGCGAGCAACCTGCAGGAGACGGCGGCGAGCATGGAGCAGCTCACCAGCACGGTGCGCCAGAGCGCCGATGCGGCGCGCCAGGCCAACCAGCTGGCGGCCAGCGCCGCAGAGATCGCGGTGCGAGGCGGCCAGGTGGTGGGTCAGGTGGTCACGACCATGGACGAGATCAACCACAGCAGCAAGAAGATCAGCGACATCATCGGCGTGATCGACGGGATTGCGTTCCAGACCAACATCCTGGCGCTGAACGCGGCGGTGGAAGCCGCGCGTGCGGGTGAACAGGGCCGCGGGTTCGCGGTGGTCGCGGGCGAGGTGAGGAACCTGGCGCAGCGCAGTGCGCAGGCGGCCAAGGAGATCAAGGGCCTGATCGGTGCGAGCGTGGAGAAGGTGGAAACCGGCTCGCGGCTGGTGGCCGATGCGGGGCAGACGATGAGCGAGATCGTGGGCTCGGTGCAGCGGGTGAGCGACATCATTGGAGAGATCACGGCGGCAGCGGGAGAGCAGAGCGACGGGATCGGGCAGGTGAATGTGGCGGTGACGCAGCTGGACCAGATGACGCAGCAGAACGCGGCGCTGGTGGAAGAGAGCGCGGCCGCCGCAGAGAGCCTCAAGGACCAGGCCAACCGCCTCGCCGGTGTCGTGCAGGTGTTCCGGCTTTAAGACTTCTTTTTCGCAGACGGCCACAGGCCGTTCCACGGCGCCTTCAGGCGCCCCACAACAACTTGTTCAAGTGAGACGACGATGCAACACCTGATGCGCCAATTTTCAATCCGAACCCGCATGGTGGCCGCCATCGGCGTGGTCCTGATGCTGCTCACGCTGGTGGGCAGCGCGGGCTGGTGGGGCATTGCGCGATTGAACTCGCTCAACGAAGCCTTCGTCTCGCACACCTTCGAAGAAACCATGACGCTGTCCCGCCTGCAGGTGGCGCTGGGCGACATGGGCCGCATCGAGAAGGACATGATCATTGCCTACGAGAAACCCGAAGAGGTGCTCAAGGCCAAGGCCCGCTGGCTCGCCGCGCGCGATGAGGCGCAGCGCCAGATGGCGCATCTGCTGGACGGCGGCGAGGACCAGGACAACGCGCTGGTGCGCGGCATGCAGGAAAAGCTGGCGCAGTACGTGGCGGCCGTCGAGCCGGTGACGAACCAGCTCGAGACCAGTGGCTACGACTCGGCCACGGTGGCCAACCGCATGCTGGGCCGCGCACACGCCAGCTACGGCGAGCTGCTGGACAACCTCAAGCAGCTGGAAACCGCGCTGATGGACGAGGCCGCCCGCGCACGCAACGAAGGCCGCGATGCCAGCGGCCAGACGCTGCTGCTGTTCGGCCTGGCCGTGGCGATTGCCGCCGTGGTGGTGGTGCCGAGCACGCTGTCCAACATGACCAGCATCTGCTGCCCGCTGGACGAAGCGCAGAAACTGGCCAGCGCCATCGCGCAGGGTGATCTGACCCGACCGATCCAGCGCGAAGGCAAGGACGAAACGGCGGTGCTGATGCGCGCGCTGGGCGACATGCAGGCTTCGCTGGCACGCATCGTGGGTGAGGTGCGCAGCTCCACCGACAGCATCGGCACGGCGAGCCAGCAGATCGCCACCGGCAACCAGGATCTTTCCAGCCGCACCGAACAGGCCGCCAGCAGCCTGCAGGAAACGGCGGCGAGCATGGAGCAGCTCACCAGCACGGTGCGCCAGAGCGCCGATGCGGCGCGCCAGGCCACGCAGATGGCCGTGGCCAACGCCGAGGTGGCTGTGCGCGGTGGCCAGGTGGTCGGCCAGGTGGTCACGACCATGGACGAGATCAACCACAGCAGCAAGAAGATCGGCGACATCATCGGCGTGATCGATGGCATCGCGTTCCAGACCAACATCCTGGCCCTGAACGCGGCGGTGGAAGCCGCGCGTGCGGGTGAGCAGGGCCGCGGCTTTGCCGTGGTGGCGGCTGAAGTGCGCAGCCTCGCTCAGCGCAGCGCACAGGCGGCCAAGGAGATCAAGGGCCTGATCGAGACCAGCGTCGGCAAGGTGGAAGACGGTTCGCGCCTGGTGGCGCAGGCCGGCAGCACCATCGGCGAGATCGTGGCCAACGCCGAGAAGGTGTCCGCCTTCATCAGCGACATCACCACCGCCGCCGGTGAGCAGAGCGACGGGATCGGCCAGGTGAACGTGGCGGTGACGCAGCTGGACCAGATGACGCAGCAGAACGCGGCGCTGGTGGAAGAGAGCGCGGCCGCCGCCGAGAGTCTCAAGGACCAGGCCAACCGGCTGGCCAGCGTCGTGCAGGTTTTCCGGCTGTAACACGCACGCGCCGCACGCCACGGACCCTGTGGCGTGCCTATACTGTTCCCTCGCCAGCAGCCCGGGGACGCCACTCGCTCCGGACGCCACCGCCTCACCGCCCGCGCACCCCGGAGACCGATGCCATGAACGCCCGTCTGCCCCACGCCTCGCCTTCCCTCGACCCGGCCGCGCTGCAGGCCCATGTGGAGGCGAGCTGGTCGGGCGGCATCATTCCCGAGCTCACACGCTACATCGAGGTGCCGGCCAAGTCGCCCGCCTTTGACCCCGACTGGGCCGCCCACGGCCTGCTGGAACGTGTGCTGCAGGGCGCCGCCGACTGGGTTCAGGCGCAGCGCGTGGACGGCCTGAAGCTGGAAGTGGTGCGGCTCAACGACGCACAGGGCAAGCCCCGCACGCCGGTGCTGTTCTTTGAAGTGCCGGCCAGCGCCGGGCGCGACGGCACCCCGGCCCCTGCCTCGGGCCAGACCGTGCTGATGTACGGCCACCTCGACAAACAACCCGAATTCACCGGCTGGCGCAACGACCTCGGCCCCTGGACGCCCAAGATCGACGGCGGCAAGCTGTACGGCCGCGGCGGCGCGGACGACGGTTATGCCGTCTACGCCAGCATCGCCGCGCTGCAGGCGCTCAAGGCGCAGGGCGCGGCGCACCCGCGCATCGTCGGCCTGATCGAAACCTGTGAGGAAAGCGGTTCGGGCGACCTGCTGCCTTACGTGGACATGCTGCGCCCGCGCCTGGGTGACGTGGGCCTGGTGATCTGCCTCGACAGCGGCGCCGGCAACTACGACCAGCTCTGGCTGACCACCAGCCTGCGCGGCATGGCCAGCGGCGTGCTCAAGGTGGAGGTGCTTACCGAAGGCATCCACTCGGGCGACGCCTCGGGGCTGGTGCCATCCAGCTTTCGCATCATGCGGCAGGTGCTGGACCGCCTGGAGGACAGCGCCACCGGCCGCCTGCTGCCCGCGAGCTTCCATTGCGAGGTGCCCGCCGAGCGCGTGGCGCAGGCGCGCGCCACCGCCGCCATCCTCGGCGACGAGATCTACAAGCGCTTCCCGTGGGCGCACCACGACTGTGGCGGCTCCACGGTGTTCGCCCTGCCCACCACCACCGATCCGGTCGAGGCGCTGCTGAACCGCACCTGGCGGCCCACCCTGTCGGTGACTGGCGCCGAAGGTTTCCCCGAGCTGCGCAACGCCGGCAACGTGCTGCGGCCCTACACCGCGTTCAAGCTCAGCCTGCGCCTGCCGCCCCTGGTGGATGCACCTTCCGCGGTGCAGGAACTCAAGGCCCTGCTGGAGGACAACGCGCCCTACCAGGCGCGTGTGACCTTCGAGGGCGAGGGCGCGGCCAGCGGCTGGAACGCGCCCACCACCGCGCCCTGGTTCGAACAGGCGCTGCAGGACGCCTCGCAGGCGCACTTCGGCGCGGGCTGCGGCACGATCGGCCAGGGCGGCACGATCCCGCTCATGAACATGCTCAGCCAGGGCTTTCCCACCGCGCAGATGATGGTCTGCGGCGTGCTCGGCCCCAAGAGCAACGCGCACGGCCCGAACGAATTCCTGCACCTGGATTACGCGCAGCGGCTTACCGCCACCGTGGCCCAGGTGATGGCCCGCATGCCCTGAGCGGCCACCATGTCCGACACCACGCAGGCTCCCTTCACCCTCCGCGACGGCCTCAACCTCGCGCTGTTCGACTGGCCGCTGCCGATGCGCTGGCGGCCGCGCGCGGTTGTGCTCATCGTGCATGGCCTGGGCGAACACGCCTGGCGCTACGACCCGGTGGCGCAGCGCCTGAACGAATGGGGCTTCTGCGTGCGCGCCTACGACCAGCGCGGCCATGGCGAGTCCGGCGGCGCGCGCGGCGTGCTGCCCGACGACGACGCCCTGCTCGACGACCTGGCGGAGGTGGTCGAGGACACGCGCAGCCACATCGCCGAACCGTGGGCCTGCCCGCTCATCCTCCTGGGCCACAGCATGGGCGGCCTGATCTCGGCCACCTTCGTGCAGCGCCGCATGGCGCCGGTGGATGCGCTGGTGCTGTCCTCACCGGCGCTGGACGCGGGCATCGGCACGCTGCAGAAAAAACTCATCGGCCTGCTCTACCGCTTCGCGCCCAATTTCGCGCTGTCCAACGGACTGGACGCCAGCAAGATCTCGCACAACCCGGCGGTGGTGGAGGCCTACAAGAAGGACCCGCTGGTGCATGACCGCATCAGCGCGCGGCTGGCGCAGTTCATCGACAGCAACGGCCCGGCCGTGGTGGCCGCGGCCGGCCATTGGCGCGTGCCCACGCTGCTGATGGTGGCGGGTGCCGACAGCCTGGTGCGGCCCGCCGGCAGCAAGGCGTTTGCCGCCGCCGCACCGCGCGACAAGGTGCACACCCAAGTGTTCGAAGACCTGTACCACGAGATCTTCAACGAGGCCGATCCCTCGGCCGTGTTCGGCACGCTCAAGGCCTGGCTCGACGTTCAGGCCCCGGCGGGTTGAAAGCCTCCCCGCGCGGCGCCGTCACCCCCAGGGGCATCGAGGGTCCGGCTCCGCCGGCCCGAGATGCCGTCCCCCCTCGAAGCGCCGAAGGCGCGCCACAGAGGGGGGAAGCCGCAAAGCGGCGCAGGGGGGTGCTTGCTGTCAGCGGCGTTGTTGCAGCAATCCCCCCAGCATGCCCATCAAGTCGGCGTTGCCATTGCCCTGACCACCACCACCGAGCAGGGCACCGAGGCCACCCAGTCCACCCAGACCGCCCGCGTCGCCTTCGGTTGGCAACTGCCCCTTGGGGGTGAGCTGATCAATCAGGCCGGGCAACAGATCGGCCAGCGTGCCGGAGGCCTGCGCGGGGCTGCCGCCGAGTTGCGAGGCGATCGTGCCCATGAGGTCGGGGCCGAGGGCGCTGCCCAGCTGCTCGCCGGAAACCGGCTGGTTCGCACCGGTGCCGATCCAGGACTGCACGGCGTCGCCGAGGCCGCCCGACTGCAGTTTGGCCAGCAGGCCCTGCAGGCCGCCCGAGCTCGCCAGCAGCGCACCGACCAGACCGATCAGCATCTGCGGATCCAGGCCACCGGGCAGGCCGCTGGCGGTGGCGGGTGCCCGCTGCCCTTGCGATGCGCCCGAGGCGGCCTCGGCGGCGGCGCCGATCAAAGAATCCAGAAGTCCCATGTTGCTTGCTCCCTTGGTGGCGCCCGGAATGGGCGCGCGATCAGGCGGGATTGTGGGCCTGGCGGCGCACCCAGGCAAGCCAGACCAGGGCCAGTCCGGTGAGGGCGATCGGTACCAGCGAGCCGATGTTCAGCCACTGCCAACCCTGGGTGGTGACCAGCGCGCCCGAAGCGAACGAGGTCAGTGCCATGGTGGCAAACACGCAGAAGTTGATGGCGGCCTGCGCGCGGTTCTTTTCCTCGGGCCGGTAAGACTGCAGCGACAGCGCGGTGCTGCCGGTGAAGAGGAAGTTCCAGCCCACGCCGAGCAGGAACAGCGCGATCAGGAACTGGTGCAGGTCCACGCCCGAGAGCGCGACCAGGATGCAGGCGATGTTGAGCACCACGCCCACGCCCATGATGGTGAGCACGCCGAAGCGCGCGATCAGGTGGCCGGTGAAGAAGCCGGGCGCAAACATGCCGATCACGTGCCATTCGAGCACCAGCGCCGCGTCTTCGAACGGAAAGCCGCAGACCTGCATGGCCAGCGGCGTGGCCGCCATCAGCAGGTTCATCACGCCGTAGCCCAGGGCCGCACCCGCGGTGGCGACGATGAACACCGGCTGGCGCACGATCACCGAGAGCGGCCGCCCGCGGTCGGCGCCCGGCACGGGTTTGGGGGTGGGCGGAAAACGCATGAAGGCCATGACCAGCATGGACAGCAGCGCCACCACCGCGAGCGCCACATAGGCGCCCGCGAAGGGCACGCCCAGCCAGTCCTTGGTGCGCACGGCGAGGTTGGGGCCCAGCACGGCGCCCACCAGGCCACCCGCCAGCACCAGCGAGACGGCCTTGTCGCGGAACGCCGGTGCGCTCAATTCGGCCGCCGCGAAGCGGTAGAGCTGGCCGTTGGCGCTGTAGTAACCAGCGATCACGGTGGCCGCCACCAGCAGCCAGAAGTTCCTGTCCATCACGGCCCAGGCGCACAGCAGCGCGGAGCCCAGCGCCACCACCAGGCCGATCTGGAACGAGACCTGTCGCCCGAACGCGCTCTGCGTGCGCGCCACGAGCGGCGTGGAGAGCGCGCCGCCGACCACATAACCCATCACCGGCAGCGTGGCCATCCATCCCAGCGGCGCCAGCGCGAGACCGACCAGCCCGTTGATGGCGAGGAACACCACGTTGTTGGTGAGGAACAGGCCTTGCGCGGTGGCCAGCAGCCAGAGATTCTTGTTCATAAGCCGTCGTTTATACAAGGGCCCATCCGGGCATCCTCATCCGGTGGGTGATGGCCTTTGCGGGACGGGGCTATAGTGCCCAGCCGTCAACTTGATCGTCTGTCTTCATGACACAGCACATCGGCATCGTGGCCTGTTCGGCCGAGGGCGCAGCCCTGTGTTACCGCACCATCTGCAGCGAGGGCGCCGCCCTGCTCGGCCCGCACGCGCACCCCGAGGTGTCGCTGCATTCGCTTTCGCTGGCGGACTACGTCGATTGCCTGAACCGGGGCGACCTGCATGGCGTGGCCGAATTGATGCTGACTTCGGCGAAGAAACTGGCGGCGGCGGGCGCTGATTTCCTGATCTGCCCCGACAACACCATTCACCAGGCCTTCGCCCTCGTGGCGCCGCGTTCGCCACTGCCCTGGCTGCACATCGCCGAGGTGGTGGCCCAGGCGGCGGTGGAGCGCGGGCAACGGTGCCTGGGCATCACCGGCACGCGCTGGCTGGTCGACAGCGAGGTCTATCCCGAGGCGCTTGCGGCGCGAGGCCTGCAGGCGGTGCGCCCCAGCGCGGCGGAGCGCGACGAGATCGACCGCATCATCATGGACGAGCTGGTGCGTGGCGTGTTCAAGCCCGAGAGCGTGGCGCGCTTCCAGGCGGTCTTCTCGGGGCTGCAAGACGCTGGCTGCGATGCGGTGGTGCTGGGCTGCACCGAGATTCCGCTGATCATGGGCGATGCCAACTCTCCGTTGCCCACGCTGGATTCCACGCGACTGCTCGCGCGTGCGGCGCTCGCACGGTCTGCTTCTAAAACAGAAGCGTGAAACATTGATGAAAGGCCATGCACGGGGGCATGGCAAGTTGAACGGTGCTCAAGATGCCAGAGCGGGCGCCGAAGCAGGAGGGCATTGGCGCCACAAGCGTCGCTCCTCTGAACAATCCCCCATGAACTGGCTTTCCCTCATTTCCGTTCGCGCGAAGCTCGCGCTCCTGCTGGCCCTGTGCGCGCTCGGCATCCTCGGTGTGGCGCTCTCCGCCCTTTTCAGCCTCGACCGCGCCGTGGCGTCGAGCCAGCAGCTGGTGCAGGTGGAGGTGTCCGCCCTGCGCTCGCTGGGCGATGTGCGTGCCGCCGTGGGCAACATGCGCCGCTACGAGAAGGACCTGTTCCTCAACATGGCCGACGAGGAGGCGCTGCAGCGCTACCACACCGCCTGGCAGCAGCAGGTGGCGGGCGGCCTCGCGCAGCTCGCCCGGTTGCGGCCCGGCTTGAAGGAAGCCGAACAGGGCGCGCTGGATCGCATGTCCAGCGGGCTGGAGAAGTACCGCGAGGCGGTCAACGCCATCCATGTCGGCATCACGCGCGGCGAGATCAACGACCCCTGGCGCGCCAACAGCGCGATGGAACCCGCCAAGGCCGACGTGCGCGCGGCCGACGAGGCGTTCACCGAAATCAGCGATGCGGTGGGCGCGCGGGTGGATGGCATGGTCGACGCGCTGGCCCATCTGCAGCGGCAGGCCATGTGGATCACCGTGCTGGCCGCACTGGCGGTGCTGGCCCTGGCGATCGGGCTCGGCCATGTGGTCAGTGGCAGCATCACGCGCCCGCTGAACGAAGCCGTTCGCGCGATCGAGCGCGTGGCCGCAGGCGACCTGGGCACGCAGGTGCGCACGCTGGGCCGTGATGAGACCGCGCGCGTGCTGGCCGGCATCGAGCGCATGCAGAGCGGGCTGGCGCGCCTCGTGAGCGAGATCCGCGTCGGCGTGGACGGCGTGAACACCGCCAGCCTGGAGATCGCCACCGGCAACCAGGACCTGAGCGCGCGCACGGAGCAGGCGGCGAGCAACCTGCAGGAGACGGCGGCGAGCATGGAGCAGCTCACCAGCACGGTGCGCCAGAGCGCCGATGCGGCGCGGCAGGCGAACCAGCTGGCGGCCAGCGCCGCAGAGATCGCGGTGCGAGGCGGTCAGGTCGTGGGCCAGGTGGTCACGACGATGGACGAGATCAACCACAGCAGCAAGAAGATCAGCGACATCATCGGCGTGATCGACGGGATTGCGTTCCAGACCAACATCCTGGCGCTGAACGCGGCGGTGGAAGCCGCGCGTGCGGGTGAACAGGGCCGCGGGTTCGCGGTGGTCGCGGGCGAGGTGAGGAACCTGGCGCAGCGCAGTGCGCAGGCGGCCAAGGAGATCAAGGGCCTGATCGGTGCGAGCGTGGAGAAGGTGGAAACCGGCTCGCGGCTGGTGGCCGATGCGGGGCAGACGATGAGCGAGATCGTGGGCTCGGTGCAGCGGGTGAGCGACATCATTGGAGAGATCACGGCGGCAGCGGGAGAGCAGAGCGACGGGATCGGGCAGGTGAATGTGGCGGTGACGCAGCTGGACCAGATGACGCAGCAGAACGCGGCGCTGGTGGAAGAGAGCGCGGCCGCCGCAGAGAGCCTCAAGGACCAGGCCAACCGCCTCGCCGGCGTCGTGCAGGTCTTCCGGCTCGCACCGGGCTGAGCAAGGGCTCAGCCGATCGCGAGTGCCAGCGCGGCGATCGCCGCCGTCTCGGCGCGCAGCACCCTCGGGCCGAGGGTAACCGGCACGAAACCGGCCGCGCGCGCCAGCGCGTCTTCGTTCGGGTTGAGGCCGCCCTCGGGGCCGCTCAGGAACAGCACCGGGGATTCAGCGGACGCGAGGGCTTGCGCCAGCGGCTGTGTGCCCTCGGCCAGCGACAGCAGGCAGCGCAGCTCCCCCGCACCGGCGGGCGGCAGCGCCTTCAGCCAGGCCGCGAAATCGGCCACCGCTTGCACCGTGGGCACGCGGTTGCCGCCGCACTGCTCGCACGCCGCAATCGCGACCGATTGCCAGTGCCCCTGCTTCTTCGTGGCCCGCTCGCCCGACAGGCGCAGCACGCTGTGCGCGGTGTGCAGCGGCTGCAGGCTGGCCGCGCCGAGTTCGGCCGCTTTCTCCACCAGCCAGTCCATGCGCTCGTTGGCGGGCATGCCCAGGGCCAGGTGCACCGCGCGCGCGGGCTCGCGCTCGGTGGCGTGGTGTGTGCCGAGCGACACATCCACGTCGCTGCGGCCCATGCGGGTGATGGTGGCATCCCACTCGCCACCTTCGCCGTTGAACAGCGTGATCACCTGCCCGGGTTGCAGCCGCAGCACCTGCACATGGCGCGCGGCGGTGGCCGGCAGGGCGAGGGACTGCCCCTCGCTCAGCGGGACCGGGCAGAAGAAGCGCGGCATGCTCAGACGCGCCCGAAGGCGTAGCCGGAAGCGGCCTGCAGGCCTTCGATCTCGTCAAGCATCTTCAGGAACGGCCCGAGCGCGCGGTAGCGGTGGGCGGTGTGCCGGATGTAGCCGATGAAGCGGGGCGCGTCGGCGAGGTATTTGGGCTTGCCGTCCCGCAAGGTCAGGCGCGCGAAGATGCCGGCCACCTTCAGGTGGCGCTGCAACCCCATCCATTCCACGCCGCGGTAGAAGGCACCGAAGTCGCTGTGCCAGTCCTCGAAGTCCATCAGGCCGGCGGCGCGCGCCTTTTCCCAGTAGCGCACCGTCACGTCGATGACGAAGTCCTCGTCCCAGCTCAGGAAGGCGTCGCGCATCAGGCTGGCGACGTCGTAGGTGATGGGGCCGTGCACGGCGTCCTGGAAATCGAGCACGCCGAGTTGTTGCGCAGGTGTATCGCCGGGTTGCAGCGGCAACATGAGGTTGCGCGGCATGAAGTCGCGGTGCACGTGCACCTGGGGCGACGCCAGGTTGTGGGCCACGATGGTGTCGAAGGTCTTCTGCAGCGTCCGGGCCTGCTCGTCGCTCAGCGTGAGGCCCTTGTGCTGCTGCAGGTACCAGTCCGGAAAGAGCTGCAGTTCGCGCCGCAGCAGGGCGTCGTTGTAGGGCGGCAGCACGCCGGGCCGCGACGACAGCTGCCAGGCGAGCAGCGCGTCCAGTGCCTGCATGTAGCGGGCGTGGTTGGCTTGCGGGTGGGCCGGGTCGATGCCGTCGAGCATGGTCTGGTGGCCCAGGTCGCTCAGCAGCATGAAGCCTTGCGGCTCGTCCCAGGCGAGGATCTCCGGCACCAGCAGGCCGGCGTCGCGCATGAGGCCGGCCACGTGGACGAAGGGCTGGCAGTTCTCGTGGGCGGGCGGGGCGTCCATCACGATCAGGCTGCCGCCGGCCAGGGCGTCGACGCGCAGGTAACGGCGGAAGCTAGCGTCGGCCGATGCCGGGCGCAGCGTGTCGGGCAGCAGGCCCAGGCGCGAGGCCTGGGTTTGCATCCACGCATGGAAAGCGGCTTCCCGAACCGGATCGGCCCAGGTGACGGCGGGTTGGGACGGGCTCATGGGGATGGGGGTGTCGGGGAGTGGCGGGCGGCGCAACATGCCCGGGTGTCGGGCATGTGGATAATCGCCCTTGATTCTACAAACCTCCTGCACGGCGGCGACCGGCCTCCCGGGCCCGTTCTGGCTGCCGGACCACCGAATTCATCCCTTGAACCGCCGCACCGATAAGCCGTCCGCCGAGCGCCCGCGCGGAGATTTCGCCAACCTGCTTTTTGCGGCGGCGCCCGTGGCGCGCGCTGTGCATGTGCTGCTGGCGGTGATGGCCTGCGGCGCGCTGATCGCGCCGGCCGTTGCGCGGGCACAGGCGGGCGATGGCGATGAACCGCCACCGGCCGATGTGCAGCTCAAGCCCAGCCGCATGCTGCAGGAAGGCCTGCCCGAAGAGGTGCGCCAGCAGGCGCCTACGTTTGTTTCCGGTGATCGCATCGAGGGACAGACCGACGGCATCACCAGTGTCGAAGGCAATGCCGAACTGCGCCGCCACGACACCGTGATCCGCGCCGACCACCTGGAGCTGGACCAGCGCAACAGCGAAGCCAAGGCCATTGGCAACGTGCTGATCAACCGCAGCGGCGACCGCTTCGAAGGCCCCGAGCTGCACCTCAACGTGGACACCTTCAAGGGCCACTTCGAAAAGCCCGAGTTCACCCTGCTCAAGAACGAGGGCCGGGGAGACGCGAGCCGGATCGACTTCCTCGACGAGGACCACGCCACCGCACATCAGGCGCGCTACTCCACCTGCCCCCGCACGCCGGGCGCCGACTGGATGCCCGCCTGGCTGATCCGCGCCACCAAGATCGAGTTCGACAACGTGGCCGAAACCGGCACGGCCACCAATGGCGCGCTGGAGTTCAAGGGCGTGCCGATCCTCGGCTGGCCCCGCTTCACGTTCCCCTTGACCGACAAGCGCAAGTCCGGGTTGCTGCCGCCCACGATCAACATCGACAACGTCAACGGGCTCGAGCTCACGCTGCCCTACTACCTGAACATCGCGCCCAATCTCGACGCCACGATCTACCCCACGCTGATGAGCAAGCGCGGGCTGGAGCTGGGTGCGGAAGTGCGCTACCTGCAGCCCGACTATGCGGGCCAGGTGCGCGGCGCGTTCCTGCCGTCCGACCCCTTGCGCGACGCCAACCGCTGGGGTTATTCGACGCAACACGACCAGAGGCTGAGCGGTACCGCGTTGGGCTTCGGTGGCTCGGCCGGCCTGCGGCTGGACCTCAACCGTGTGAGCGACGACAACTACTGGCGCGATTTCCCGCGCTCCTTCTTTGGAACGCTTTCCACCCGGCTGTTGGCGAGCAACGCGGTTTACAACTGGAACCGTGGCTACTGGGCCGTCAGCGCTGGCGTCTACGCCTACCAGACCTTGCAGGACATCGCGGCGCCGATCACTCCGCCGTATGACCGATTGCCCTCTATCGCAGCGCGCTACAGCCGTGGTGATGGTCGCATCGCGGGTGTGGACGGCTGGAACTACACGCTGACCAGTGAGTACACCCGCTTCGAGTCCAACCCTCTGCTTACTGGACAGTCCAACGGATCGCGCTCGATGGCGATCGGCGAACTTTCGCGCCTGTGGCAGGCGCCGGGCTGGTTCATCAAACCGCGTGCGCAGTTGCACGCCACGCAATACCACTTCGACAACCCGCTGGCCGACGGCTCACGCAGTGTGTCGCGCGTGCTGCCGACGGTCAGCCTGGACAGCGGCCTCATCTTCGAACGCGACGCCAGCTACTTCGGTCGCAACTTCGTGCAGACGCTGGAACCGCGCGCCTTCTTCACCTGGACGCCCTACGAAGACCAGCGCCTGCTGCCCAACTACGACTCCGCTGCCAACGACTTCAACTTCGCGACGATCTTCTCCGAGAACGTGTTCGGCGGAAACGACCGCATCTCCGACACCCGGGCGCTCACCGTGGGGGCAAGTTCCCGCCTGCTCGACCCCGAGACGGGTGCGGAGATCGTGCGCGTGGGCCTGGCCCAGCGCTACCTGATCCGCGACCAGAACGTCTTCCTGCCGAACGCCGCCGGCCAGGCCGGTGGGGCACCGGTTTCCGAACGCCTGAGCGACATCCTGCTGGCCACGCGCGTGCAGTGGGACCCACGCTGGACCGTCGACACCAACTTCCAGTACAGCCCTGGCGCCCGCGAGTCCGTGCGCACCACGCTCGGTGTGCGCTACATGCCCAGCCGTTACCGCGTACTCAGTGCGGCCTACCGCCTGCAGCGCGGCGCCAGTGAGCAGTACGAACTGGGCTGGCAATGGCCCCTGAATGATCTGTGGCAAACGCCCGCAACCGCCACGGTACCGGGGCGTGGCCTCGGGGCCGGGCAGTGGTTCAGCGTGGGCCGCATCAACTACAGCGTGCCCGACCGCAAGGTCGTCGATCTGGTGGCGGGCTTTGAGTACGATGCCGGTTGCTGGATCGGCCGTGTTGTGCTCGAACGCCTGCAACGCAGCGCCTCCACCGCAAACCAGCGTATCCTGTTCCAGCTGGAGTTCAGCGGCTTCTCGCGCCTTGGCTCCAACCCGCTGAAGACGCTGAAGGAAAACGTGCCGCGCTACCAGTACCTGCGCGAAGAAATCAACCCGCCCAGCCGGTTCCAACAATATGACTGATCGCTTCACCGCCCTCCCTCGTCCGCTCATCTGGCTGCTGTGCGCGTCCCTGCTGTGGACGGGTGCTGCCCAGGCGCAAGGCCTGCGGCTCTCGAATGACATCGGCTCGTCGCGCGGCAACCTTCCCGCCCCCGCAGCTGGCCAGCAGAGAACGGCGGACTTCATCGTCGCGCTGGTCAACTCCGAACCCGTGACCAACAACGAGGTGCGCCAGCGCCTGCTGCGCGTGGAACAGCAGATCGCGCAAGAAGGCACGGCCATGCCGGCACGCGACGTTCTGGTGCGCGAGGTGCTCGAGCAGATCATCAACGAGCGCGCGCAGGCGCAGCAGGCCACCGAACTCGGCATCACGGTCGATGAAGCCGCCGTCACGCAGGCCGAACAGTCGATTGCGGCGCAGAACCAGCTCGCGCCCGACGAGCTGCGCCGCCGTCTGGCGGCCGAGGGCATTGACATCAACCGCTTCCGCAACGACCTGCGCAAACAGATCCTTCTGCAGCGCGTGCGCGAACGCCAGGTCGATTCCCGCGTGCGCGTGACGGACGCCGACATCGACGACCTGATCCGCGAACGCCAAGGCAGCAACGACCTCGCCAGCCTTGAGTTGAATCTGGCCCATGTGCTCGTGATCGTGCCCGAAGGCGCCAGCCCGGAACGCGTGCAGGAATTGCAGGCGCGTGCGCAAGGCGTGGCCGACCGCGCGCGCAGCGGCGCCGACTTCGGGGACCTGGCGCGCGAGTTCTCCGAAGCCCCCGAGCGCACCAACGGCGGCCTGTTCGGCATGCGCCCGGCCAACCGCCTGCCTACCCTGTTCGTGGACGCCACGCGATCGCTCAGCACCGGCGCGGTGGCCGGGCCGCTGCGCAGCCCGGCCGGGTTTCACGTGCTCAAGGTGATCGAGAAGCGGCAGGCAGGCATGCCGGACGCCACCGTCACACAGACCCGCGCACGCCACATCCTGCTGCGCCCCGGTGCGCAGCTCAGCCAGTCCGAAGCGGTGTCGCGCCTCGCGGGCTACCGCCAGCAGATCGCGAGCGGCCAGGCCAGTTTCGAGGCGCTCGCGCGCGAACACAGCCAGGACGGCTCCGCCAGCCAGGGCGGTGATCTCGGCTGGGCCGGCCCGGGCATGTTCGTGCCCGAGTTCGAACAGGCCATGAACGCCCTGCGTCCCGGCGAAATGTCGGCACCACTGGTTTCGCGCTTTGGCGTGCACCTCATCCGCGTCGACGAGCGCCGGCAGACCACGCTCTCGCAACGCGAGCAGCGCGAAATGGTGCGCGGGCTCGCTCGCGAGAAGAAGATCGATGATGCGTTGCGCGTCTGGACGCAAGACACGCGCGGACGCGCCTTCGTCGAATACCGCGACCCGCCTCAGCCGTGAATGGCCAGCCGGGCGGCGTGACCCAGCCACACGCATGAAGCACATCGCCCGCAAGCGGTTCGGCCAGCACTTCCTGACGGACACCGCCATCATCGACGCCATCGTGGCGGCCATCGCGCCCGCCTCCGGTGACGCCATGGTTGAAATCGGCCCCGGCCTCGCCGCGCTCACGCAACCGCTGGTGGAGCGCCTCGGCCGCCTGACCGTCATCGAACTCGACCGCGACCTGGCCGTGCACCTGCGCGCCCATGGCCAGTTGGAGGTGATCGAGTCGGACGTGCTCAAGGTGGACTTCACCGCGCTCGCCCGGCAGCTGGGAACCACAGGGCTGCGGGTGGTGGGCAACCTGCCCTACAACATCTCCACACCCATCCTGTTCCACCTGCTCGACCATGTGGCGGTGGTGCAGGACCAGCACTTCATGCTGCAGAAAGAAGTGATCGACCGCATGGTGGCGCAGCCCGCCACGGCCGACTATGGCCGGCTCTCGGTCATGCTGCAGTGGCGCTACGCGATGGACAACGTGCTCTTCGTGCCGCCAGAAAGCTTCGATCCACCCCCACGCGTGGACAGCGCCATCGTGCGCATGGTGCCCCTGGCTACGCCGCCCGCGATCAACGTGGTGCACTACGGCACGCTGGTGCAGGTCGCCTTCAGCCAGCGCCGCAAGATCCTGCGCAACACCCTGGGCCGCTGGCTCGACGAGAGAGGCTACACGGGCGATTTCGACCTGCAACGCCGGGCCGAGGAAGTGCCGGTGAGCGAATACGTGGCGCTCTCTCAAGCCACGCAGGCATGAAAAAAGCCGCTGCAGGTGCAGCGGCTTTTCAGAGGGTGCCGAGGTGAATCAGGCTGCAGCCAGCCAGTAACCTGCGTTGAAGGGGCTGCTCATGCGCAGCGCCATCGGGCTCACGTCCAGGATCTTGTCGGTGGGCATGGGCTCGTCGGTCTGGACTTCGATCGGCTCCTCACCCTTGGGGGCGCGCGCCACCGAGAACGAGTAGAAGCAGCGGAACGGGATCTTGCGATCCGACCAGTAGTCGGCGGCGTCGCGGAAGATGTCGAGCAGTTGCTCGCGCGCTTCCTTGTCGAACTTGGCGTGGGCCGGGATGTGCTCGAGCACGACGATGAAGCCGGTCTGCGGGCCGGACTTGTGGACCATGTCGGTCATGCAGTCGTAGAGCGCGTCGAAGTTCTTGCCGAAGTGGGACGGCAGGGTGTATTGCGCGGCGATCAGTTCCAGCACGTCCTGCTTGCTCTGTGCCTTGGCCAGGTTGGCGTACAGGAAGTGATGCCCCAGGTGTTCGGCCGCAGCCTGCAGATCCTTCACGCCATGGGCGCGGATCGACTGAACGATGTTGGGGCGTACGTTACGAAGTGGCGTGTCCATCTCCGCGTCTCTTTCTAAGGTCAAAGTTGAAAATCCGTTTGCATCACCGGAGCTCACTGCACGATCAGCCGGAAGCTGCTGTAGTGGTCTTCGGTGTAATAACACGCTTCAGGGGTCCGGGGCTTGAACCCGCCACACACGATCCGTCGGGCACCCCGATGTTTCAGGCCCGGCGTGGGCACCGTGTACTCACGGTAGTACCCTCGCTTCTCTCCAGGCAGCAGGCGCTCGCGATTGCCGAACACCGAACCATCCTTTTCGTACCGAAAGGGTCCGCCTTGTCGAATCTGGAGCATCACGTCCTGGCCTTGTGGCGGCAGTCCCGTGACCACCACCGATGCGGACTGCGGGCCGGGAGTTGTGGTGTTCGGAGCGCGAGCCTGCACCGCAATGGTGCCCAACACCGCCGCCAGCAAGGCGGCGAGGGCCGCTCCCCTGGCCTTCCCGAAACGAGCCCGGATCTGTTTCAGACCCATGAAATCCCCAGCTCTTGATGACATCAACCCGCTTCAGCAGCCCCTGAAAATCAATGCAAAAGCATTCATTTTCTTGGCCGCAGAGAGCGGGTTAACCCTGAAATCCAAGCGCGCTAGTGTGCCTGAGGCGGGGGGAAAAAGCAAGCGCCTGCTGAAATATTCAGCAAGACGCCATGTCAGGATTGTGTGTAAAAGTTAGCGCTTGCTTTTTTGGAAAACGTCAACGCGAAACGTTGGCGTCTGCCACCGTCAGGGCTGTCATGTTGACGATGCGGCGCACCGTGGCACTGGCGGTGAGGATGTGCACCGGCTTGTCGGCGCCCAGCAGCACCGGGCCGACCGCGATGTTGCCGCCCGCGGCCGTCTTGAGCAGGTTGTAGGCGATGTTGGCCGCATCGATGTTGGGCAGCACCAGCAGGTTGGCCGGTCCCTTCAGCGTGGAGTTGGGCATGAGCACGTGGCGCGCGGCGGCGTCCAGTGCCACATCTCCGTGCATTTCGCCGTCGGCCTCCAGCCAGGGAGCCTGCTCCCGCAGCAGGGCCAGCGTGCGGCGCATCTTGATGGCGCTGGGCTCCTCGCTCGATCCGAAGTTGGAGTGCGACAGCAGGGCGGCCTTGGGTTGCAGGCCGAAGCGCAGCATTTCCTCGGCCGCCATCACGGTGATCTCGCAGAGCTCTTCGGGCGTGGGGTCGTAGTTGACGTGTGTGTCGACCAGGAACACCTGGCGGCCCGGCAGCATGAGGCCGTTCATGCAGGCGTAGATGCGCACGTCCTGCTCGGTGCTGGGGCTGCCGCCCTCGCGCTTGCCGATCACCTGGTCGATGTACTTCAGGTGGTGCTGGGTCGAGCCCCAGGTGCCGCAGATCAGGCCGTCCACCTGGCCCTTGTGCAGCAGCATCGCGCCGATCAGCGTGAGGCGGCGGCGCATCTCGATCTTGGCGAGCTGCTGGGTCACGCCCTTGCGCTCGGTCATGCGGTGGTAGGTCTGCCAGAAGTCGCGGTAGCGGTCGTCCTGCTCGACGTTGACGATGTCGTAGTCCAGCTCCTCGCGCAGTCGCAAGCCGAACTTTTCGATGCGCTGGGCAATGATCTCGGGGCGACCGATCAGCGTCGGGCGCGCCAGGCCTTCATCGACAACGATCTGGCAGGCGCGCAGCACGCGCTCTTCCTCGCCCTCGGCATAGGCCACGCGCTTGCGAGCCGCCGTCTTCGCGGCCGCGAAGATGGGCTTCATGATGGTGCCCGACGCAAACACGAAGCTCTGCAGCTTCTCGCGGTACGCCGCCATGTCGGCGATGGGGCGCTGCGCCACGCCGCTGTCGGCGGCCGCCTGCGCCACCGCGGGCGCGATCTTCATCATCAGGCGCGGGTCGAACGGCTTGGGGATCAGGTACTCGCGGCCGAAGGCCAGCTTCTCGCCCGCGTAGGCAGCCGCCACCACCTCGCTCTGCTCGGCCTGGGCCAGCTCGGCGATGGCGTGCACCGCTGCGATCTCCATCTCGTCGGTGATGGTGGTTGCGCCGCAGTCGAGCGCACCGCGGAAGATGTAGGGGAAACACAGGACGTTGTTGACCTGGTTCGGGTAGTCGGTGCGGCCGGTGGCCATGATGACGTCGTCGCGCACGGCGTGCGCGTCTTCCGGGGCGATCTCGGGGTTGGGGTTGGCCAGCGCAAAGATCACCGGCTGGGCGGCCATCGTGGCCACCATCTCGGGCTTGAGCACACCGCTGGCCGAGAGGCCGAGGAACACGTCGGCGCCCACGATCACTTCCGCCAGCTTGCGCTTGTCGGTCTTCTGCATGTACTGGCGCTTGTCGTCGTCCATGAGCTCCTCACGGCCCTCGTAGACCACGCCGGCGAGGTCGGTGACGAACACGTTCTCGCGCTTCAGGCCCACCTTGAGCAGCAGGTTCAGGCAGGCCAGCGCCGCAGCGCCCGCACCCGACGTGACCAGCTTGACTCGGCTGATGTCCTTGCCGGCGACCTTCAGGCCGTTGAGCATGGCCGCGGCCACCGTGATGGCTGTGCCGTGTTGGTCGTCATGGAACACGGGGATCTTCATGCGCTTGCGCAGCTCGCGCTCGACGTAGAAGCAGTCGGGTGCCTTGATGTCTTCGAGGTTGATCGCGCCGAAGGTCGGCTCCAGCGCGGCGATCACCTCGACCAGTCTGGCGGGGTCCTTTTCGTCGATCTCGATGTCGAACACGTCAACGCCGGCGAACTTCTTGAACAGCACGCCCTTGCCTTCCATCACCGGCTTGGAGGCCAGCGCGCCGATGTCGCCCAGACCCAGCACCGCGGTGCCGTTGGTGATCACGCCGACCAGGTTGCCGCGCGCCGTGTACTTGAAGGCGTTGGCCGGGTCGGCCACGATTTCCTCGCAGGGTGCGGCCACCCCGGGTGAGTAGGCCAGGGCGAGGTCGCGCTGGTTGGTGAGTTGCTTGGTGGCGGCGATGGCCACTTTGCCCGGGATCGGGAACTCGTGGTATTCGAGGGCGGCGCGGCGCAGCTCGGCGCGCTTGTTCTCAGGGCTGTTTTCCATGCTCATGCTCGTGTCTCCATCGAGTTGTTATCTTGCGATGCGGAAAGGGGTTGCGCATTCTAAAGCGACGGGTGGGAAAACCCTAGTCCGTGATACTGCGTAAAAGCGTTCGGGCGCCTGTGACTTTTCGGGACGGAATGAGGCTTTGCCCCATGCGTGAGGCGACAGAGCCGCAGTATGCGACCGCAGGCGGGCGCTGGCGCCGCCGGGCAGGGAAAGTCAGGAGGCCGAGCGCCGGAAGGCGCTCAGGTGGCAGCGGCTTGGGCCGGCAGAGTGGCCGGGTGCAACTGCAGGTGCACCACCGACTGGTGGGGGGTGCATTCCGACCACAGCGTGCGTGCGCAGGACTCGCACTGGCCGCATTGCGTGGCCACACCCAGCTCGAGCTGGATGTCGTCGAATGCCATGCCCGATCGCGCGCAACGGGCGATGGTCTGGTCACTGACGCGGTGGCAAACGCAAACGATCATGAGGCTGGATGGTCGTGGAGAAAGCCGTCCAGGAAGTGAACGGATGCGCAAATGATAATTGATCGTATTCAATAGGCCAAAAAAAGCCCCGCGATTTCGCGGGGCTCTGTGGCAGGGAAGGCACAGCCCCGAAGGGCATGCGTTCAGCTCGCCGGGCTCATCTGCGTTTGCAGGTAGTTCTGGATGCCCACCTTGTCGATCAGATCGATCTGGGTTTCCAGAAAGTCGATGTGCTCTTCCGTGTCGTCCAGGATGGTCTGCAGCAGGTCACGCGAGACATAGTCACGCACCGACTCGCAATAGGCGATGCCATCCTTGATGGTGGCCTGGGCGCCGGTTTCCAGCGCCAGGTCGCTGCGCAGGATCTCGGGCGTGTCTTCGCCGATGTTCAGCTTGCCCAGGTCCTGCAGGTTGGGCAGGCCGTCGAGCGTGAAGATGCGGTCCATGAGCTTGTCGGCGTGCTTCATCTCGCCGATGGACTCCTCGTATTCCTTGGCCGCGAGCTTGTCCAGGCCCCAGTGCTTGAACATGCGGTAGTGGACGAAATACTGGTTGATCGCGGTGAGCTCGTTCTTGAGCTGGGCCTGCAGATGGCCGATGACTTTGGCGTCGCCTTTCATGGGTCCACTCCTTTCGTGTTGTGTTGACAGGCGCGCATTGTGCGCGTTGAGCGCTATCAATTCAGTCTTGAGAATCGCTACGACTTGCAAATGAGAATCGTTCGCATACAATAAATCGTTCAGCCAGCCAGCACCCGGGAAGCTCCCGCGGCCGTGACGCCAGCCTCGTTCTCCAACCCTTGGATCCAGGTGCCGTCTTGACCGCCTCACAACCCCATTTCTCTTCTCTTTCTTCCTCCTTCAGGCCCAACCCGCTGGTGCTGGCCTGTCTTGCGCTCATGGCCGGCCCGGTGCTGGCGCAGAGCGCCGCGCCCGATGCCACCCAGGTCGCCCAGGCGGGCGGCGCCTCCACCCTGCGTGAGATGGTGATCAGCGGTGCGCGCAGCGAAAGGGCGCTGGAGGATGTGCCGGCCGCCATCGATGTGCTGACCGAAGAAGACCTGGACCCCGCACGGGTCCAGAACATCCGCGATCTGGTGCAGGAGCTGCCCAACGTGAGCGTCAAGCGGGCGCCCGTGCGCTTCGGCGGCGTGAGCGGCAACGTGGGCCGGGACGGCAATGCGGGCTTCAACATCCGCGGCCTGGAAGGCAATCGCGTGCTGCTGACGATTGACGGCATCCGGGTGCCGCGCGAACTGAGCAGCGGCGTGTTCGGGCCGGCGGCCTTTGGCCGTGATTACTACGACATGGGCCTGATCTCGCGTGTGGAAATCCTGCGCGGAGCCAATTCCGCGCTGTACGGCTCCGACGGCCTTGCCGGCATGGTGGCGATGTTCACCACCGAGCCCAAGAGCCTGCTCAAAGCGGGGCAGGCCCTGGGCGGACGCGTGGGCCTGAGCTACGACGGCCAGGACAAGACGCGCCGCGTCGGCGTCACGCTGGCGGGTGCGCCGAGCGACACCCTGCAGTGGCTCGGCAGCGTGCAGGTCGGGCGCAGCGAGGCGCTGGACAACAAGGGCGAGAACTTCTCGCTCAACAGCAACCGCACCGCACCCAACCCGCAGAAAGACAAGAGCATCTCGCTGCTGGGCAAGGTGGTGCTCACGCCGGGTGGCGGCCAGCGCCATGTGTTCACCGCCGAACACGTGGACAAGAGCAGCGACGTCGAGGCCTACAGCGGCCGCGCGCCTGCAGTCACCGCAACCACGCATGTGGGCGACCTCGACGGCACCTCCGACATGGTGCGGACCCGCGTGAGCTGGGATGGCCGCTTCCCGGTGGCCTCCGCATGGGCCGACGAACTCCGCGCCATGGTCGGCCTGCAGTCCTCGGACGCGCAAGAAGTGGCGCGCGAGTTCCGCCCGCTGCAACCCACGGCCACGCAGAACCGTGTGCGAGACGTGACCTACACCGAGCGCACCCTGCAGGCGGTGTTGCAGGCCGAGAAGCTGCGCCCGCTGGGCGGCGCGTGGACGCAGAAGCTGGTGTACGGCGCCGACGTCTCCCGCGCCAACATGGACAACATCGTCACCGGCGTCAACGGCCCGGCGTACGAGGCCTATCCGCTGAAGCGCTTCCCGAAGACCGTCGAGACAACGTCCGCGCTGTTCGTGCAAAGCGAATTTGCCAGTGACCGCTGGAGCCTGATTCCCGCGCTTCGCTACGACCGCGTGGAGCTCGACGCGGAGAACAGTGCGCTGTACCCGCTGCAGCCGGCCTCGCTGTCCAACGGCGCGCTCACGCCCAAGCTGGGCGCGATCTGGCGCGGCAGTGAGAGCTGGAGCCTGTTTGCCAACCTGGCCGCGGGCTTCAAGTCGCCCAGTCCGCTGCAGCTCAACAACTACTTCCAGAACCCGCTCGGCAACTACGAGACCATTCCCAACCCCAATCTGCGCCCGGAGAAGAGCCGTTCGCTGGAGCTCGGCACGCGTGGCAAGTCGGACAGCTTCACGTGGGAAGCGGTGGCGTTCACGGGCCGCTACAAGGACTTCATCGAAGACCTCGTCACGGTGCAGACCACGCCCCGGCTGCAATTCCAGTCGGTCAACCGGCAGTCGGTCACCCTGCGTGGGTTCGAACTGAAGGGCACGGCCCGCCTGACGGCCAACACCACCCTGCGCGCGGCCTATGGGCAGACCAAGGGGACGGACACCTCGCTGAACCGGCCGCTGAACTCGGTCAACCCCGCCAGGCTGGTCGTGGGTGTGGACCACCGCCTGGGCGACTGGTCGTTTGGCGCTTCGCTGGCCCACAGCCTGAAGAAGTCGGCCGACGACATCGACTACAGCGGCCTGGCCAACCAGTTCGCCACGCCGGCGTACACCACCCTCGACCTGCGCACCAGCTGGCAGGTGACCCGATCCACCCGGCTCAGCGCAGCGGTCCACAACGTGACCGACCGCAAGTACTGGGAATGGACGAACGTGCGCGGCATCGCCGCCAACTCGTCCACGCTGGACGCGTACACCGCACCGGGCCGCGCCTTCTCGGTGGCGCTCGTCACCAACTTCTAGCCACCTCACAGGAGCCCGCATGACCGCAGCAGCCGACCACCAGCCCGACGCCACCGACGAGGAGTACACGATGCCCTGCGTGGAAGCCCTGCTCGCTGGCACGCTGGCGCTGATGACCGGCTATGCGCAAAGCGCGCGCGACTGCGCACACCGCCCGTTCATGGCGCGCAAGCTGGTCTCCAACCTCTCGTGCCTGTCGGCGCACCCACAGCTCTCGCCGGCCATGCAGACCATGCTGGCCAACCTGCGCACGCGCTGGGAGCTGGAGATGGAGCACGAAGCCGAGGCGGCGTCGGCCGAGCTCCGGCCCACGCCGCTGTGGCACCCCGTTCCCGCCCGCGTGCAGTGACGCACGCTGGCGTTCACCCCACACCCAGGAGAAGAACATGACTGTCCACGACATCCGCAACGCCTTTCAGGCAGCACGCAGCAGCGGCCTGCGGGCCAAGGAAGCCGCCGAATCCACCGGCTTGAGCGAGGGCGGCGCGATCAACGCGCACCGCGGCGCGCACGAGGCGCCGCTGCAGGCGGTTGCGCTGCGGCCTGACTGGCTGGCGCTGCTGCAGGCGCTCGAGGCCTGCGGCCCGCTCATGGCGCTCACGCGCAATGAAACCGTGGTGCACGAGAAAACCGGTGTCTATCAGAAGGTGTCGGCCAGCGGGCCGGTGGGCCTGGCGCTGGGCGAAGACATCGACCTGCGCCTGTTCTTCAACCAGTGGCACGCGGGCTTCGTGGTGGCCGAGGCGCTGAAGTCGCAGCCCGGCATGGGCACACCCAGCCTGCAGTTCTTTGACCGCCATGGCGTGGCCGTGCACAAGATATTCGTGCGCGAACAGACCGACCTGGCCGCCTGGCAGCGCGTGATCGCGGCACACAGCGACGACACGCGCGAGATCGAATTCCTGCCGCGTGGCGCGGCCAGCACGCCCGCGCCGCCACCGCTGGTGGACGCCAACGCCTTCGGTGCCGCCTGGAGCGCGATGACCGACACGCACCAGTTCTTTCCGCTGCTCAAGCAGTTCGGCCTGGAGCGGCAGCAGAGCTTCCGTCTGGTGGAGGGTCGCTACACCCACCGCGTGGAAAAAGCCGCCGTGCGCGAGATGCTGTTGGAAGCCGCCTTCGACGGCACGCCCATCATGGTTTTCGTGGGCAGCCCGGGCTGCATCCAGATCCACACCGGCCCGGTGAAGCGCGTGGAGCCGATGGACATCCACGGCAAGACCTGGCTCAACGTGCTCGATCCCGGTTTCAACCTGCACCTGCGCGAAGACCTGATCGAGGACGTGTGGGTGGTCGAGAAGCCCACCAGCGACGGCGTCGTCACCTCGCTGGAGGCCTTCGACGCGCGCGGCGAACTCATGGCCATGTTCTTCGGTGCGCGCAAGCCCGGGCAGAGCGAACTGCAGGCCTGGCGCCACATCGTTGCCCACCTGCAGGCCGCGGGCACGGCGCGCGCACCGGTGGCCGCATGAGCGCCGCGCCGGGCCGCCTTCATGCGGTCGAGCTCAAGGCCTTCGTGCCCGCGAAGGACTTCGCACTGTCCAAGCGCTTCTACGCCGACCTGGGCTTCACCCAGCGTTCGGAAGGCGGCGGCGTGGCGTATTTCTGCGTCGACAACAGCGCCTTCCTCCTGCAGGACTTCTACGAGCAGACGCTGGCCGAGAACCTCGTCATGCACCTGCTGGTGACCGACGTGGAAGCCTGGCGCGCCCACGTGGACGCGCAGGACCTTGCGGGCCGCTACGGCGCGCGCATCACGCCGCTGACGGCGCAGCCCTGGGGCATCACCGAGTTCGTGGTGATCGACCCATGCGGCGTGTGCTGGCACATCGGGCAGAACACACCGGGCTTCGTGCCCGTGGGCCGCCTGCCCTGAGAGGCCTGAAGGCCATCCCGCGGACCTTCCTGGAAGACACCATGACATCCCCCCTGCATCCTTCTTTGCTCGCGAGCGCCTCGCGCCGGAACGCGCTGCGAGGCCTGTCGGCCGCCGCGCTGGCCGGCACGGCGCTGGCTCCCCTGCGGTTGATGGCGGCGACGGCCGCGCCGCGCCTGGTCACTGTGGGCGGCGGCATCACCGAGGTGGTCTACGCACTCGGTGCGCAGGGCCAGCTGGTCGGCACCGACACCACCAGCCTGTATCCCGTGGCGGCGCAGTCCACCCCCAAGGTGGGCTACATGCGCCAGCTCTCGGCCGAAGGCCTGCTGGCCTTGCGGCCCGACGCGCTGATTGCCGGCACCGATGCCGGTCCGCCCGTCGTCATCGACCAGTTGCGCAGCGCCGGTGTGCGCGTGGAACTGGTGGAGTCCGATCACACCTGGGACGAGGTGCGCCGCAAGATCGCCGCCGTGGGCCGCGCCTCGGGCCGCGAAGCGGCGGCGCGCGAGCTGCAAGCCCGGCTCGATGCGCGCTGGCAGGCGGTGGGCGCGCGTGTGCAGGCCGCCAGAGGCCCGGGCCCGAAGATCCTGTTCGTGCTCTCGCACAGCGGCAGCCCGATGGTGTCGGGCGAGAAGACCGCCGCCGATGCGCTGATCCGCTTCATCGGTGCGCGCAATGCGCTCGGTGGCTTTCAGGGCTACCGGCCCATGACGGCCGAGGCCATGGCGCAGGCCGCACCCGACCTGATCCTGACCACCACGCAAGGCATCGAGGCCATCGGCGGCGAGGCGAAATTCTGGCAGCGCCCCGAGGTCGCCCTCACGCCGGCCTATCAGCGCCGCGCCTCCGCCCGCACGCTGGTGCATCTGGATGCGCTGGAGCTGCTGGGCTTCGGTCCGCGCCTGCCCGATGTGGTGGAGCGCCTGCACAACGAGGTGGTGCGAGGATGAGCGCCGCGCAGGGCCGCCCCAAGCCAGCTCGCACCGGCGTGCACCGCACGGAGGTTGTCGAATGAACACCGTGCGCCACGACCTGGCCAACGTGCGCACGCCCGATCTGCGCCGCGCGGTGGCCGACTACACCGGGGTGTTCGGCTTCGAATGCCGCCTGCACGTTCCAGGCGTCTGCGCGCTGGTGGTGCACGGTCCGCTGCAGGTGCAGCTGTGGGCCTGTGGCGCGGTGCCCGGGCGCTGGGAACGGCCCACGCCCGGAGACCGGGGCTTCATGCCCGGCCACCACCGCGTGGAAGTGCCGCGCATCCATGTGCTGCATGCGAGCCTGCGCTCGGCTGTGCTGCGGCCTTGCCGCACCGCGCTGGGCGGGCACCGGCCTCTGCACGCGCACCGTTTCGAAGGCGAATCGCCGCGCTGGCAACCATGGGGCGCCTGGGAACTCGCGCTCACCGACATCGACGGCAACGTGTTGCACCTGGTGGACCGTGTGGCCTGGTGGCCCGATGTGTCGGCGCAGCGCCAGCCGGGTGAGCACCGCATGGAGGACCGTTCGTGAGCGCAGCCGCGCCCATCGCGATCGGGCGCGCGCGCTGGACGCCGCGCCGCATCTCCGGCCCGCGCCTGCTGCTGTCGCTCGCCGTGTTGCTGTTGTTCACGCTGCTGTGGGCGGCGGGCCAGGGCGCCTACAGCCTGCCGCTGAGCGAGCTGCCAGGTGTGCTGTGGGGCGCGGTGACCACCGCCGCGCCCGCCAGCAGCGGGGCCGAGCTGGTGTTCTTCAACATCCGCCTGCCGCGCCTGGTGCTCGGGCTCGCCGCCGGGGCCGGCCTGGGCATGGCCGGCGCGCTCATGCAGGGGCTGTTCCGCAACCCGCTGGCCGACCCCGGCCTCATCGGCGTGAGCAGCGGCGCGGCACTGGCCGCCGGTTTCACCATCGTCATGGGCAACCTGTGGTTTCCCGACGTGCCGCGTTCGCTGGGCAGCTGGACGCTGGTGCTCATGGCCTTTGGTGGCGGCCTGGCCGTCACGGTGCTGATCTACCTGCTTTCGCGCGGTGAAGGTGGCACGCGCGTGGGCCTGATGCTGCTCGCCGGCATCGCGGTCAACGCACTGGCCGGTGCCGGCCTGGGCCTGCTCAATTTCTTGGCCACCGACGAGCAGCTGCGCAACCTGCAGTTCTGGCTGCTCGGCAGCCTGGGCGGGGCGCGCTGGAGCGCGGTCGCCCTGGTCGGTGGCATCACGCTGGTGGCCGGGGCCATCGGACTGCGGCTGGCGCGACCGCTCAACGCGCTGGCGCTGGGCGAGGCGCAGGCGGTGCTGCTGGGCGTGTCGATCGAGCGCGTGAAACAGGTCGCGATCGTGGTCACGGCGCTGGCCGTGGGCGCGGTCACGGCCACCACCGGCATCATCGGTTTCATCGGCCTGGTGGCGCCGCACATGGTTCGTCTGGTGGCCGGGCCGGACCACCGCTGGGTGCTGCCGGGCTCGGCGCTGCTGGGCGCAGTCATGGTGCTGGCCGCCGACGCGGTGGCGCGCACCATCCTGCAGCCGGCCGAACTGCCACTGGGGGTGCTCACCGCCATGGTCGGTGTGCCGTTCTTTCTCATCCTGCTGCGCGGCGCGCACGGGAGGCGGCTGTGAACGCGCGCCTGCTCGACGCCGACTGGCGCAGCGCCTGCTGCGAACTGCCGGGCGGCGAAAGCCCGCTCTGGCCCGACGAAGACACCGAAACCGATGCGCTGGACGAAGCGGCCACCGTGGACGATGGGCAGGGCCTGTGCGCGGTGGACGTGGGCGTGCGCGCCGGTGCCAGCGTCCTGCTGCAGGGCGTGCGGCTGCGACTCGCGCCCGGCGAGGTGGGCGCCATCCTCGGGCCCAATGGCGCGGGCAAGTCGACCCTGCTCTCGGTGCTGGCCGGGCTGCGCGCGCCCGACACCGGCCGCGTGACGCTCAACGGCCTGCCGGTGACACCCTCGCAGGTGCACCAGCTGGCGAGGCACCGCGCGGTGCTGCCGCAGGAAACCGCCGTGGCGTTTGATTTCCGCGTGCAGGAGGTGGTCGAACTCGGGCGCTATCCGCACCACCACCAGCCATCGAAGAACGAAAGCGCCATCGTGCAGGCCGCCATGCAGGCCACCGGCGTGGCCACGATGGCCGGGCGCAGCATCGCCAGCCTGAGCGGCGGCGAGCGCGCGCGCGCGCAGCTGGCCCGCGTGATGGCACAGATCTGGGAACACAGCGCCGATGGCGCACCGCGCTGGCTGCTGCTGGATGAACCCACTGCTGCGCTTGATCTGCGCCACCAGCACGAAACGCTGGGCACCGTGCAGCGCTGGGCGCGCGAGCAGGGTGTGGGCGTGCTCGCGGTGCTGCACGACCCCAACCTCGCCCTGCGCTACGCCGACCGGGTGTGGGTGCTCGACGGGGGTGTGCTGCAGGCCAGCGGGCACCCGGCGCGCGTGCTGCGGCCCGCGCTGGTGCAGCGCGTGTGGCAGGTGCAGGCCAGCACCGTGCGCGCGGCCGATGGCGTTCCCCAGTTGCTCATCGCGGCCGGCGCGCCGCACATGTCAGGGAAGGACGACACATGACACAGACCGCAACACCGATGCCGATGACGCGCCACGACAGCGTGGCCGCGCGCGAGATCGCGATCGAGCACGGCGTGCTCACCCGCCAGATGGCCGGCCTGCAGCGCCGGGTGGGCGAACAGATGCGCGCCTGTGCGCAGCAGGTGTCGGTGTTGCAGGACGAGGTGGTGCACCTGCGCGGGCAGCTCATCGTCTCGCGCACCTGCATGCTCTGGGATCTGGGCAGGGCGGGGGTGATGAAGCCTGTCGTGCGCCGTGCGCGCCAACTGGCCGCCCACGCCGAGGCCGGCGCGATGGCCGAGGCCAGCAGCGTGATCTGCCAGACCGGATGCGTGGGCCATGCGCACCCCTGGCTGGAGGCCGATGGCCAGTGCAGCCGCACGGGCACTGCCTGCACGCAGATTGAAAACAAGGTCTGACCGACCAAAGGGTCAGGCCACCGTCCAGTGGTTGTCGATCTGCAGGCGCGTGCTGGAGCGCGCCTCGGTGCCCTGCGGCGCGCACCACACGCCCTCGGCGCCGCTGGCCCACCAGTGGCCCTGATCGGCGGCCAGGGCGTAGGCCTCGCGGTGGGCCACGTTCTGCGACCAGCGCGCGTCTGCGCCGAACAGCGCGAGCGCGTCCGCGCGCGGGCAGCTCACCACGAAGCCGCCTTCGGGCAACGCGCAGATGTCGCCGCCATACCCCTGTACCGCGGGCTGTGCCACCGCGGCCTGCAGGCGCTGGCCGTCCCATGACGCGAACACCGGCGCGCGCCGCTTGGCGTCCGCATCGGGGTGCTCGGCCTGCAGCGCGATGCCGACCGTGCGCGAGACCGGGTCCCAGGCCAGGTGGCGGATGCTGAGGTAGGGGTCGTCCAGCCGCCACTGGCCCAGCCGCGTGCCGTCGCGCGGATCGAGCGCCACCAGCGAAGCGTCCATGCGGTCGAGCTGGCGCTTGCTGCGGCCGGTCTCGGGCAGCGTGGGAATGCCGCCATTGGCCACCAGCAGGCTGCCGGCCGGGATGCCGCCCACGCGCTGCGGCAGCACGATGAGTTCGTGCGGGTCCATGCCGTGCGTGGCCCATTCGTCGCGCTTTTCCAGCGTCTTCGTGTCGCGCATGGACAGGCGGCCCTGCGCGGTGTCGAGGTCGGTCTCGGTGGTCCACAGCACGTCGCCGCCGGGGCTGGCCACCGCGTGGCCGTTGAAGCGGCGGTCGTCCTCGACCCAGTGCCATTGCGTCTGCCCGTTGCCCGGGTGCCAGCGCAACAGCCAGTCACCCGGGCGCCGCGCCGCAGCCAGCACGCTGCCACCGGCTTCCACCATCAGCCCGTGCGCGCGCGTGGGCACGGCGAGCGAGCGCTGCACCGACCACCGCGCACCGTCGACCGCGATCACGCCGATGCGGTGCTCGTTCGATGTTTGCCAAGCGGAGATCAGGCGCGTGGCGCGCGGCGCGGCCCAGGCGGGCGCGAGACCCATGGCTGCTGCGGCCACGAGCCACTGACGGCGAGACAGCGAAAAGCACGCGCCGCGCGACGTGCTTCCATCCAGGGGCAGCAAGGGTCCGGCTCCGCCGGCCCGAGATGCCGTCCCCCCTCCCAGCGCCGAAGGCGCGTCAGAGAGGGGGGAAGCCGCCAAGCGGCGCAGGGGGGTGTTCATCTAGTCCCCGTCGGCATCGGAAAAGCCCAGCGGCACATCGAGCGCCGCCGCGACCTCGTTCTGGAACAGCACGGTCACGGCCTTCATCGATTTCGTGACGGCCAGCAGTTCGCGCTCGCTGGAGCGGGGCGTGAGCTTCTCCATGCCGGCGGTCACCTGGTCCAGCGCCTGGCCCCATTTCTGCGCCAGTGCGAGTTGGCCCCGGCCCATGAGCAGCGCTTCCATCGGCACCAGCGCCTGGCCGGCCGCCGGGGGCTGCGCACCGGGGGGCAGACGGCCCTGCGTGAGCAGGCTCTGCCATTGCGCGCGCCAGTCGCGCAGGTTGGTGTCGCGGTCCAGCCGCGCGTAGGGCACCGGCTTGCCCTTGCCCGCGTTGCCCGTGGTCTGGTGGGTGGTGATGGGTTTTTCGATGTGCGCCCAGCGCAGCCGCTCCAGCCCGGCCAGCCACTGGTTGACCCACTCGGCCAGCGACGCGGTGGTCACCTCCGGTTCATCTTCCCATTCCTTGCTGGCCCATTCGCCCAGCCCGTTCTGCAGTTCACGCGCCTCGGCGGCAATGCCCTGCGCGATCAGTTCGGCGTAGCGGCAGGCCGATGCCGGTGCGGGCTGGCGGCTCGCGGCCCACTGGTTCATCAGCAACTCGAACGCGGGGAAGCCCTTGCCCGGCGTGCCGACGCGGTCCATGTCGGCCAGCGTCGCGGGCGTCTTCTCCATCGAGCGGCGCAGCAGGTCGGGCCGTGTGGGCCAGAAGTCGATCTGGCGCTGCGAACGCCGCGTGACGAGCGGGCCGACGGCGGGGGTGGACAGGGTCTCCCAGCTCACCAGCGTGTTCTGCCATTGCGCGCGCAGGTCGGGCAGCGTTATCTGCCCTTTGCAGTGCTGCGCCGTGGCCTCGACCAGCCGGTCCGCCTGCGCCTGGAAGTCGCGCGCCAGCGGCGGCAGGTGCTGCGTGTACAGGCCCTGCATGGCCTGCTCGGCCGAGTAGTAGGGCGCTGCGACGACCGGCCCGGCCGACTGCCCGGCGGCGAGGCCCGCGAGCGCCAGGCCCAGGGCGAACACGGCGGCGCGCCGGGCGAGGTCAAAGGTCTTGTGCGTCATAGCGACTCCACGAATTTCACGAGCGCGCTGCGGTCGGATTTCTTCATCTTGAGCACCTGCTCCTTCGACGCCTGGGCCTCGCCGCCGTGCCAGAGGATGGCTTCTAGCACGCCGTTGGCGCGGCCGTCGTGCATCAGGCGGGTGTGGCCGTTCACGTCCTTGATGAGGCCGATGCCCCAGAGTGGCGGTGTTTTCCACTGCGTGCCGCTGGCCAGGAAATCGGGCCGGCCATCGGCGAGGTCGGGGCCCATGTCGTGCAGCAGCAGGTCGGTGTAGGGCCAGATGCGCTGGTTCTTCAGCGCCGGGCTGGTGAGCGGCGGGAACGGGCCTTCGGCCGTGACGTAGCTCGGGCGGTGGCAGGTGGCGCATTGCGCCTGCGCGAACAGCGCCTGGCCGCGCAGCACCTGCGTGTCCTTCACGTTGCGCCGCGCCGCCGGCGCCAGCGTGGCCTGGTAGAAGATCACGTGGCCCAGCGTCTCGTCATCGATCTCGGGCTGGAGCGCGCTCGCACTGGAGGCCGGCACGATGCCGTCGCGCCCGGTGGTCTTGCCACCGCCGTGCGGTGCGGCCAGGCAGTCCTTCTGCGTGGGCGTGCAGGTTTCGTGCGGGAAGGCGTTGGAGGTGATGCCGATGTCGCCATGGAACGCGGCGGCGGTCTGGTGAGCGATGGTGGCGACGTTGGCCTTCCAGCCGAAGCGGCCGATGCGCTCTTCCTGCGCGAACACATCCCACACGCGGTTGGGCTGGCCCTTGATCGGGCCGGGTGCGGCCGCCTGCTCGCGCGCGTTGCGCAGGATCTCGGTGTCGGGAATCGCCTCGATCAGGCCGATGCCGGCGATCTGCGGTGCGATGCGCGGGCTCACCATCAGCCCTGGCGCGAACGGACCGTAGGCGAGGTCGGTGAGCTTGTAGATCGGCTTCTGCAGCGTGTAGCGCGTGCCGTCGGCGAAGCGGCCCTGGATGGCCTGCTGGCGCATCTCCACGCGGCCTTCGGGTTTGACGCCCTGGATGGCTGCGTTGTTGAACTGGTCGCCATACACCGGGTCCGGCCGCACGCCGGCCTTGGGGTCGGGCAAGCCGGCCACCGACAGCCGCATCAGCAGCGCCACGGTGCCTTCGGGTTCGGGCCCCAGCGTGTTCTTCCACGCGGGTGGCTCACCCCGGCCATCAAGCACGTGGCAGCCCGCGCAGGCCCGCGCGATGAAGTGTGGACCGAGACCATCGCGCGCGGTGGTGGAGGCCGGCGCCTCGACCCAGTTGCGCTTGAAGAACGAGTTGCCGATCACGAAGCGCGTGCGCCCCGGATCGTCCAGGTTGGCCAGCGGGAACGAGAACGCGTTCTTGCCCGTGGCGTAGACCGTGGTGTTGCCCCCGGTCTTCTCACCCAGCGGATCCGGCGCCTCGTCGGCACGCAAAACGAGGGCAGTCGAGCTGCAGAGCAGGACCCCCATGGCGAGCGCAAGGCGCGTGGCTGTGGGACGAAGCGACATGGTGAAAACCTAGATTGGAGCGAATGTTCGGCCGGAGCGCAGGAATGTCAATCGAGGGGCATCAAGGGTCCGGCTCCGCCGGCCCGAGATGCCGTCCCCCCTCCAAGCGCCGAAGGCGCGCCAGAGAGGGGGGAAGCCGCGTCAGCGGCGCAGGGGGGTGTTCCGAATCACGGCTCCACAAGGGTCAGCTTGGCGATGCCGACGGCACTGGCCGACTCGACCAGCAACTTCGATTGCTCCACCAGGCTGGCGACGGTTTTCTCGATCGCCGGCCGGCCGGGAGCGCCCTTGGCGATCGCGCGGTCGAACGGGGCGGGAATGGCTTCAGCGCCGGCCACCGACGCAGCGATCTGCGAGGTGGTCTTCTCGGCCAGGTCGGCCTTCTTCGCGGCGACCAGGTCGCGCACGCCCGGGCCCTGCAGTGTGCTGCCGTCGCGCTTCCTGTACTGGCCCAGCCACACGTTCTGGATGCCGGTGGCGTTGGCCACGATGTCGCGGTGGGTGTTGTCGGAGAAGCAGGAGTGTTCGTCTTCCTGGTCCTGCGAATTCAGCGCCACTTCCATGCGCTCGCCCGAGAGCTCGCCGCGAGAGAGCGAGCCCAGGCCGACGATGATCTTGCGCACCGATTCCTTGCCGCCCTTCTCGAAGCGTGCGCGGTAGTTCTTCTGCCCGGGTGCCCAGGCCTTGACGAGGAAGTTCAGGTCGGCGACCAGCAGCTCGGTGGCGACGTTGAGGAACTGGCGGCGGCGGTCGGCGTTGGGCGTCTTGCCGTCCACGTAGTCCTCGAAGGAGCGGTTGCCCGGGCCGGTTTCGCTCAGGTCCTGGCCCCAGAGCAGGAACTCGATCGCGTGCCAGCCGGAGCTGATGTTCTCTTCGCCACCGCGCTCGTTGAACCGGGCCAGGTTGGCCTTGGTGATCTTGAACTTGGTGTTGTTGATCAGGCCGGCCTTGGGCTTGCCCTGCACGTAGTCCACATAGGCCTCGTCCAGTGGCCAGGCGTTGATCTGGCCTTCGGGGCCCTTGTCGTCGTCGATCGGACCGCCGTAGAAGCGGAAGGCCTCGGTCTGGCCGTAGAACTCGCGCGCACCCAGCCACGCCTTGCGCGCGGCGGCAAGGCCGTCGGCCGAGGGCGCGGCGGTGAAGGCCTTGATGGCGGCCTGCATCTCCTGCGCGGCGGCCAGGGTGTCGCTGTAGTTGGCGTGCACCAGCGCGGCGTAGTGCGTGGCCACGGTGGCGAAAGTGGCGGCGGCGGGTGCGCTGGCGGCCGCGGGCGAGGCCGTTTGCGCCTGGGCCGGAACGTGCAGCAGGGTCGCGGCAGAGGCCGCCAGGGCCAGGACGAGCAGGGTGGGTTTCATGGCGAAGGCCTTGGGAGTGGAGGAATCGGTGCCAGCCTTGGACCGGCGGGTTTCTCAGTTTAAATGAGAATTATTCCTGATCATTACCCAAAACTTAACCGCCAACCCGCCCTTTCGGCGCGGGCTTGATCTGGGTCAAGCCCGCATCAGCGCTTCGATCTCGTCCGCCTTCACCGGCACGTCGCGCGAGATCAGTTCGCAGCCGCTGGCGGTGACGATGGCGTCGTCCTCGATGCGGATGCCGATGTTCCAGAACTGCTCGGGCACGCCTTCGCCCGGGCGCACGTACAGGCCGGGCTCGATGGTCAGCACCATGCCGGGCTGCAGCACGCGGCTGGGCCGGTCCTTGATGGTCTCGCCGCTCAGCGGATCCTTGCGCTCGCTCACCGTGCCGAGCTCCGACGGCTCCACATAGCTGCCGCAATCGTGCACGTCCATGCCCAGCCAGTGGCCGGTGCGGTGCATGTAGAAGGGGAAGTAGCTGCGGTTGGCGATCACGTCCTGCGCACTGCCGACCTTGTTGCGGTCCAGCAGGCCCACGTCGAGCAGGCCCTGGGCGAGCACGGCCACCGTGGCCTCGTGCGGATCGACGAATCGCGCGCCGGCCCTGGTGGCGGCCACGGCGGCGTCCTGGCTGGCGAGCACCAGGTCGTACAGCACGCGCTGCGGGCCGGTGAAACGGCCGTTGGCGGGGAA
>VFQP010001229.1_pt1 | contig 35951 bp, 32 predicted proteins | sample 3512351 | NCBI WGS metagenome assembly VFQP01 (sample SAMN10412372, study PRJNA504923) | tailings metagenome | isolation source: Relicate 1 Philex TSF1 revegetated site | place: Philippines: Tuba, Benguet | collected 2017-08-29
GGCTGGCCGCCCTCGGCCCCGAGCGCCTGCGCGGCATGCGCCGCGGGCTCGAGAAGGAAAGCCTGCGTTCGCAGCCTGACGGCAAGCTGGCGCTCACGCCGCATCCCGTGGCGCTGGGCAGTGCGCTCACCCACCCCCACATCACCACCGACTACAGCGAGTCGCAGCTGGAGCTCATCACCGGCGTGCACGCCAGCGTGGAAAGCATGCTGGCCGAACTCACCGAGGTGCACCAGTTCGTGCTGCGCACGCTCAAGGCCCAGGGCGACGAGCGCCTGTGGGTGTCGAGCATGCCCTGCGGTCTGCCGCCCGACGAGACCATTCCCATCGGCCGCTACGGCACGTCCAACGTGGGCCGCGCCAAGAGCGTCTACCGCATGGGGCTGGGCCACCGCTATGGCCGGCGCATGCAGACCATCTCGGGCATCCACTACAACTGGTCGCTGCCCGGCGTGGACAACGACGGCTACTTCGCGCTGATCCGCAACTTCCGCCGCCACGCCTTCCTGCTGCTCACGCTGTTCGGCGCTTCGCCGGCCGTGTGTTCGAGCTTCGTGGAAGGCCGCCCCCACGAGCTGCAGAAGCTCGGCGCGAGCGGCACGCTGTACATGCCGCACGGCACCTCGCTGCGCATGGGCCGGCTCGGTTACCAGAGCGAAGCCCAGGGCACGCTGGCCGTGAGCTACAACGGCCTCGAAGGGTATGCGGCCTCGCTGCACGACGCGCTCACGCGGCCCTGGCCGGCCTACGAAACCGTGGGCATCCGCAACCCCGGTGGCGACTACAACCAGCTCGCCACCACGCTGCTGCAGATCGAGAACGAGTTCTACGGCACCATCCGCCCCAAGCGCGTGATCTTCCCGGGCGAGCGCCCGCTGCACGCGCTGCGCGAGCGCGGCGTCGAGTACATCGAGGTCCGGCTGATGGACCTCAACCCCTTCGAGCCCATCGGCATCGACCCGATGACGCTGCGCTTCCTCGACGTCTTCCTGCTGCACTGCCTGCTCGCCGACAGCCCGCCCGACACGCCGGGCGAGATCCGCGAGCTCGCGCAGAACCAGCACCTGACCGCCGCGCGCGGCCGCGAGCCCGGGCTGGAACTGCTGCGCCGCGGCGCGCCCGTGAAGCTCACCGACTGGGGCCTGGAGATCATCGAACAGCTGCAGCCCATCGCCGACGCGCTCGACGACCTGGGCGGCACCGACGCCCATGCGCTCGCCGTGGCGCACGCGCGCAGCTCGCTGCGCCAGCCCGACCTGCTGCCCTCGGCGCGGGTGCTCAAGGCCATGGCGAGCGATCACGGCGATTCCTTCATCGGCTTCGTGCGCGCGCAATCGCAGCGCACGCACGAGCAGCTGCTGGCCCTGCCCTGGAGCGAGGCGCAACAGGCGCGCTTCGTGGCCATGGCCGAACGCTCGATCGAAGACCAGCGCGGCATCGAGGCCAACGACAGCCTGCCGTTCGAGATCTACCGCCAGGAATACGTGTCGGCCGACCGCCTGGGCCGTGCGCGCGCCGCGGCGCCGGTGCTGGGCGCGCTCACCGTGTGAGGCCCACGGGGCGCCCGGGGCTCAGGCCTCGCCGCCGAACTTCTTGACCAGGTTGGCGATGTACTTGTCGACCAGCTTCTCGAACTCGGCCTCGACCACCGGGGCCACCACCATCTTCATCAGGCCGGGCAGCGGCACGTCCACCGTGCCCTCGATCGCGAGTTCGAGCGCGGTCGACTTGCCCTGATCGCTGATCTTCCAGTGGCCGCCCACCAGGGCGTTGCCCACGCCCTTCACCGGGGTCCACTTCACGGTGCCCGAGCCCTTGGCGGCGTCGAACTTGCTGGTGTATTTGCTGGCGTACACGGTCTGGATGTTCACCTGCGCGGTGCCGACCTTCTCCATTTCCCACTGGTAAGCGCCGCCGCCCAGGTCGGTGAGTTTCTCGACCTTGGGAAAGTGCGCCACCGACGCGGGCACGTCGGACAGCAGCTTGAACACGTCGGCGGCCTTGGCCTTGACGGCGAATTCGTAGCCGAGGTCGATCTTGACGGTGATGGCCATGGGTGCCTTTCGTGCAGCAGCGGTGCGAAGGGGAAGCGGGCGCCGGCCATTCTAGGCAGACTCCCCGGGCCGGGCGCCTGCGGGCTTACCCAGGGCACAATGCGCGACCCTCGCCCCTTTGCCTTTTGCCCCGTTCCTCGCATTCCCATGAGCGTCCAGTGGTTCCCCGGTCACATGCACCTCACGCGCCAGGCCATCGCCGACCGCGTGAAGACCATCGACGTCGTCATCGAGATGCTCGACGCGCGCCTGCCCGGCTCCAGCGCCAATCCGCTGCTCGGTGAGCTCACGCGCAAGCGCGCCACGCTCAAGGTGCTCAACAAGCAGGACCTGGCCGACCCCGAGCGCACGGCGGCCTGGCTCGCGCATTACAACGCCCAGCCAGGCACGCGTGCGATCGCGCTCGACGCGGGCAATCCCGCGCCCGCGCGTGCGCTGGTGGCCGCTTGCCGCGAACTCGCGCCCAACCGTGGCGGCATGGCCAAGCCGCTGCGGGTGCTGATCTGCGGCGTGCCCAACGTGGGCAAGAGCACACTGATCAACACCCTCATGGGCAAGCGCTCGGCCAAGACCGGCGACGAGGCCGGCGTGACGCGCACCGAGCAGCGCGTGGCGCTGGCCGACGACGTGTACCTGTTCGATACGCCGGGCGTGCTGTGGCCGCGCATCGTGGTGCCGCAAAGCGGCATCCACCTCGCGGCCAGTGGCGCCGTGGGCCGCAACGCCTACGACGACCAGGAGGTGGCGCTCGAGCTGCTCGACAACCTCAAGCTTGCCTACCCGGGCCTGCTGCGCGCGCGCTACCCGCTGGGCGACAGCGACGCCGCGCTCGCGGACCGGCCTGCCGAAGACCTGCTCGAAGCCATCGGCCGCCAGCGCGGTGCGCTGGTGAGCGGCGGCCGTGTCGATGCGCAGAAGGCCGCGGAACTCGTGATCGCCGATTTCCGCGCCGCGCTCATGGGGCGCATCACGCTGGAGACGCCCGGGCAGTACCTGGCCTGGCTCAAGGCCGGTCAGGCCGCCGATGCCGAGCGCCAGCGCTTGAAGCGCGAGCGCTTCGGCGACGAGCGGCCGCGCGGACGGCCACGCCGCCGTTGACTTGATCGGCGTCAAGTTGTGCGCCGGCCGGCGCGCGCAAGATGGGTCCATGGCAGACCCGACCTGTGTGCTCCTCATCGAAGGCCATCCCGATGGCGCGCCCCAGCGCCTCAACCGCGCGCTGGCCGACGCCTACGCGGCCGGCGCCGAGGCGGGCGGTCACGCGGTGCGCCGCGTGAGGCTGGCCACGCTGGACATCCCCCTGCTGCGCAGCGCCGAGGACTGGAACCGGGGCGAGGTGCCGGCCGATCTTCGGTCCGTGCAGGACGACCTGGCGTGGGCCCATCACGTGGTGCTGTTCTTTCCGCTCTGGCTGGGCGACATGCCTGCGCTGGTGAAGGCTTTTCTCGAGCAGGTGGCACGGCCGGGCTTTGCGGTGCCGCGGGACCGCATGTCGCCGTTCGCGCAAAAGCCGCTGGCCGGCCGTTCGGCGCGCGTGGTGGTGACCATGGGCATGCCGGCGCTGCTGTACCGCTGGTACTTCCGCGCACACAGCGTCAAGGCGCTCGAGCGCAACGTGCTGGGTTTCGTGGGCTTCGCGCCCGTGCACGAGACCCTGATCGGCCGCGTGGACATCCTGGGCGCGGAAGGCGTGGCGCGCTGGCAGCGCAAGCTCGGCGAGCTCGGGCGCGCCGCGGCCTGAGTCACTTCACCGTCACGGTGATGCGCTCGCTCGCCACCACCGGGTGGTGCGGGATGTGGTTCTGATCGCCCAGCACCAGTTGCAGGGTGTGCGTGCCCGGGGCGAGCTGCAGCGTGGTTTCGGTCTGGCCCATGCCGAAATGGCGCACCTGGTCGCTCACCGGCAGGGGGGCGTTGGCATCCCAGGCCGCCACGTCGATCAGCAGGTGGTGGTGCCCGGTGCCGGCCTTTTCCACGCCCGCGGGCGCCACGCCCATGCCCGAGAGGCCGAACACCAGCTTCACGGGGTTGCTCACGGTCTGGCCGTCGCGCAGGTTCACGAAGTACAGGCGCGTGCCCGGCGCCGCGGCCACCTTCTGGTAGCCCGACGACAGCGTGGGCGTGCTGGCCGTGACCGTGGCCGGCGGCGTGGCCGATGCCGAGGCCCGGTCCATGGTCTGCTGCATGGTGCCGGGCCCATGGTGGTGGTGCATGCCGTGACCGGCGCAACCGGCCAGCAGGGTGGTGGCCAGGGCCACCGAAGGCAGAACGCAGGAACGCATGGGGTGCTCCTCAGGCTGATGGACAGGCGCTGCACGGTACGCCGTGCGGGCCGTTGCGTCCATGGTCATCCGACCGTGCACCGGGGGTACACCGCCGGTGCCCGATCACTTGTTCTTGTCTTTGCCGCGCGGGATCACCGAAGTCATGGGCGCCACGGGGCGGTCGGAGTTGACCGGGCCCTTGGGGGCGCTCGTGTCTTTCTTGGGCTTCTTGCTCATCTTTTCGCTGCGCTGTTCCTTGCCCATGCGGTGCTCCTCGGGGGTGTGCCAGTCGGCGGATCGCGCGATGGTAGCGCTTGGCGCGACCCGTCTGGCCGGTCACGCGAGACGATCGCTCGTCACCCGTGCTCGAAATACCCAACGAGGCGATGGCCTCTGCCGGCCTGTTGGCGCTGCATGTCAAGGGCCTCGCGGTCCGCCCTGTCCAGGACGATGGCGCGGTACAGGCCAAACAGGGGAACGCGCAGGTCGGTCGTATCGACGAGGCGAGCGGGCCCTTGCGTGCCTTGGATCAGATCGACAACTTTCTCGGCCGCCCTTTTGACGGACGCATGGGACGCGGCGTTCGTCCCCAGAGCAGACGCCGCATTCAGGAGCGTGTCCCTGAAGCGCTTCGCCTGGCGATCGAACTTGCGCCGTGCCAGGAAGTCGAGGCGGCTGGGCTTCTTGGCGAGAAACACCATCCCGGCCTTGTTTTGGGTCAACACCTGGCCGGTGCTCTCCAAGCGGGTGTTGTTGTAGAGACCCTCCCAGCGGGATTCAATGATGCGTTCGAAGGGCGAGGCGGCGGTGGCTGGCGCGGGTGAGGGCAATGGCTTGCGGGAGAAGGAAATCACAGGAGAAACTCCGTTGGGGGCAGGGAAGGCAAGAACGCGGGGTTTTCGCGTCCATGCTTTTTGACATCCGGCGAGCATCGGTTCCGCGACGGGCCATTGGGCGCAGGCGGAGCGGCCGGTTCTTGAAGGCGTGTTGCTCGCCCGCATGGCCGGCCAGAGGCTTCGAAAAGGCCGCTCAGCCGTGGTCGTTCATGCGCCTGGCAAAGGCCGTCGCTTCGGCTGGGGGCATTGGCCGGCTGCTGTTGTCGGCGGGCGTGCCGACCGCTGCCACGGTGGGGGCGACGTCTGCCATCCGTTCGGCAAAGCCGCCACGCCCATCAAGCTCGCTGCCATCGGGGCCGTTGACGGACGGCGCCGAGCCCTTCAGCGCATTTTTCAGTTCCTTCAACGCGTCGAGCAGTTCCTTGGAGTCTTTGAGCTGAGTTCGCCCGGATGTGCCTTGCTGCGCCAGGATGAAGTCCAACATTTTGTCGGCTGCCCGCTGGACGCCGGGATTGCCCCGAGCAAACAAACTTTCCACGATGGTCGTCAGAGATTGCGCGTAACGCTCGGCCCTTCTTTCGTGCCTGCGTCTGGCAAAGACATTGAATCGGCTCGGCGCCTTGCCCAGCTTCATGTTGCCATTGCTTTTTTCAAGCAAGACCTTGTTGGAGTACTGGCCGCCGCGCAGTTGCGCACGGAACTTCGCGCCCCGCGCCTGGGCGATCAGCTCTGTTTTCGCGGCCTCGTAGGCCGCCGCCTCGGCATCGGGTTTGACGGTGGATCTCGATCGGGATTGCGGAATCATTGTGGGCCTCGGCGAATTCGTGAAGGGCTTGGCGCATAGGGCTTGTTGCGCCTGCGCTTGGGTGCGCACGCGCTCTCAAGCGGTTCCTCGCATCAGCCGTTCAACGGAGGCCAAGAACATCCTCCCGGAGCCGGTTGCCTGAGCGCAGCCCCCCGACGAACCCGGACGGCACGCGACCGGGTTGATCTGCTTCAGCCCCCGCCCAGGCCGATGAAGCTGGCCAGCTGCGGCGTGCCCATGGCCCCGCCCGCGGTGCGCGCGCCGCCCTGCGGATCGCGCGCCACGATGAAGGGCACGGCCTCGCCGCCCAGGCGCGTGAGCAGCCGGGTGTTGTTCTCGATCGCGGCCTTCACCTCGGCCGGCACGCTGGCCGAGGCCGAGGTGCCGCCCTGGCCCGCGAGCAGGCTGGTCTCGTGCGCGGCCATGGCCGCGGCCGGGTCGCTGGCGCCGAGGATGGCCGCACCTTGCGGCAGGCTCTTGGCGTTGAGGATGGACACCGGCAGCCACACGAAGCGCGCCTGCTTGAGCAGGGGCTGCGAGGCCTCCCACAGGTGGGCGCAGTGCGGGCACTGGGGATCGAACAGCACGTAGACCGTGTTGGCGGCCATCAGGGCGCCCACGGCAAAGCCCTTGCCTTCGGCGGCCAGCACCTGCAAGGCCTGGCTGCGGTCGATGGGCGGGGCCGGCGGCGCTTCGGGCTCGCGCGAGCAGGCGGTCAGAACGCCCATGGCCGCGAGCGCGGCCATGGCGGGGAGGACGTGGCGGCGTTTCATGCCGCGATGGTACCCAGGCCGCGCGTCACTGGTTCAGCAGCACGTGGGCGATGAGGCCGGTGGCGGCGGCCACGAGCAGGAAGTCGCCGTTGACCTGGATCCAGTGGTGGCCGCGCGGCGGGGTGTACAGCCGCGGGTTGTGGTGCCGCACGACGTAGCGGCTGTGGCGGTACTCGGGCGGCACGTAGTGGCCGCGCGACCAGCGCGGGCCCGTGTGCACGACGCGCACGTCGCGGTGCACCACGCGCGGGCCGTGGTGGTGGATGTGCCGCTCCACGTGGCGGGGCGGGCCGTGGTGGATCACGCGCCGGTCGACGTGGCGCTCCACGTGGCGGTGTTCGATGCGCGGGCCGTCGTGGTGGCGGCGACCGCCGCGGCGGTCGTCGTCGGCGAAGGCGGTGGTGCCCATCGCGAAGGTGGCGGTCGCCACGGCGATCGAGAGCAGGTCGCGGGCATGCATGGTGTCTCCTTTCGGAAGCGTTGGACGAGGCCCCATGCTCGGCGGCGGGTGTGTCGCGCGCGTAAACGCGGTGCAGCCGCGCGGCAAAGTGCGGCCGGCCTTTTGCAACCAGCGGCCGGCAGGCTTGCGCAGTGCAGCAAGGTCGCGCAGGCGACAAATCCCCGGGCGCGTCCCGGCGGGCAGGGCGAAAGCCCTCTGGCGCGGCGTTGCGGGCAGGCCTATAACCGCCGACCGGAGAAGAGCGAGGAGCGCATGAAGCGCCCCGGGCAGCCGCCGCGCCAGCGGCCCATCAGATCAGGAGACAAGCGATGAGCGAGCCTTGCAAACGCCCTCTGCGTTGGGCGTTCCCCCTGGTGTTGCCACTGGCCCTGCTGCCAGCACTGGCCCTGGCCGACGGCGTCGCCGTGCGTTACGACGCCACGGCGTCACCATTCCCGAGCAACCGCTACACCGTGCCCGACTTCGGCAACGCCACGCTGCGCCGTGTGAGCCTGCCCAAGCCCGACTGCGCCACGCGGCCCAGCGACTGCGCCGACATCGACGTGATCAACACGCTCGACGGTTTCTCGACGCAGCCGCGCATCACCGTGCCGTTCACGGGCGATATCGATCCCGCCTCGGTCAACAGCGACAGCATCTACCTGGTCAACCTGGGTGACGTGCTCACCCTGCGCGGCTTCGGCGACAAGGTAGGCATCAACCAGGTGGTGTGGGACCCCGCGAGCAAGACGCTGGCTTTCACCTCCGACGAGCTGCTGCAGGAGCGCTCGCGCTACCTGCTGGTGGTCACGAACGGCGTGCGCGACGCGCAGGGCAAGAAGCTCAAGTCGGCCGACTTCCTGGGCGGTGGCGCGGGCCATACGCGCGAAGTGCGCGACGCGCTGCCCATGGCGCGCGGCGGCGGGCGCAACGTGGTGGCGGCCTCGCTGTTCACCACCCAGACGGCCACGGGCGATCTGCTCAAGGTCCAGCGGCGCATCAAGGCCGGCACGCCCGCGCCGGTGAACTTCATGATCGGCAACGGCGGTGCGGTGCGCGCGGTGTTCCCGGTCTCGGGCCTGCAGGGCATCCAGTTCAACCGCCAGACCGGCAGTGCGCCGGCCTTCACGCCCGGCTTGCTGCCCACGCCCGCGCTGCAGGTGGTGCCGGGGGCGGTGGGTCATGTGGCGTACGGCCGCTACGAATCGCCCGAGTACCAGAACGCGGCCAAGGTGATCCCGGCCACCGACACCCTCACGGGCACGCCCCGGCCGCTGGGCAGCCAGTCGCTGGTGTTCCAGCTCTTCCTGCCTTCCTCGCCCAAGCCCGCGGGGGGCTGGCCGGTGGCGCTGTTCGGCCACGGCTTCACCGACAGCATGTACGGCGCGCCCTGGACCGTGGCCTCGGTGTTCGCGTCGCAGGGCATCGCGACCTTGTCCATCAACGTGGTGGGCCATGGCGGCGGCGCGCTCGGCACGCTCAACGTGCTGCCCACGGCCGGCGCGCCCGTGGTCGTGCCCGCGGGCGGCCGCGGCATCGACCAGGACGGCAACGGCAGCATCGACTCGACCGAGGGCGTGAACGCCGCGGCGCCGCAAACCATCGTGAGCAGCCGCGATGGCCTGCGCCAGACGGTGATCGACCTGATGCAGCTCGTGCGCCAGGTCGAGGCCGGCATCGATGTGGACGGCGATGGCACGCGCGACCTCGACCCCAACCGCATCTACTACGCCGGCCAGTCCTTCGGTGGCATCTACGGCACCATGCTGCTGGGCGTGGAGCGCAACATCAAGGCGGGCGTGCCCAACGTGCCCGGCGGCTCGATCACCGAGATCGCGCGGCTGAGCCCGAGCTTTCGCATCCTCACGGGCTTGTCGCTGGCCACGCGCCAGCCCGTGCTCTTGAACCTGCCGCCCACCGCGCAGCTGCCGGTGCCCCTGAACTTCAACGAGAACATCCCGCTGCGCGACCAGCCGCCGCTGGTGAACAATGTGCCGGGTGCGATGGCCATCGCCGAACTGCTTGACCGCAACCAGTGGGTGCAGCAATCGGGCAACCCGGTGTCGTACGCGGCGCTGATCCGCCAGAACCCGCCGCAGGGCCATGCGGCCAAGCCCGTCATCCTGCAATTCGCCAAGGGCGATGTGACCGTGCCCAACCCGACGACCAGCGCGATCGTGCGTGCCGGCGGCCTGCAGGACCGCGTGACCCAGTTCCGCAACGACCTGGCCTTCGCGGCCAACCCTGGCGTGCCCAAGAACCCGCACACCTTCCTCACCAACATCGCGATCCCGGCCGCCGCGCCCTATGCCGTGGCGGCGCAGTCGCAGATCGCGGCCTTCTTCGCGAGCAACGGCGCCCTGGTGATCGATCCCGACGGGCCCGGCCCGCTGTTCGAGGTGCCCATCCAGGGGCCCTTGCCCGAGGGGCTGAACTTCATCCCCTGAGGGATGCTCCCCCGGGCGGACATCGCCCGGGGCCGTTCGATGGCCGTTGGTCCCTGAATCACGCAAAGCTTGCTGCCTTTGCGTTATTCCTTTTGTTTCCCAAACGCATGAGCATCGCCGCACTTTGCCCGGTCCGGGCGGGTGCAGCTGTCGCGCCCGCCCGCGTGCTGGCCGAGAGCCCTAAAGCGATCCTTCATGCGACCCTTCCCCTCCTTGTGCTGGACATTGGTGGCCAGCGGTGCGGCACTGTCGGGCAGTGCCTGGGCGCAAGCGGTGCCGACGCTGCCCCAGTCCTTGCCAGGCGCTGCACAAGCGCTGCCGTCCGGTGACGGCAGCCCCTCGTTTCCCGACCGCAGCCCCAAAGGCCCCGAGGCACGCCCACCCACCCCCGGGGTGCAACTGGGCGATCTGAGCCTGAACGCGAGCGAGGCCAGCTACCGCCGCAACGCATCGAACGAGCGCCTGCACCTGCGCCTGGGCTACGGCAGCTCGATCGGCGGCGGGCTGGGCTTCGACTACGCGCGCATCCTCGACGACCGCTGGGCCTGGGGCCTCAACGCCGCCGTCGGCCCGGAACAGGTCGATGTGGTGGTCAACGGTCTGTACAGCCTCGCCAAGCCCTGGTACCTGGGCGTGTCGGCTGGCTACCTGCGCCGCACCGACACCTACCCCTTCTATTCCGGCCCCGACAAGGCCACCGTCGACCAGGGCAGCTGGCGCGTGAACCTGCAGCGCGAATTCGAGGGCGGTGGCGTGCTCACCGACGCCGGCGTCCAGCTGTATGGCGCACAGGCCCATGCTCCCGGCAACAACGAGAAGGTGATGCTCCAGGAGACCGCCACCGAACTCGTCTTCATGGTCGATCCGCGCCGCATCGCACCGGGTCGGCTGAGCGGTATGGGCCTGTCGGTGGGCCTGCAGGCCACGGCCGACACGCGGCTCAAGCTCGGCATCGGCCGCGAGACGGTGCGTTACCCCTACCAGGACGGCACCGGCTTTCGCGATGCCCGCACGAGCGCCAGTGCCGACCTGCAGCAACGCCTGGGCGGGTGCTGGCGGCTCGACGCCGGCGTGAGCACCGGCGTGGCCGGCGAGCGCTACCGCGTGGCGCTGGCCCGTGGCCCCTGGTCCGTGGGGCTGGGCCGCCAGATCGGCCGCGACAGCACCCCCGACCAAACGCAGCTCACGTTCGGCGTCAACCTGCCGCTCGGGGGCCGTGTGGCCAGGGCCTGCGGCGGTGCTGCCACCATGCCCGCCCGGGGCGTCGACCGCCTCGACGAGGTGTTCCGCCGGCCCGTGCAGTTGCCCACCACGGTGCTCGCGCGTGTGGACCCGACCGCGAGGCCCTATGCGCTCGCCTCCATCAACAAGTCCGCCCTCAATGGCGGGCAGGTCAGCGCCACCCCCGACGCGCTGCTCATCCAGCTGCCGGGCGGGCCGGCGCTCGCCGTGTTTGCCTTGTCCGTCAATGGCGCACCCGTGGGGCCGAATGCCACGGGCCTCAACGGCGAACGGCTGGTGAGCGTGATGCCCGATGGCCGTGTCCGCATCGAGGTGCGCGCCTTTCCCAACCCGGGGGCCGGGGTGTCGCAAACCGTCGAGGCGGTGGTGGTGCAGGCCAGCCAGGTCTCCGTCGTGACCTTCAACGTGGTGGGCCAATGAACCGCTTGATCGCCGAGGCGCGCGTGTCTGCGCATCGTGTCCATGCCTGGGTGGCCGCATCGCGCCGCCTGCCCTGGTTGCTCCGCCGCGCTCTCGGGCTGCTGGTCTGCCTGTCGCCCATGGCCTGGGCGGTCACGATCGGCGGCCTGGCCATCACGGTGACCCCGCTGCTGAAGTTCGATCAGGCGCTCATCGAACGCCGCGCCGACGCGGGCCCTTTCACGCAGGTCGCGGTCGCTTCGTACAGCACGGGTGCCATCACCTACACCAGCACGCGCACGGGCGTGGCCACCGTCGATCCGCGGACCGGAACGGTCACGCCGGTGAGCGTGGGTGAAACGCGCATCCGCGCCACGCAGCAGGCCGTGGCACCGTTCCCCCAGGTCACCACCGAATACACCGTGCGCCTGACCGGCACACCGGTCGTGTTCCAGCCCTGGGTGCTGCCGACCAAGGTCTTCGGCGCTGCGGGCAGTTATGTCATCGGCACCGCGCCGGGCCAGCTGCCGCCGGCCCAGTCCAACAGCGACGCCCGCGTCACCTACCGCAGCCTCACGCCCGACATCGCCACCGTCGCGACCGACGCCAGCAACGTCACCACGGTGACCGTGCTCAAGGCCGGCACCGCGAGCCTGGTGGCCGAGCAGGCGGCCACGCGCGTGTTCGACGCCGGCAGCACGGGGCCCACGCCATTCGTGATCCAGGGCGCGCCGGCGGCGCTGACCTGGAGCGATCAGGTGGTGCGCGTCGGCCAGACGCTGAGCCTGAGCCCGCCCTTGTCGCCCAACCCGAGCGGCGCCTTCACCTACAGCGTGGCCGGTGCGTTCGCCACGGTGGCGGGCAACACCCTGACGGGCGTCAGCGCGGGTGTGACCACGGTCACCGCGCACCAGGCGGCCAGCGGCAACTACGCGGGCGGCGACATCACCCGCACGCTCACCGTGCTGCCGCCAGTGGTCGACATGGGCACCCTCGACGTGCCGTTCGGCACCCCCGATTTCGTGTTGCCGTCCAACGTCAGCGGGGTCAGCGGCGCCATCACGGGCTACGCGCTGACCGCCGGCAACCCGGTGGCCGATCTCAACGGATTCACCGTGATCACCAAGAGCGTGGGCAGCACCGGCTTCACCGCCTACCAGAACGGCGTGGAGATGGCGCGTGGCACCTTGCGCGTGGTCAAGGCCACCCCGGTCATCACGTTCGCGATCCCGGCCAAGACGGTTCACGACAAGCCCTTCGATCTGGCCGCAACGTCCACCAACACCGCCACGCCCATCCGCTACGAAGTGACGGGGGGCACAACCACCGCGGTGCGCCTGATGGGCGATCGCGGCCAGACGGTCTGGATCGCGTCGGGCAACACCTCGGTGCAGATCAAGGCGACGCAGGCCGAGAGCGCCAATTCCGCTGCGGCGCAGGCCACGGCCACGCTGACCATCGGCAGTGGCCAACCGTGGCTGGAGGTGGTGCAGGCCTTGCCGGCCAAGGTGTTCAACGACCAGACCTACGAACTCAAGGTGCGCACCAATGCGCCGCAGAGCTGGAACTTCGCGCTGCGCTCGTCCGACCCCCTGCAGGACACCAGCTTCTACTACCAGGTGCTCGGCGTCACGAGACAGACCGATGGCGTGGACGTGTACCAGCTCAAGTTCTCGAACCCGGCGTCCATCGATCAGACCTATCTCGCGCGCCTGTATCCCCGGGACCCCTGGGGGGCGCCCGGCTTCACGGCACCCAACTTCGATCTCGATTTCGTGCCCTTGAACGACCTCATCCTGTCGTGGACGTCGAGCGTGCCGTCGGACTTCGTGTGGGCGCCCTACGTGTTCAACTGGGGCGAAGACGCGCCGCTGGCCTCGCGGCAGATCCCCAGCCAGATCGTGGTCGATCTGGGCTCCGTGAACAGCGCGGTGGCCGATTACGATGGCAGCGGCCCCGGCGCACCGGCGCTGGTGGTCGTGGGCGCCGGCCAGTACACGCTCAAGGGCTGGATCAGCGGCCATCCCGTGCAGACCACCGTGACCGTGAACCCCAAGGCCACGGTGCTCACCGGCCCCGCGAGCTACAGCCTGAGCATGGACACAGCCCGGCTCGAGGTGTACCCGCCCGTGTCCAGCCGCCCCGGTTCCGCCACCTACACCTATGCCATCAGCGGCGGTGCGCGGCTCGAGACCGACAACGGCCGCACCTACATCGTCCCCACCGTGGCCAATGTGCCCACCACGCTCACGGTGACGCAGCAGGCGGCAGGCAACTACGCCGCGGGCGTGCTCAACATCCCTGTGTTCGTCGCGGCGGGCACGCCCGTGGCATTGACCTTGCCCGCGCAGATCACACGCACCTACGGTGATGCGCCGCTGTCCTTCAACCTGCCCGCCGGCTTCGACCCCGCGAGCCCCGTGCAACTGTCGTTTGCCGACAGCCAATCCAATCCCCTGGGCGCGATTGCGCAGGCGCAGATCGGCAACAACCGCCTGCAGATCGGCTTCCTCAACGCGGGCGCCACGCAACTGACCGTGTCGCAGGGCAGCACCAGCGCCACCACCACCATCACGGTGCTCCAGGCCGATCCGCACCTGGCCTACACCAGTGCGGGCCCGGTCACGCTGCAGCAGCCCATGTGCATCTGGATCACCGCGCCGGTGTACTTCCCGCTGCTCAACCAGGGCATCCGGGCCGGCATACCCGGCGCTGCCGTGATCTCGTCGGCGGAACTGCGTTCGCTGAGCGACGGCGCCGTGGTTTATGCGGTGCGCAATGCCCCGCCCGGTTCGCTGACGTTCGCCGGCTCCTACGACGTCGCGAACGTCCAGGGTGCCTATCCGGGCGGCTACAACGGCGGTGATCCGGGCACCCCGTTCACCCTGCAGATCGACCAGGCGGCAACGCCCAACTACAGGGCGGGCAGCATCTCCTTGCCTGGGGAGATCGTCATCAAGGGCTTCCCGGCCGACTTCCAGCAGACCTGCGGCGGTTGAGGCCGCGGCGCGTGCGCGGGGCACAGGCGCTACAGTCGCGCCTCCATGTCCCATGCCGTTTCCCGCCTGCGCGCCGCGCGCCTGGCCGCTGCCTCCAAACCCTTCAACGCACGCGGCTCTGCGCCCGGCCGCTGCGAGCGCTGCCGGCTCTATGGCCCGTATTGCATCTGCGGTCTGCGCCCCCGTGTGGCCACGCGTGTGGGTGTCTGTCTGCTCATGGGCGACATCGAGGCCATCAAGCCGAGCAACACGGGTTGGCTGATCGCCGACCTCGTGCCCGACACCTGGGCGTTTGCGTGGTCGCGCACCGTGATCGACCCCGCGCTGATCGCCTTGCTCAACGACCCGCAGTGGCAGCCCTTCGTGGTGTTTCCGGGGGAGTTCGTGGAGCCCTCGCGCGTCATCACCGAGCTGCCGCCTGCTGCCGCCGCCGACAACGGCGGGACGGCCACAAGGCGGCCCTTGTTCGTGCTGCTCGACGGCACGTGGTCGGAAGCGCGCAAGATGTTCAACAAGAGCCGCTACCTCGACGCGTTTCCCGTGCTCAGCCTGCACCCCGATCGCGTCTCCAACTACCGGTTGCGCCGGTCCGCGCGCGACGACCATTTCTGCACCGCCGAGGTCGCGGCCATGTGCCTGCAACTGGCCGGCGAGCCGCTGGCCGCCGAGACGCTCGACGCCTACCTCGGGGTGTTCACCGAGCACTACCTCAAAGGCAAGCAGAACCGTCCGGTGGACCCGGCCAGCGATGCCCACCAGCGCCTTGCCGCCCTGAACGCAGACCGGATCGCGAAGGCCTGACACCCGCAGCGCGGTCGGCGGCTGCGGTAGATTCGGCGCGATGTCGCCTTCCGCCCCCCGCTCCAGCGCCTCGCGTCCCCCGGTTCTGCTCACCGGCTTCGATCCGTTCAACGGCGCCTCGGTCAATCCCAGCTGGCAGGCCGTGCGGGCGCTGCACGGCGAGGAGCTCGTGGGGCACGCTGTGGTGGCCGCCGAATTGCCCACGGTGTTCGGGGAATCGCTGCACGTGCTGCGGGCGCTGTTGCATGCGCACCGGCCCGCGCTGGTGGTGTGCGTGGGCCAGGCCGGCGGGCGCGCCGCGATATCGCTCGAGCGTGTGGCCATCAACCTCGACGACGCGCCCATCCCCGACAACGCCGGCGCCTGCCCGGTCGACACACCGGTGTGCGCGAACGCCCCCGCCGCCTATTTCACCGGCCTGCCCATCAAGGCCATGCGGGCCGCGCTGCAGCAGGCCGGCGTGCCGGTGGAGGTGTCGCAGACCGCGGGCACCTTCGTGTGCAACCACGTCTTCTACGGCCTCATGCACGCACTGGCCACCGAACCCGCGCTGCGCGGGGCGCGCGGGGGCTTCGTGCACGTGCCCTGGCTGCCCGAGCAGGGCTCGCCCGGCATGCCACTGGACCTCATCGTGCGCGGCCTTCGCCTGGCCCTGGTGCAAGCGCTGAGCGTGCGGCACGACGACCGCGCGGCCGCCGGCGCCACGCATTGAGCCCGTTCCTCAGGCCTGCCACACACCGAAGCCCGCCGAGCGCAGGTCGATGCCGATTTCGATCTCCTTGGCCACGGCGTCCTCGTAGCGCATGGGGTTGAAGCCCTCGTACAGATCGGGCAGCAGGCGCAGGCCGTACCGGAACACGTAGGCATTGGCCTGTATGCCGGCCTTGTGCTTGTCGAAGCGCAGGTCCGGGTCCAGCCCCGTCATGCCCACGTACACGCAGGGCTTGCCCGCCACATAGCCCGGGTTGTTCTGGCGGAACTTGCGCTCGCCCAGCACATCGGGGTGCAGTTCGATCACGTACACGTGGTGGTGGGGGCGGCGGCTCACGGGCTGACCTTCTGGCGACACCCGCGAGTATCGGGGCAGCGCCTAGAATCGCGCCCCCTTTGCGCGGAGCCGCCCATGTCCCTGGAGATTGCGCAGTCGACCCCCACCGCCGCGGCCATCGCCCGCGTGGTGCAGGCGGGCTACCCCCTGGGCGAAGTGGTGAGCGGCGAGTTCCTGCGCCGCAGCTTCAACCAGGTGTACCGGCTCACCCTGGCCGATGGCCGCCACGTGGTGGCGCGCCTGTGTGCCGAGCGCCCGCGCGGCGAACCCGCCCTGCGTTTCGAGGCCGACGTGCTGCAGCACCTGCGCGCGCGCGGCTGCCCCGTGGCCGCGAGCCTGCCCACGGCGAGCGGTGAGGTCGCCCTGAGCGTGGCGTTGCCCGAGGGCGAGCGCGCGCTCATGCTGTTCGAGCACCTGGAAGGCGAGGCCACGTCGGACCTGCCCGCCAACCTCGAGGCCTTCGGCCGGGGCCTGGCGCGACTGCACGCGGCGGGCGAGGGCATGCAGAGCCCGGCCCCCCACTACACGCTCGATCTCGACCACCTGCTGCTGCGGCCGTTGCAGCGGCTGCTGCGCGCACCCACGATGACGGCCGAACTGCGGCCGCAGTTCGAGGCCCTGGGCCTGCGCCTGCACGGGCGCATCCGCGCACTCGGCGAACTCACGCAGGTGCTGTGCCACGGCGATGCGCACAGCGACAACAACTTCGTGCAGGTGCAAGGCGATGGCGCGCGCGAGGCCGTGTTCTTCGACTTCGACGAAACCGGACCGGGTTACCTGGCCTACGAACTCGCCGTGTACCCGTGGTGGCTGCATCCGCGCTCGGTCGATGGCCAGTGGAGCGACAAGGCGCTCGCTCGCTGGAACCACTTCATCGCGGCCTACCAGGCCGTGCGGCCCCTGCGCGACGCCGACCGCGCCGCCCTGCCGCTGTTCGTGGCCGTGCGCCAGTTCTGGCTGCTGGGCGAATACGCGGGGCGTGTGCCCGTGTGGGGCTCGCAGGCCATGCCGCTCGACTTCCTGCAGCGGCAGGTGAAGGTGTTCACGCAGTGGGAGACGCTGGGCCTGGCGCTGCCCGCGGGCTGAGTCCCCTCACTTCCCCCACGAATCCTTCAAGCCCGTCACCCGGTTGAACACCGCCTTGCCGCCCACGCCGTGGTCCACGCGGTCGGCCACGAAGTAGCCGTGGCGTTCGAACTGGAACTTGTCGTCGGGCCGCGCGTTCGCCAGTGAGGGCTCGACCCAGGCCTGCACCACCTTCAGGCTGTTCGGGTTCAGCGCGGCCAGAAAGTCCTTGCCGCCCGCGTCGGGGTGCGGATCGCTGAACAGGCGGTCGTAAAGGCGCACTTCGGCGGCCACGCCGTCGGCCACGCCCACCCAGGTGATCGCGGCCTTGGCCTTCACGCTGTCGGCGCCCGGGGTGCCGCTCTTGGTGCCGGCAATGACCTTGGCGTGCACCTCGGTCACGCGGCCGTCGGCGTCTTTCGCACAGCCCGTGCATTCGATGACGTAGCCGCCCTTGAGCCGCACGATGTTGCCCGGGAACAGGCGCTTGTAGCCCTTGGGTGGCACCTCTTCGAAGTCCTCGCGCTCGATCCACACCTCGCGGCCGATCTTGAACACGCGCTCGGGCGGCGGCGTCTGGCCTTCGGCGATGGCGCTGTGGGGCAGGGCGGGCTGGGTGCAGTCCTCGGTGTGGCCGTCGCTGCCGAACACCTCGGCCCAGTTGGTCATCACGAGCTTCACCGGGTCGAGCACGGCCATGGCGCGGTGGGCCTTGTTCTCCAGGTCTTCGCGCAGGCAGCCTTCGAGCACGCTGTAGTCGATCCAGCTGTCGCTCTTGGTCACGCCGATGCGCTCGGCGAAGAGCTGGATGCTCTCGGGCGTGTAGCCGCGCCGGCGCAGGCCCACGATGGTGGGCATGCGCGGGTCGTCCCAGCCGCTGACCTTGTGGTCGTACACCAGTTGCGCCAGCTTGCGTTTGCTGGTGATCACGTAGGTGAGGTTCAGGCGCGCGAACTCGTACTGCCGCGGCGGCGGGCTCGCGAGCAGGCCGGCTTCGGTGAGGCGCTCGAGCAGCCAGTCGTAGAAGGGGCGCTGGTCTTCGAATTCCAGCGTGCAGATGCTGTGGGTGATCTGCTCCAGCGCGTCCTCGATCGGGTGCGCGTAGGTGTACATGGGGTAGATGCACCACCGGTCGCCCGTGTGGTGGTGCGTGGCGCGGCGGATGCGGTAGATGGCCGGGTCGCGCAGGTTGATGTTGGGCGAGGCCATGTCGATCTTCGCGCGCAGCACGGCCGCGCCGTCGGCGAGCTGGCCGTCGCGCATGGCGCGAAAGCGCGCCAGGTTCTCGGCCGGCGTGCGGTCGCGAAACGGGCTGTTCTTGCCGGGCGTGGTGAAGTCGCCGCGGTTGGCGCGCATCTCGTCGGCGCTTTGTTCGTCCACGTAGGCGTGGCCGCGCTCGATCAGCGCCTCGGCCGCGCGGTACATGAAGTCGAAGTAGTCGCTGGCCTGGTAGAGGTGGCTGCCGCCTTGGCCCTCCCACGAGAAGCCGAGCCACTTCACCGCGTCGACGATGCTGTCGACGTACTCGGTGTCTTCCTTCTCGGGGTTGGTGTCGTCGAAGCGCAGGTGGCAGATGCCGCCGTAGTCGCGCGCCAGCCCGAAGTTCAGGCAGATGCTCTTGGCGTGGCCCACGTGCAGGTAGCCGTTGGGCTCGGGCGGAAAGCGGGTGCGGATTTTCGCGGGGTCGGGCTGGCCGCCGGCCTGGTGCGCGGCGTCGCCGGGGCTGCCGGCCCAGCGGCGGCTGGCGTAGGTGCCTCGGTCGAGGTCGTTCTCGATGATCTGGCGCAGGAAGTTGCTGGCCTTGGTGTCGCCTTCGGTGGGCGCGGGTGCGGCAGGGGAAGTCATCCCGGGATTCTAGGGACCGCGGCGGGGCAGGGGCCCGGGCGCTGCGCTATCGTGCGCGGCAGGAGGGACATGCCATGAGCGAAGCCGCACCAAGCCACACGCCGGACCGCCAGCACCGCATCACCATCGACCGCGCCCGGCTGCTGGCCGCCGCCGAGGCGGGCGACATCTCGCCCGCGCAGGCCGAGCGCCTGTGGGCGCGCTGGGCGGGCGACGCGATCGCGCCGCCGCGGTTCAGCTTCGTGCATGTGCTCTATTACTTCGGCGGCCTGCTGGCCATCGGCGCCATGACGCTGTTCATGACCCTGGGCTGGGAGCTGTTCGGCGCCGCCGGCACCCTGCTGCTTTCGCTGGGCTACGCGGCGGGGGCGGTGGCGGCGGCGCGCCACCTGCTGCGCCGCGGGCTGCACATTCCCGCGGGCATCCTGGCCACCATTGCGGTCTGCCTGGTGCCGTTGGCGGCCTGGTCGGTGCAGAGCGGGCTGGGCCTGTGGCCCGAGGGCGGGCCCGAGAGCTACCGCGATTACCACCGCCTGATCGACTGGCGCTGGCTCACGCTGGAGTTCGCCACGCTGGCGGCGGCGGTGGTCATGCTGTGGTGGCTGCGCCTGCCGTTCATGGTGATGCCCCTGGCCGTCACGCTCTGGTACCTGAACATGGACGTGGCCCACATGCTGACGCGCCAGTCGGGCTTCGACTGGCAACTCACGCGCGACGTCTCGCTGGTGTTCGGCCTGTTCACCTGCGCGATCGCGGTCTGGGTCGACCTGCGCTGCCGCCTGGCCAGCGACCCACGCGACCGCCAGGACTTCGCCTTCTGGCTCTACCTGTTCGGCGCCCTCATGGCCTGGGGTGGGCTCAGCCTGCACGACAGCGGCAGCGAGCTGGGCAAGCTGCTGTACGCGCTGATCAACGTGGCGCTGGTGTTCCTGGGCGCGGCCATCGGCCGGCGCGTGTTCACCGTGCTCGGGGCCATCGGCGTGGCGGGCTACCTGGGCTACCTGAGCCACAAGGTGTTCGCCGACAGCCTGCTGTTTCCCTTTGCGCTCTCGCTGCTGGGGCTGGGCATCGTGGCGCTCGGGGTGTGGTGGCAGCGGCACGAGGCGCGCATCCATGCGCGCCTCGCGGCCGGGCTGCCCGCGGCGCTGCGGCCGCTGGCCGAACCGCGCTGAGGCTCAGCGCACGCCGCCCGTGGCGTTGATGCGGTAGACGGCGGTGGTGCCGCTCACCTCGTTGCCCACCACCAGCAGCGGCACGCCGATGGGCGAGCGCGCGGCCGGGATGAACACCAGGCCCTCGGGACCCAGGTCGCCCGCGGTGGCCAGCACGGTGCCGGGGTCGGCCGTGGTCCAGTCTTCACGCGTGTTGAGGTAGTCGAGGCGCCGGGGCGCGGTGGGCACGGTGATGTCGTACACCAACACGCCGCCCATGCGCTCCAGGCCGATGAAAGCCAGGGTGCGGCCGTTCACCTGGCCCACGGCAATGCCTTCGGGCTCGGGGCCCTTGGCGTCGCTGCGGCTGTCCTTGGCGCTGCCTTCGTCGTGGCCCGAGTTGAAGAAGTCGGCGCAGGGGATGCTGCGTGCGCTGCCGAGCTTGCAGTCGGCGCTGGCGAGGAAGCGCTCGAACTCGGCGCCCGAATCCCACACCAGCTGGCCGTCGGCGTTCCAGATGCTGAACGAGCGCGCGCCGTAGCTGTAGAGGTGGTCGTACATCAGGCGGTTGCCGGCCGGGTTGGCCGCGCCGGTGGCGTCGAACAGCATGGGCGAGCCGTCGGGGTTGGTGCGGTAGCCCATGGTCCAGGTGACGTTGAGCCGGCCCAGGTTCTCGTCGTTGCGGCAGGCGCCGGGGTTGCCCGCGATCGCACCGCAGTGGCCGAAGGTGACGGGGTCGAGCAGCCCGCCCGCGGCCAGCGCGTTGAGCTGGGGCGGCAGGTCGTTGCCGGCGCGGCCGGCCCAGCCGCTGCGGTTGACCAGGTGCTTGACGCGGAACTCCTCGACAAAGCCCTTGCTGGCGTCGCCGGCCCAGTAGGCGGCGTTGTCTTCGCCCCAGGCGCGCGCGTCGCCTTCGTTGGCCGTGACCAGGTAGGTCTGACCGCCGGCGCTGTAGCTGGCGATCGAGTCGGGCAGGTACAGGCCGCGCACGCCAGGCCAGGTGCGGATATTGATGGTGCCGCCGTCGGTGTCGGAGGCGTCGAGCTCGTTGCCGGCCACGCCGTGGTCCTTGAAGCCCAGGGGCAGGATGTCGGTGACCGTGGCGCTGGCGATGTCGATCTTGGCGAAGGCGTTGTTCTCCTGCAGCGTGGCCCAGGCGGTGCGGCCGTCGGCCGAGACGGTGATGTACTCGGGCTCGAGGTCTTGCGCCACGGTGGCGTTGGGGCCGTACACGCGCACGCCCGCGGCCTGCAGCGCGGCCTTTTGCGCATTGAAGGCGCTGAAGCCGGCGGTGCGCACCACGGGCGTGGCGGGGGTGCTCACGTCCACGATGCTGATGCTGCCTTCGGGGTCGATCTGGTAGTCGTCGCTGGGCTCGCCTTCGTTGGCCAGCAACACGGTGTGGCCATCGGGCGTGAAGGTGATCATGTCGGGCTGCGCGCCCACGGTGGCCGAGCCGAGCAGGGCGAGGTCGGCGGCGCGGAACAGGGCCACGCGGCCAGGGTCGGTCTTCACGGGCGCCTGGATCGCCACGGCCACCAGGCCGTCGTGCACCGCCACGCTGTTGATCTCGGCGCCCGCGAGTACCGCGGTGGCGTCGATCTCGCCGATCTTGACCGGGCTGGCGGGCACGCGCAGGTCGAGCACATCGACCTTGCCGGCCTGGGCGTTCACCATGAACAGGCGCTGGCTCGCGGCGTCGTAGGCCGGGATCTCGGCGGCCGACACGCCGAACAGGCCGGTGCTGTAGCCGCCGATTTTTTCGAGCTGCACGCGCAGCGGGGTGTCGGTGGGCGGGGTTGCGGGCGTGGCTCCACCGCCGCCACCGCCGCAGGCCGCCAGCACGGCAGCGGCGATCAGGGTGGCGGTCAGCGTGCCGGCGGAGGTCCAGCGGGTTCGGGGCGTCATCGGGTCGGGTCCTTGTGCGGGGAAAAACAGCACAGGGTTGTAAAAAGCCCGCGTGACCGCCGTGCGGCTGAACGGTGTCTTTTCGATGACAGGCGGTCAAGCCGGCGGCCGACCGCTACCGCGCTCATTGCCCGAAACGGGGCCCATCTTTCAGGAATTCGTCCTCTTCCGCCGTGTTCTGCCGGCCCAGCACCGCGTTGCGGTGCGGGAAGCGCCCGAAGCGCGCCACGATGTCGCGGTGCAGCACGGCGAACTTCAGGTGGTGGTCGAGCTCGGCGTGCAGCGCCGGGTCGGCGCCCGCGCGCAACTGGTCGAAGCAGCGCACGCACAGGTCCTGCAGGGCCAGGTCTTCGGCGTGCATGAAGGGCATGTAGAGGAAGACGCGGCCCACGGTGGCCAGGGCGCGGTCGGTACCGGCCTCGACCGCCTGGGCCGACAGGGCCTGGGCGCGGCGGTCGCCCTCGAAGGCGCGGGCCTGGCGGCGGAACAGGTTGCGCGGCAGCTGGTCGAGCAGCAGCACCAGGGCCAGCCGGCCCTCGGGCGTGTCGGCCCAATCGGCCAGACCGCCGGCCAGTGCCTGCGCCACCTCGGCGCCGAAGCGGGCGCGCAGGTCGTCGTCCTGCTCGGGCGTCGAGCGGAACCACAGCGCCTGGCGCGACGCGCTGGGCCAGTCGCGGGCCAGGCCATCGCCGAACCAGTGGTCGAGCAGGGCGCGGGCGGGGGCGGGCAGTGGGCTCATGGGCGTGGCGTTTACGTGTTGCAACAGCTTTGACGCGGCGTGCGGAGTGTGGTGCCCCGGATTCTTGTGCAATACCCCCCACGGCACACCGCCGTCCCTCGGAGTCCCCACGATGAACACCCCGTCCTTCACCGCAACGCGCACCTGGGCCAAAGGCCTGGCCATGATCGCCTTGGCCGCCGGCGGCTGGGCGCTCGCCGGCAGCGCACAGGCGCGCGACGTCTACTGGTCGATCGGCGTCAATTCGCCCGGCGTGGCCGTGGGCGTGTCGAACGCGCCGCCGCCGGTGGTTTACAGCTACCCCTCTTACGGCTACCCCGTGTACGAGCCGCGCCCGGTCGTGGTGTACCCGCGCCCGGTGGTGGTTCACCCGCGCCCCGTGGTCGTGCAGTCGTACCCGGTGTACCCCGCGCCCTACTACGGTTACCGCGACGACCGCCGCTGGCACAAGCACCGCCACGGCCATCGCCACGGCCACCGCGGCTGGGACGACTGATCCCCCGCCGCCGCTTCACATCGCGCGGAAGCGGTCGGCGTAGAGGCGGCTGATGCCGAAGGCCTCCGACAGGCCGCGCAGCGTCAGCCGCCATTTGCCCGCCTCGTCGCGGGTGACGCGATGGATGGCGTCCGCCCGCACCACGGTGCCGCGGTGGATCTGCCAGAACACCTCCGGATCGAGCTGCGGCAGCATTTCCTTGAGCGGCGTGCGGATGAGGTATTCGCGCCCGGCCGTGAGCACGCGCAGGTACTTGTCGGCCGCGTCGAAGGCCAGCACCGCGTCGATTGCGATGCGTTCCACCGCCGCCGTGCCGCCCGCGCCCACGCCCACCATGAGGTGGCGCAGCCGCGCCGGTTCGCGCGGCGCGGCGGCTTGCAGCAGGGCGCGCAGGCCGGCCCACTCGGCGTCGAGCGGCGCCGCCGGGGCAGGGGCCTCACGGGCCCGAAGCGCGGCCTGCACGCGCGCCACGGTGCGCTGCAGGCGCTCGGCCTGCACCGGCTTGAGCACGTAGTCCAGTGCCTGGGCCTCGAAGGCCTGGATCGCGAAGTGGTCGTGCGCGGTCACGAACACCAGCACCGGCAGCGGCTGCTCGGGCGGCCACCCGTCGGCGATGGCGGCCGCGGCGTCCAGCCCGCTCAGCGCGGGCATGCGGATGTCCAAGAACAGCACCTGCGGCCGCAGCGCGAGCGCCTGTTCGACGGCACTCGCGCCGTCGCCCACGCAGGCCAGCACCTGCAGCCCGGGCCAGGCGCGCGCGAGCTCGGCCTGCAGGGCCTGGGCCAGCAGCGGCTCGTCTTCGGCGATCAGGGCGGTGGCGTTCATGGCCTGGCCTCGGGGGTGAGCGGCAACACCAGCTCGGCCTGTGTGCCCTGGCCGGGCGCGCTGCGCCACTCGAAGCGCGCGGCGTCGCCGTGCAGGGTCTGCAGCCGCTCGCGCACCTGGGCCAGGCCGAAGCCCTCGCCCGGCGCGGCCTCGCTGCCCACGCCGTCGTCGCTCACGCTCAGGTGCAGCGCGCCCCCGGCTTCGCGCGCGGCCACGCGCAGCGTGCCGCCACGCGCGCTGGGCTCCAGGCCATGGCGGATCGCGTTTTCCACCAGCGGCTGCAGCAGCAAGGCCGGCACCGGGCGCTCGGCCAGCGTGTCGGGCAGATCGAGATGCGCCTGCAGGCGCGGCCCCATGCGCACGGCCATGAGCGCCAGGTAGTCGTCGAGCCGCGCGAACTCCTCGCGCAGCGTGTGCCGGCCGCCGCGCGCCTCGGTGCGCGAGGCCGCGAGCGTGGCGCGCAGGAAGTCGTTGAGCCGGTCGAGCATCTGGATCGCGCGCGGCGGGTCGGCGGCGATCAGCGCGCGCAGGTTGGCCAGGGTGTTGAACAGCATGTGCGGCTCGAGCTGCGATTCGAGCAGGCGCAGCCGCGCTTCGCTGGCCTGGCGCAGGGCCTCCTGCTGATCGAAACGTGCCTTGGCCAGCAGCTCGCGGCTGGTGAAGAAGTAGGTGCCGAACACGCCCAGCGCGAGCGACATCAGCAGGAAGCCCACGGTGCTGCGCGGCAGGCCGCTGAGCGAATTGAGCGCGGGCCTGCCCAGCAGCACATTGCCGCTGGCCATGCCGAACCCGTAGCCCGCGAACACCGCCACCACGACCAGCACCGCCATCGAGCCCAGCCCGAGCCAGCCGCGCGCCCGCAGCAGGCGGCGCCCGATCTCGATGCCGGCCCAGATGCCCATGCCGATGAGCTGGGCGTAGAGCAGGTTCTCGCCGAACGGGTGCGCGTGGCTGGCGGTGATGGCCAGGGCGATCAGGGTGTTGAGCACCGCCGCAAAGAGCGCGCGGTTCACCCAGGAGCGCGGGCGGTGGTCGGACATGGGCGCAGTATGCACGGCGCCCATCAGGCGCGGCGTTGCTGTTGCAGGCGTTCGCGCTCCTGGGTCAGCCAGCGCTCGTGCAGGCCGCCGCCGCCCAGCTTCACCCACACCACCAGCCCGTGCACCAGCAGGCCCAGGCCCCAGCCCATGGCCGGGAACACCGCCCAGTCGCGCCCGCTGCGCCAGGACAGCCAGGCGAGGCCGGCATTGACGGCGAGGAAGACCAGGGCGTGCAGGGTCCAGCCCAGGCGCGCGGCCACGCGGCGGCGCGCGGTGCGTTCGAGGTCGTGGTCGAGGGTCTTCATGGCGGGCTCCGGGGGTTGTGATGGACCGGACTGTGGCCGCACGCCCGAACGGGCGCCATGCGCCCGCGACAGGGTGGCGATCGGGTGCCGTGAAACCCCGTTGGCGCGGCGCGAAATGCAGGCCCTGGCGCGCGCGTACGATCTCGGGTTTTCACTCACCGCTCAGCGCATGGACCCGATTCTGTTGATCAAGGCCGCCCTCATGGGCGTGGTCGAAGGCCTCACCGAGTTCCTGCCCGTCTCGTCCACGGGCCACCTCATCCTGGCGGGCACGCTGCTCGGCCTGCACGACGAAAAGGCCAAGCTGTTCGAGGTGGTGATCCAGGTGGGCGCGATCTTCGCGATCCTGTCGGTCTATGCGCAGCGCATCCTGAGCACGCTGCGCGGCCTGCCCGCGGGCGACGCGGTGGCCACCCGCTTCACGGCCAACGTGCTGATCGGCTTCCTGCCCGCGGCGGTGCTGGGCTTCCTCTTCATCGGCGTGATCAAGAGCGTGCTGTTCAACCCCGTGGTGGTGGCCACGAGCTTCATCCTCGGCGGCTTCGTGATGTTGTGGGTGGAGGCGCGCCACGCGCGCGGCGCGCCGGTGCATGTGCAGACCATCGACGACCTGCGCTGGACCGACGCGCTCAAGGTGGGCCTGATCCAGTGCCTGGCGCTGGTGCCCGGCGTGAGCCGCTCGGGCGCGACCATCATGGGCGGCATGGTGGTGGGCTGCAGCCGCCGCGCGGCCACCGAGTTCAGCTTCTTCCTCGCGCTGCCGGTGCTCATGGGCGCGGCCGTGCTCGATCTGTACAAGCACCGCGACCTGCTCACCGCGGCCGACCTGCCGTTTTTCGCCACCGGCCTGTTCGTGTCCTGGCTGTCGGCGTGGCTGTGCGTGCGCTGGCTGCTGCGCTTCGTGTCCACGCACACCTTCGTGCCTTTCGCGTGGTACCGCATCGCCTTCGGCGTGCTGATCCTCGTGACCGCCTGGGGCGGCTGGATCAACTGGACAGCGTGAAGTAGAAACGCGCGCCCTGGCCCGGCGCGGCCTCGGCGCGCAGCTCGCCGCCGTGGCGCAGCACGATGCGCCGCGCCGTCGCCAGGCCGATGCCCAGGCCCTTGAACTCGTGCGGCATGTGCAGGCGCTGGAAGGGCTGGAACAGCTTGTCCGCGCGCGCCATGTCGAAGCCCGCGCCGTTGTCGGCCACCACGAACTCGCGTGCGCCGTCCGCGGTGTGCAGGCCCACATGGATGCGCGCGTGCGGCGTGCAGCCGGTGTACTTCCAGGCGTTGTGCAGCAGGTTCTGCAGCAGCGCTTCCACCAGCGGCGGGTCGGCCATGGCGAGCAGGCCGGGCTCCACGTGCCAGTCGACCTTGCGCTCGGGCTCGCTGGCGGCGAGTTCGCGCAGCTGCCGGGTGGCCACCGCCGACAGGTCGACCGGTTCGCGCTGCAGCTCGCCGCGCGCCATCTGCGCGAGCTTGAGCAGGCCGTCGATCAGCTCGCCCATTTTCTTGCTCGCCTCGCGGATGCGTTCGAGGTGCTTGCGGCTGTCGTCGCTGAGCGCGGGGTTGTCTTCGTCGAGCGCCTGGGCGAAGCCGTTGATGATGCGCAGCGGCGAGCGCAGGTCGTGCGCCACCGCGTACGAATAGCTTTCGAGCTCGTCGTAGGCCGCGCGCAGGGCCTGGGTGCGTTCCTGGATGCGCGACTCCAGCGAGGCGTTGAGCTCGGTGATGTGCAGCTCGGCGAGCTTGCGCTGCGTGATGTCGAGCACCGTGCCGATGCCGTTGGTGACGCGGCCCTGCGCGTCGCGTTCGAACTCGCCACGCACCAGGTACCAGTGCCAGTCCTCACCGAAACGCAGCCGGTATTCGATGTCGTAGCGCGCGCCGGTGCGGAACGCGGCAGCCCAGCGCTGGCGCACGCGGTCGCGGTCGTCGGGGTGGGTGCGCTCGAGCATCTCGACGTCGCTGAAGCGGGTGCCGGGCAGGCCCAGCGCCCGGTCGGATTCGCCGAGCACGGTGAACAGGCGCTCGCGCGCGTCGTAGACCCAGCTCGCCATGCCCGCGAGCTGCTGGGCCTGCCACAGCAGCCGCTCGCTGGTGCGCAGCGCCTGCTCGGCGGCCTTGCGGCGCGTGATGTCCTGCACCACCACGATCTCGTAGTCGGGCGAGCCGTCGGGCTTTCGCATCAGCGAGATGCTCAGCAGCACCCAGACCACGCGGCCCTCGCGGTGGATGTAGCGCTTCTCGAGCGTGTAGGTGTCGATCTCGCCGCTGATGACGCGCGCGAGGTTGGCCTGGTCGAGCCCCAGGTCGTCGGGGTGGGTGAATTCGCGCCAGTGGGTGCGCATGAATTCGTCGCGGGTGTAGCCGATCAGGTCGCAATAGGTCTGGTTCACGCGCAGCCAGCGGCCGTCGAGCGTGGTGTGGGCCATGCCGGTGGCGCTGTGCTCGAAGTTGTCGAGCATCTGGCGCTGGCTTTGCTGCGCGAGTTCGATGGAGGCGCGCAGCAGGCGGTTGTGGCGCTGCATCAGGCCGATCGAGCCGACCACCACGGTCTGTGTCAACAGGAACCAGAAGTTGAGCCACAGGGCTTCGCGCGGGTCGCTGATGGCCAGGCTGAAGTAGGGCTTGACCATGAGGTAATTGACCATGAGCATGCCCAGCACCGTGCTGAGCATGCCGACACGAAAGCCGCCGTAGAGCGCGCAGACCGCGCCCGCGAGCGTGATGGTGACGAAGCGGCCGCCCGATTCCGCGGGCGCCAGCGCCATGCGCATCCAGGTGGCGAGCACCGTGAGCACCACGGCCACCGCGGCACGCAGCCACCAGGGGTGGCGCTGCGGCTGCCAGTCGGCAAGGCGGCCGAGCCAGCCTTGCGGCGGCAGGGCTTCGTCAGGCGCTGGGCGGGCGGTGGGGTTCACGGGCTCAGGTTACACCGCTGCCTGCGGCCCGCAGGTGGGAAATCCCCTAGGGCCGGCCATCGCGCGCAGCAGTTCGTCGAGCGTGGCCGCGGTCTCGATGGGCCGCTCCATGGGAAACAGGTGGCTGCCTTCGACCATGCGCAGCCGCGGCGAGCCGGGCCCGCCCACCAGCCGGTGCGTCATGGCCATGCCCACCTGCTGCATCTCGAGCGAGCGCGTGCCGCCGATGAAGCCCACCGGGCACTGCAGCGGGTGGCGGCGCAGCAGCCGGTCGAGGTTGTGCGGCAGCGTGTTGTAGATGGCGGTCTCGACCTCGCGCGTGAAGCTCAGCACCCGCTGGCGGCCCTGGGGCGTGTCGGCCTCGTGCGTGCCGTGGTCCACGTAGTCCTGCAGGCACTGGGGGTGCCAGTGCGCGAAAGCGCGCTTGTGCCGCAGGTGCTCGATCACCGCGGCGGCATCGGGCCACTGGTGGCGCCGGCGCCGGCTCACGCGGCCGGGCGACACCGCGCCCACGAGCTGGGTGCGCTTGATGAGTTCGAGCGTGCGCGCGCGCCAGCCGCCGAGCACGGGCGAGTCGATCAGCACCACGCCGCGCACGCGCTGGCCGCCCAGCTGCGGGTGGCGCGCCGCGCACATGAGGCTCAGGAAGCCGCCCAGCGAATGGCCCACGAGCCACAGGTCCTGGCGCGCCTGTTCGGCCTCGGCGCTGGCGAAGTCGGCCAGCTGCTGCACCAGGTGCGGCCAGTTGCTCGTGACCGGGTAGCGCGGGTCGTGGCCGAAGCGCTCGGGCGCGCGCACCGTGTGGCCGCGCGCGCGCAGGCTGCGAAACAGCAGCTGGTAGGTGCCGGCGGGAAAGCTGTTGGCGTGCGAGAAGACGATCAGGGACACGGCGCGGGCGGGCTCAGATCAGCTTCTCGCGCGGGTTGGTGATCTTCTTGACCGGGCCGTGCCGGTCGGCGCGCGTGAGCAGCGGCACCTCGGTGTGGGCGTCGTCCCAGGTCGGGTCCTCGAGGCTGTCGAACACCTCGCGCAGGCGCTGGCCCCACGAGTTGCGCACCATGCGGAAGTAGGGGTTGTTGTCGTCGATGCAGACCACCTTGTCGGTGGCGAGCTTGTCGGCCTCGTAGACCACCATGTCCAGCGGCAGGCCCACGGACAGGTTGGACTTGAGCGTGGAGTCCATGGACACCAGCGCGCACTTGGCGGCCTCGTCGAGCCCGGTGTCGGGGTTGATCACGCGGTCGAGCACGGGCTTGCCGTACTTCGACTCGCCGATCTGGAAGAAGGGCGTCTCGGCCGTGGCCTCGATGAAGTTGCCCGCCGAATACACCTGGAACAGCCGCATGCCCTCGCCGCGGATCTGGCCGCCCAGGATCATGGAGACGTTGAAGTCGACGCCCGCGCGCTGCAGCGCCTCGCCGTCGCGGTGCCACACGTGGCGCACCGCCGAACCCAGCACGCGCGCGGCGTCGAACATGCTGCGCGCGTTCCAGATGGTGATGGGCTCGCCGCCCTCGTGGTCGTCGAGCTGCTCGACCTGCAGGATCTCGCGCACCGATTGCGAGACGCTCAGGTTGCCCGCCGAGAGCAGGCACATGAAGCGGTCGCCCGGCTTCTCGTACACGATCATCTTGCGGTAGGTGCTGATCTGGTCGAGGCCCGCGTTGGTGCGCGAGTCCGACAGGAACACCATGCCGGCCTTGATCTTCACGGCGACGCAATAGGTCATTGGATTTCTCCCGTCTGCTGGACGAGCTTGCGGAGTTGGTAGAGCTGGTCCAGCGCGTCGCGCGGACTCAGGGTGTCGGGGTCGAGGGCCGCGAGGGCGGCCACCGCGGGGTGCACCTCGGGCGCTTCGGCCACGGGGGGCGGTGCGAACAGGTCGACCTGGGTCTGCTGCTCGGCGCTGTGGGCCTCGAGCGCCGCGAGCGCATGGCGCGCGTGCTGCACCACGGGCGCGGGCACGCCGGCCAGCCGCGCCACCTGGATGCCGTAGCTGCGGCTGGCAGGGCCGGGTTCGATCTGGTGCAGGAACACGATGCCCTTGCTGCCGCCTTCGGTGGCACTCACGTGCACGTTCACGGCCGCGTGGTGCGTGGCCGGGAATTCGGTGAGCTCGAAGTAGTGCGTGGCGAACAGCGTGAAGCAGCGCGCCTTGTCGTGCAGGTGGGCTGCGATGCCGCCGGCCAGTGCCAGGCCGTCGAAGGTGGAAGTGCCGCGGCCGATCTCGTCCATCAGCACCAGGCTGTTGGGCGTGGCCGCGTGCAGGATCTGCGCCGCCTCGGTCATCTCGACCATGAAGGTCGACTGCGCGTTGGCGAGGTCGTCGGCCGCGCCGATGCGGGTGTGGATGGCGTCGATGGGCCCGAGGCGGCAGGCGCTCGCGGGCACGTGGCTGCCCATGCTCGCGAGCAGCACGATCACCGCCACCTGGCGCATGTAGGTGCTCTTGCCGCCCATGTTGGGGCCGGTGATGACCTGCATGCGCGACTTGGGCGTGAGCACGGTGTCGTTGGCGATGAAGCCGCCGCTGGTGGTCTCGGCCAGCCGCGCCTCCACCACCGGGTGGCGGCCGCCGCGGATCTCGATGCCCGGTTCGCTGGTGAAGCTGGGCGCGCACCAGTTGAGCGTGAGCGCGCGCTCGGTGAGGGCGCACAGCGCATCGAGCGTGGCGAGCGCGCGCGCCAGGCGCGTGAGCGCATCGATGAAGGGCTGCAGGTCGTCGAGCAGCCGCTCGTACAGCCACTTCTCGCGCGCCAGCGCGCGCTCCTGCGCCGACAAGGCCTTGTCTTCGAAGGCCTTGAGCTCGGGGGTGATGAAGCGCTCGGCGTTCTTGAGCGTCTGGCGGCGCTTGTAGTCGTCGGGCACGCGGTCGAGCTGGCCCTGGGTGACCTCGATGTAGAAGCCGTGCACGCGATTGAATTGCACGCGCAGGTTGGCGATGCCGGTGCGCGCGCGCTCGCGCGCCTCGAGCTCGATCAGGAACGCGTCGCTGTGGTTCTGGATGCCGCGCAGTTCGTCGAGCTCGGCGTCGAAGCCGTCGGCGATGACGCCGCCGTCGCGCACCAGCGCCGCGGGCTCGGGCAGCAGCGCGCGCTGCAGCAGTTCGGCGCAGCCCGCGGGCGGCTGCAGGTGCTGCGCGGTCTGCGCGAGCAGGGCGTCGGTGCCCAGCGGCGCGAGCGCCTGCGCGAGTTCGGCCGCGCGCGCGAGCGTGAGCCCCAGGCCCACGAGCTCGCGCGGCTTGGCCTGGCGCAACGCGGTGCGCGCGGTGATGCGCTCGACGTCGCTGCAGCCCTTGAGCCGGGCGCGCAGCGCCTGCCACGCTCCCGAGCGCAGCGCGGCGATCGCGCCCAGGCGCGCGCGCGCCTCGCTGCGGTCGCGCCGGGGTTCGAGCAGCCACTGGCGCAGCGCGCGGCTGCCCATGCCGGTGGCGCAGGTGTCCAGCAGCGAAAACAGCGTGGGGCTGCTCTCGCCGCGCAGCGTCTGCACCAGCTCGAGGTTGCGGCGCGTGTTGGGTGGCAGGTCGATGCGCTCGTCGGCGCGCGCCACCTGCAGGCTGCGCACGTGCGCGAGCGCGCGGCCCTGCGTGTGCTCGGCATAGGCCAGCAGCGCGCCCGCGGCCGCGTGCGCCGGGGCCAGGCCCTCGGCGCCCCAGGCGGCCAGGCTCGCGGCCTGCAGCTGATCGAGCAGCTTGCGCTCGCCCAGGGCGGCGTCGAAGGCCCAGGCCGGGCGCAGCACCGCCACCAGCTTGCCACCCTGCGGCGTGGGCTGGCCCGCGAGCGCCTGCACGCGCTGCTCGAAGGCGGGCGTGCTGTCGGCGCTGTAGATGAGCTCACCGGGCGCGACGCGCGCGACCCAGTCGGCGAGTTCGTCGCTCTCGCACTCGGCCAGGAACACGATGCCCTGGGTGAGCGAGAGCCAGGCCAGACCGCAGCCGGTGCGCGCGCCCGCGTGCACCGCCATCAGCAGCGACTCGCTCTTGTCGGACAGCAGCTCGGCGTCGGTCAGCGTGCCGGGCGTGACCACGCGCACCACCTTGCGTTCCACCGGGCCCTTGGCCGTGGCCACGTCGCCCACCTGCTCGCAGATGGCCACCGATTCGCCGAGCTTGATGAGCCGCGCGAGGTAGGTGTCGACCGAGTGGAAGGGCACGCCGGCCATGACCACCGGCTTGCCGGCCGACTGGCCGCGCTGCGTCAGCGTGATGTCGAGCAGCCGCGCGGCCTTCTCGGCGTCCTCGTAGAACAGTTCGTAGAAGTCCCCCATGCGGTAGAAGAGCAGCGTGTGCGGGTGCCCGGCCTTGAGGGCCAGGTACTGCTGCATCATGGGGGTGTGGGCGGCCAGGGGGTCTGTCACGGTGGGCGGCTCGGGCGCGAAAAACAGCCGAAGACTTTAGCCGATCCGCCGCGGCCGCCCGCCCGGCGCGCCCAAGCATCGCGCGCCCCGTCTGTCAATCGGCGCGCCCGCCGTCGTTGGCCGCGACCGCATCGCTTTTACCCGCTGTTGCCCCATGTCCGCGCAGGCGCGGCCAACATCCTTCCATCGTCGAACCAGGAAGGAGTTGCGGCATGCCGCTGCACCGGGACGGCCGGAGCCTTCGGGTGCTCACGGTCAACATCCACAAGGGCTACAGCCTGTTCAACAAGCGCTTCGTGCTGCACGAGTTGCGCGAGGCGGTGCGCGCGATCCGCAGCGACGTGGTGTTCCTGCAGGAGGTGCGCGGCGCCAGCGAACCGGGCGCGCGGCAGCAACAGGCCGCGCAGTACGAGTTCCTGGCCGACAGCATCTGGAAGGACCACGCCTACGGCCGCAACGCCGTGGCGCCGCGCGACAGCTACGGCAACGCGGTGCTGTCGCACTTTCCCATCGTGCACAGCCGCAACCACCGGCTCTCGGTGGAGCGCATCGTGCCGCAGCGCGGCGTGCTGCACTGCGTGGTCAACCGCGACGTGATGCCGCCCGTGCACCTGATGTGCGTGCACCTGGGCCTGCTCGAGGCCGACCGCCAGCACCAGCTCGAGGCCCTGAGCGCGGTGGTGCAGGCCGAGGTGCCCGCGGGCGAGCCGCTGATCGTGGCCGGCGACTTCAACGACTGGCGCCAGAAGGCCGACGCGCGCTTGCGCCGCATCGGCCTCACCGAGGTGTTCCGCCACACCCACGGCCGCCACGCGCGCAGCTTTCCCGCGGCCTGGCCGCTGCTGCGGCTCGACCGCATCTATGTGCGCGACGTGAAGGGCGTGCGGCCGCTGCCGCTGCCGCGCCACCCCTGGGCGCGCCTGTCGGACCACGCCCCGCTCGCGGCCGAGATCGAGCTCGACAGCCCGGAGGCCTCGCCATGAACTCGCGTTGGGTGCCGGGCAACCGGTTCGAACTGCTCTGCTGCGGCGAGGCCTACTACCCGCGCGTGTTCGCGGCGATCGAGGCCGCCGAGCACGAGGTGCTGCTGGAGACCTTCATCTGGTTCGACGATGCCGTGGGCCGGCAGCTGCGCGCCGCGCTGCTGCGTGCGGCCGAGCGCGGCGCGCAGGTGCACGTGCTGATCGACGGCTGGGGTTCGCCCGACCTGGGCGAGGCCTTCACGCGCCCGCTGCTCGACGCCGGCGTGCAACTGCGCGCCTTCGAGCCCGCGCGCCGGCTGTTCGGCACGCGCATCAACATGCTGGGCCGCATGCACCACAAGCTGGTGGTGGTGGACGGGCGCGTGGCCTTCGTGGGCGGCATCAACTACTCGCGCGACCACCTCACCGACGACCCCATGGGCAAGCTCGACTACACGGTCGCCATCGAAGGCCCGCTGGTGTCGCAGATCCAGGCCTTCTGCCGCACCAACATCCACCGGCCGCAACCGGCGCGCGCGCAATGGCTGCGCCACTGGATGCGGCTGCGCCGGCAGGCGCGCACGGCCGCGCCGGTGGACGACGGCGCCATGGCGGCCTTCGTCACGCGCGACAACCGCGCGCACCGCAACGACATCGAGCGCCACTACCGCGCGGCCATCCGCAGCGCGCGCGAGCGCATCGTGATCGCCAACGCCTACTTCTTTCCGGGCTGGCGGCTGCTGCGCGACCTGCGCCGCGCCGCGCGCCGCGGCGTGCAGGTCGATCTGATCCTGCAGGGCCAGCCCGACATGCCCTGGGTGCGGCGCACCAGCATGCTGCTCTACGAGCACCTGCTGCGTGCCGGCGTGCGCATCCACGAGTACATGGAGCGCCCGCTGCACGCCAAGGTGGCGGTGATCGACGGGCAATGGGCCACCGTGGGCTCGAGCAACCTCGACCCCACCAGCCTGAGCCTGAACCTCGAGGCCAACGTGGTGGTGCGCGACCAGGTCTTCGCACGCACGCTGGGCGAGGCGCTCGACGGGCTGCTGGCGCACCAGTGCGAGCCCGTGCGCCTGCCCACGCCGGGCCGGCTGCGCTCGGCCTGGATCGGCGTGCGCAGCTTCTTCGTGTTTCATGCGCTGCGGCGCTTTCCGCGCTGGGCGCGCTGGTGGCAGGACCCGGCGGCGCGCGTGGTGCCGCTGCGGGTGGAGACGACATGAACTTGCCCTCGGCCCTGCGCCGCAGCGCGCCCTGGCTGGTCGCGGCCGTGGTGCTCGGGCTGGTGGCGGTGCAGGCGCGCGAGGTGGACTGGCCCCAGGTGCGCGGCGCCTTGCGGCAGCTGCCGCTGCCCACGATCGGCCTGTCGGTGCTGATCGCCGCCGCCGCGCACGCGGTCTATGCGGCCTTCGACCTCGTGGGCCGCGCGCTCACCGAGCCGCGCATCGGCCGCTGGCGCACCTGGGGCATCGCGGCCATCGTCTATGCCTTCAACCTCAACCTGGGCGCGCTCATCGGCGGCCTGGGCATGCGGCTGCGGCTCTACACGCGCTGGGGCCTGCCGCCGGCCACGGTGGCGCAGATCGCGGGCCACTGCGTGCTCACCAACTGGGTCGGCTGGTGCTGGGTGGCGGGGCTGGTGCTGCTGCTGGCGCCACCGTCCTTGTCGGCGGGCTGGGCCCCGGGCCCGCAGGCGCTGCGCGCGGCAGGGGCCGGTGTGCTGCTGCTGGCCCTGGCCTACCAGGCCGTGTGCAGCGTTTCGCGCCGCAAGACCCTGCAATGGCGCCGCCACACGCTGGAGCGTGCGGGCCCGCGGCTGGCCCTGCTGCAGGCGGCGGCGGGCGCGGTCAACTGGCTGCTCATGGCCCTGAGCCTGTGGAACCTGCTGCAAGGGCGGGTGGGCTTTGCGGTGGCGCTGGGCGCGATCGTGCTCGCTGCGGTGGCGGGCATTCTGGTGCGCGTGCCGGGCAGCGTGGGCGTGTTCGAGACCGTGGTGGTGACCGCGATCGCGGGCGCCGTGCCCACGCACGAGGCGCTCGCCGCGGTGCTCGCGTTCCGCGCCGTGCACTACCTGCTGCCGCTGGCGCTGGCCTTGCCGGCGTACGGGCTCATCGAATGGCGGGGACCGCGTCGGGCCGCAGCGGCCGGGCGACCGCGAACAGGCCGCGGCGAGCGCGGTGGCACTTACTCCGGCGTGGGCAGGTAAACCCAAACCGCCACGCCGAAGCCGCTGCGCGCCTCGA
>VFQP010001230.1_pt1 | contig 35905 bp, 37 predicted proteins | sample 3512351 | NCBI WGS metagenome assembly VFQP01 (sample SAMN10412372, study PRJNA504923) | tailings metagenome | isolation source: Relicate 1 Philex TSF1 revegetated site | place: Philippines: Tuba, Benguet | collected 2017-08-29
CCTTACGACGCTCTCGCTTTGATCTCGGGGCTTCGCTGTGCTGACCTTGCGCCAAACCTGTCGCGCGAACGCCGCAGGGCCGCTCGCCGCCCCCCCTCCGGGAGGCACGCTCTTCGGCTCCCGCATCCCGCTCCGCTGCGTGGGGCTCTTGGGCGAGCACGACTTTGCCGGGGAGGACGGCCTGCTGACGGGCTCGCACAAGGTGACGCTCGTGGCCGAGACCGAGGTCAAGGTGGCGCTGCTGCGCGCGGCCGACATGACGGTGCTCGAGGACTCGGGCATCCGCAACCTGCTGCACTCGGCCAAGCAGCGCGAGGCCGCAAGGTCCGACCAGTCCGCAAAGGGCCCCGACCTGTGGGCCTATGGCGGCGACGGCCGCGTCACCAAGGCAGGCGCTGCAGCCGGAGACGGCCAGGATGGCGCGGCAGCGGAGGAGGCGGAGGGGGCGAGCAAGGACGCTACGGCGGAGAGGCAGCCCGAGGGCTGGACGGCGCCGGGCACGGGCGTGGCGCTGGCACTCGGCGCGTACGCCAAGCCCAAGCCCCTGCGGCCCACCGCGCTGCAGACGCGCGCAGCGGCAGTGTCGGTCCTGCCCAAGCAGGTCACCAGCACGGCCAACCGGGAGCCCGACATGCAGCTCTACCAGCGCTGGATGGACGCCGTGCAGCGCGAGGCGGCGCAGGAGGCCATCCGGCAGGGGGCTCTGCAGGACCTCGCCGCCGCGCCGCAGCCGCACACGGCAGAGGCCGCAGCACCCGACGTGCCGACGGAGGCGGAGCTGGAGGAGCAGGCCAGGGCCGGCCTGCGCGTGGCCGAGGCCTGCGGCGACGAGCTCCCCATGCTGTCGGTGGGCCTCAGCCCCAAGCCCCGCCTCACCTCGGACAGCCAGGCGCCGGAGCTGCTGGACGGCAGCCTGCGCCTCCCAGCAGCCAGCCCCACCGACGCCCTGCCGACGTCCGAAGAGCACGTGGGGACGGCTGGAGAGGAGGGCGCTCAGCGAACGGACGCCGGCAACCCAGGCGCGGAGCTGCAGCAGCGGGCCCTGGCCATGCTCTCGGCCGCCCGTGCGCCGCTGGTCTTTGGCAAGCACAAGGCGCCGGCGCACGTGGTCATCAAGGAGCTGCCAGTGCTGGCCAAGCCGCCAGAGCTGCACCAGGTGCTCCCGGACGCGGCGGCGACCGGGCAGCCTGCGTCGGCAGCGAAGGAGGCGGGGCTCAGCTCGGCCTCCTCTGCTTCACCTGACCAGGCAGCCGCCGCCGCTGATGGCCATCAGGACAGCCTGGCTGAGCCCCAGGACGCAGCGCCGCCTCCTATGAGCTTGCACCATCCGTTTGCCGCCGCTGCGGCGACCGCGGAGCCAGCTGACCCGCCGGCAGAGCCGCAGGGCTCTCCAGCAGAACCGGCTCAGCCGCGCGGGGTGGCATGGGCGTCCAACGTGCACGACGGCGCGCCCCTGCCCACCGTGCCCAAGGGCCGCGCGCTGCAGCCCACGGCCTCGTGCACCAGCCGGGCCAGCGCGGCCGTGAGCAGCGTGGCGGCCACCCTGGACTCGCTGCACCACAAGCAGCGCCTGCACGCCGCGCTGCACGCTGCGCCGCTGGTGGCCAAGCCGCACCACCTCATCAGCACCACCTCGTGCCTGGACATGGTGTCGGCCGGCGTGGTGCCCGGCGTGCTGTCCTGCACCAGCGCCGGCGTGGGCGACAACCTGGCCGGCGGGTGGGACGGCGAGCCCCAGACGGCGGAGGACCGCCGGCGCGGCTTCTCCTCCAACGTGTTTGAGGGCCGCACCGCCGTGCTCAAGGCGCGCTCGGCGCAGCCGGCTTGGCAGTACGGCCGCAAGCAGGCGGCGCTCCACCGCGAGGCGCTCAACACGCTGCTGCAGACGGCGTACGTGGAGCGGGCCGCGCTGCCGCCCGAGCAAAAGGTGCTGCTGGCGGCGACGGCGCGACGCGGCGGGGGCGGCGGCGGGGTGCCTGGGCTGACCCGCCTGCAGGCGCAGGGCAACGTGAGCCTGCTGTACGCGCACGGCTCGCGCGCCGGGCCCGCGGTGCTGGGGTCGCTCAACACGGGCGCCCACTTCTCCTCGGCGGCGCTCACGTCGTCGCGCTGGCTGCCCGGGCGGCCCGACAAGCAGGCGGCCTTCATCACGCGCACCACGGCGCTGGAGCAGGCCAACGCCAGGGACGCGCAGGCGCTGGGGCTCACGTGGTGGAGTTCCTGACTGTGTCACGTGTGATGTGTTGGCATCATGACAGATGATCTGTCAGTGGGTTTGCGCGCCTCGAGATGCAAGGTGGTCGGGGCGCAGCATGATGAGCAGGAACGTGGCGTGGCGTGCAGACCAGCAGAGCGCTCCAGGAGGAGGACCATGGTCCAGTTCCCCGGTGACAGCTGATGATGGCCGCAGCACAGCCGTGATCATCCAGAGCGCCAGTGAGCTCCCGCCTGCTGCAGACGACGCGCGGGAGGAGGCGGCGGAGCAGGATGGGATCCAGTCGCGCCCTGCTGGAGTGGGCGGACAACGACGCTTCTGAGAACTATCGGCTGGTAGCCTTGTCAGTCTTTGTGACGCTGGTGGCTGGCCTCATGTCCGGACTCACGCTCGGTGCGCATCCCCTGCGTGACCAAGGGGCGGAGGGCCGGCGCGCTTCCCGAACGAGTGCCACGCAGCGCGATCGATGCATCGCCTCTGCGCGCAGTCCTCATGAGCTTGGACACGACGCAGATGGAGGTGCTGCTGCGGAGCGGCACGGCCAAGGAGAAGAAGTGCGCCAGGCGCATCATGCCCCTCATCAAGAACCAGCACCACCTGCTGGTCACGCTGCTGCTGTGCAACGCCGCCGCCATGACGGCAAGTGGGCAGCCCAATGAGCGGGCGGGCGAGGGGGTGCGCCATCAGTTGCGCTGGCGTGGCAGATTCTTACTTCACGTCGCGCCGATGCTGCTCTATCGTGCTGCTGCAGACGCTGCCGCTGTTCCTGGACCGCCTGGCTGATCCCCTGACGGCTGTGCTCGTGTCGGTGACGGCCGTGCTGCTCTTCGGCGAGATCATCCCGCAGGCGGTGTGCTCCAGGTGCGTGTGCCGCACCCACGCACCTGCAGCCACCAGGAGCACGCTCGTGTGATCCTTCTTCACACCTTGCGCACGCTGTGTCGTCGCCGCAGGTACGGCCTGATCATCGGCGCGCGCACCGCCTACGTGACGCGCTTCCTCATGGCGGTCACCGCGCCCATCTCGTGGACCATGGGCAAGTTCCTGGACGTGGTGCTCGGCCACGACGACCACCCGCTCTTCAGGTGTGGCTGCGTTGGGAGGGGGAGGTCTGGTGGTTGCGCGGCCAAGTCGATCAAGCACCGGGGCAGCAGTGCCAAGCGCACATGCTGGGCGGGGCGCGTCCGCGGTGGCGCAGGCGCCAGCAGCTCAAGGCGCTGGTGGACGTGCACGGAGAGACCACCGGCCTCGGCGGGAAGCTCTCACTGGACGAGATCAAGGTCATCACAGGTCCGTGTGCTGCGGCGTGGCCGGCACACGCAGACCTGCCAGCACCGCTACTCTGCACCATTGAACGTGGCCAACGTGGTGCTCGTGCAGGCGCCCTGGACCTGAGCAACAAGATTGCCTACAAGTCCATGACGCCGCTGCGCAGCGTGGTGTCGCTCTCGTCTGACGACAAGCTGGACGAGCCCACGCTGCGGCGCATCCTCGAGTCGGGCCACTCGCGCATCCCTGTGCACCGCGGCGACAACCACAGCGACCTGGTGCGCCACCCCTGGTGCAGCCTTGCTGCGCTCAAGTCAATACGGACCAAGCTGCGCAGCATGCGCCTCTCTCGATGCCGCGGCGCCTCCTCTGGATTGCGGCGACGCTCCCCCTGCAGGTGGGCCTGCTGCTGGTCAAGGAGCTGCTCCAGTACAAGATGAGCAAGGACGTGCCGGTGGCCGCGCTCAAGCTCCGCAGCCTGCCCAGGTGAGGAGCCGCGCCGTGTGCGCTCGCAGCGCCCGCATCGCTACCGCGCGTCCATGACCGACAAGCGCTCGCGCTGCTCTGATGCAGGCTGTCGGCGGCCACGCCCATGTACGACATGCTCAAGCTGTTCCAGACGGGGCGCAGCCACATGGCGGTGCTCACGCAGCCAGAGGTGGACGACGACGACGACGAGCCCTCGCCCGCGCCAGAGGTGCGCGCGCGCCGGGCGCAGGGCGTTTGTGCACGTGCGCCGCGCCTCGCTCGCTCTGGCGCAGTTTGCACGACGCGACGCATGCACGCCGGCGCAGCGACGAATACCGAGCCGCTGGTGGGAGCGCGGTGGTGTCCGCGCAGGCGCCAGAGCAGGACCGGCAGCTGGTGGAGGCGGTGGCGGTGGCGGCCATCAAGGCCGCAGAGGACGAGGAGCAGCAGCAGCAGTCGTCGGGTCACCACAGCGGCGACCCGTCGGGGCGGGGCGCGGAGCCAAGCACGGCCTCTGGCCTCAAGCTGTCCGAGGTGGCGGCGGCGGCCATCTCGGCGCACACGCCGCACGTGTCCACCAACGACTTGCTGCACGTGGCGGGCAGCTCGGGGTCGGGCACGGCGGGGGCAGGCGGCTCGCGGCACGGGGCTGGGCGGGGCGGCGGCGCCGGCGCGCTGCTGGCACGGGTGTCCGAGGGGCCGTCGCAGCAGCAGCGGCACGGGCACCACGGGGCGCCGGGCAGCAGCGGCAGCGGCTCGCCGGTGCACGTGGTGGAGCGGAGCAGCGGGTCGGGGTCGGGCGTTGGCGCGCGGCGGCGGCCGCCGGGCGGCCCCGGCGGCAGCGCGCTGGCCGGCGGCGGCGCGGCGCACGGGCTGCAGGGGCAGGGCAGCGGCAGCGCCGGGGTGGAGGGCAGCCTGCTTCTGTCGGGGGAGGTGGAGGTGTCGGGTGAGCTGGCGGTGCACTACTCGGAGGACACGTTCCAGATTGAGTACTACCCCGAGGAGGACGAGGAGGACGGGCACGGGGAGGGCGACGAGGGCGAGGGGTGCGAGCGGGGCAAGGGCGAGGGCGGCGACAAGGGAGCCGAGGGCGAGCCGTCTGGCAGCCGGTGAGTTTCGTTGTTGGTGGTGTTGACCTGCCCTGCGGGGGCGCTGCGAGGCGAGCGGGGGACGGCTCCTTGACGGCCACGTGGGGGTGGGGGTGCGCGTGCGCAGGCGGATGCGGCGCGTGCCGCGGCTGGCGGCGCCTGGCGAGCCCATTGGCATCATCACGCTCGAGGTGAGAGCGGCCAGGTTGGGCGCGGCGTGCGGTGCTGGGCGCACGTGGGGGTGGCGCGCACCTCCACAGCATGCGTCGGAGGTGGCCCCCGCAGGACGTGATCGAGGAGCTCACGAACGTTGAGATCGTAGATGAGACCGACGTGTTTCTCGACAACGAGCACCGCGTGCGGGTTGAGGGGTACAAGGACAAGATGGCGGCCGGCCTGCCCGAGCGGTTGAGGCAGGTGCGTGCGCGGGGTGGGCCTGCGCACCAGTGCCAGCAACAGGCTCCCATTGGAGCACTGGCACGGCGCAGCAGCACGTGTGCGCGCTGCCTGGCTTGCTGGCCCGTGTGCAGGCCTTGGCGGGAGGCGCGCTGCCCGCCGACCTCGTCCGAAAAACCACGCTCAACCGGCGCGTGCGGGACCGCAGCTCGCACCTGCACGCGTCGCTCACCTCGCCTCTCCTGGCGGGCACAGGCAGCACAGGGTGATGATGGGCCCTCCGTGGGAGCGCCCTGGGCCGCAGGAGCCGTGCTCTGTGCGACCCGCACCAGTGGTCGTGCCCCCGCTCGTGAAGTTCACAAGGGCGTGCCCTCATGCAACACAAGCGCCGTTGGGAGTGCCCCAATGCCACGGTGCGCAGCAGCGCACGAGGTCAAGGCGGGGGTGGACTCCACGCCCATGCCGCGCCCACCGCCCGCCGCAAGGGATCAGCAACGAAAAGAGCTAGTAGCGGGCGTGCAGCACTTACGATCGCAGCACGACCCGATCTGGTTGCCGCTAGCGGACCAGTGGCCCTTGTCTGCGGCGCGCGACAGGCGGGCAGCGTGCGCATGGGGCGCCGGCAGCAGGAGTGAGCAGTCAGCAGCCGCCGCAGGGCAAGGCAGGGCGCGCGGCACACTGAGCGGCGGCCAGGCGCAGCCCGGTGCAGGCCAATGGAGGCGGTGGTGGCGCTCCTCGAGCGGGAAGGATGGCCAATGCAGCTCCTGTCGACCGAGGCCACGCAGGCGCGGGTCGTGTGGGCGCGCGTCAAGGGGTACCCCTTCTGGCCGGTGCGTCCTCTGAGGGGTGGCGCTGGTGCGAGCGGGCGCTCTTTTCGCCGTGTGCCGCCGGTCCTGCTGTCCCGTTCAACTCTTGCGCCAGGTGGCAGCGCCCACGCCTCAGGGGCAGCGAGCAGGCGGGCCAGCAGGCGCTGCAGTGCTAGCCACCAATGGCCCTGGCCCCAAGGCAGTGGCGGTGGCGCGCAAGCGAGAAGGCCTGGTTCGGTCGCGCTCGAACCAGAGCGCAGCAGCGGCCCCGCCACGCTGCGCGCAGGCGCAAGTGATGGACGACGCCGCGGCGGACAAGCGCTTCAGCGAGATGGCGCATCGGCGCAAGCCGAACGACGTGCCGGTCATGTTCTTCGGCACCTGCGAAGTGGGCAGCATCGGCCCGCCGGACGTCTGCCCCTTCCAGGAGGGCGTGCTCAAGGGCTTCTTCAACAAGAGCAAGCAAAAGGGCTTCATCAGGGCCCTGGTGCAGGTGCGGCGCCTGCGCCTGGGGGCCGCTGTTTCCTCCGGCTGGCGCACCACCACCCACCGCCTCACCCGTCTCGCCGGCGCAAGCGCAGGTGAACAACTTCCTGGCGCTGGACAGGAAGCGCAAGGCGCCTGATCACTGGTGGTGCCGCGCGCCAGGTGCGTTGCGCAAGCTTCAGCGGGCCCGCCAGCGGGATGAGGCGGCTACGCGCGCCGAGACGCATGCGCCGCGGCCTTGCAGCTGCTGCCAGCAGCAGTGATGTCGACGTGCGCAAGTCTGCCCACACGCAAATCTGCAGGCACGGAGAACGACGAGCCTGAGGAGGAGCAGCAGCGAGACGCCGGCAGCAGGAAGCGCAAGGCCACCTCGTCCACCGGCGGCTCTGCGTCAGCCGCCAGCAGCCAGCTGCACCGCACCAGCAGCACAGGCGCGCCAATGCAGCGCCTCAGCAGTGACGCCGTCGGCACCGCGTCAGGGGCCACGGACGCGGCCATGCTCGGCTTGGGTGCGGAGGAGGCGGCGGTAGCAGAGGCGGTGGCAGAGGACGGCGACGCCGGCGACGCAGCCGCCGCCACCGCAGCAGCAGCAGCCCTCCCGCCCAGCAAGCGGCACTGCAACGTGCAGCCGTGCGACGGCTCGGACGCGGACGCCGCCGGCAACGGCGGCGCCACGCAGCAGCAGCAGCAGCCCGCGGCGACGGCGACCGACAGCGCCGCCGCCACCAACACCACGGCGGGCGCCGGCGCCGCCGCCACGGGCCCGCTGCGCCCCGGCGTCACCTCCTCCTCCAATGAGCCCTCGCCGACCATGGAGGTGACGCTGTGCGGGCCGTCGCCGCACCCCGACGAGGAGCTGTGGAAGCCCTCGGATGCGCAGCGCATGGCGCCGGGCGCCACGCGCCGGCCCGGCCCCGGCGAGGAGGGCCGCTCCTCCATCACGCCGCTGGTGGCGGAGCTGCCGCCGGGCGCCGGCCGGCCGCCGCGGCCGCACGCCGCCCGCGCCAGCACCGGCAGCTCGGCCGGCGGCGCCGGCGCCGGCGCAGCCGACGCTCTGGCGGCGTGCGGCGGCGTCGACGGCGCGCTCGCCTCGCTGGCCAGCCTGGCAGGCTCCAGCGCCCTCCCCGCGCCGCCCGCCGCAGCAGCGCCGGGCGCCGCTGCCGAAGCAGCGACGCAGGGCGCGGCCTCCGCCGACGAGCCCATGGCTGCCGACGGCGCCCCGGCTGCGCCGCCGCCGCCGCCGCAGGAGCAGCAGCAGGCCGCCCAGGGCGCGGCCGCCGAGCAGCAGCAGCTGTGCGCGGTGCCCAGCGTGGCGTCGCTGGCGCCCTCGGCGTCGCAGGCACTGCCCCCGGCGCTGGGCGCGCTCACGCTGGCGCCCGCCGCCTCGCAGCAGCAGCCCACGCCGCCAGGCTCCTCTGACGCCTCGGCCTCCACGCACCAGGAGCCGCCCGCCGCCGTTGCCCCTGCTTCTACCGCCCCCGCGGCGCAGCCAGCCAGCTCGGCGGGCGCGCCCACCAGCGCCGCCGCGCAGCAGCAGCTGCTCTCGCAGCTGCAGTCCACGCTTGGGCTCATCGCCAAGCTGCTGCCCGGGCCCGGCGGGCAGGCGCGCCCCGGCAGCAGCGGCGACGGCGGCGGCCGCGTCGCGCCCGCGCTGCCGCAGGCGGCGCCCTCGGCAGCGCTCGTCGTGGGCGGCGCCGCCACGGCCGCCGTTGAGCGCGGCGGCGCCGGCGTCGGCGCCGTCGGCTCGCTGACCAACAACAGCAACCCGGCGCTGCGCGCCGTGCAGGGCCTGGCGTGGCTGGAGAACCTGCCCGACCCCTTCTCGCCGCCCGTGGTCAAGGCGCCGCGCGCGCGCCGCCCCGAGGTGGAGGGCTTCAAGTGGCCCGATGAGCCCGGCCCGCTCATCCCGCCGGTCGAGCACGAGGACTTCTACCTGCCGCGCGAGTGGCTGGTGGCGCGCCCGCCCAGGTTCGAGCTCATCAAGCGCTGCATGTGGGTGTCGCGGCCCAAGCCCCGGCGCCTGGCCAACAAGGACGACGACAACGTGTGCATGTGCAAGGCGCCGGCGCCAGGTGCGCGGCCGGCGCATGGGATCCACTGTCGTGCCTGGTAGCACCGTGTGGCGTTGAGGGTGTGGAGCGCGTGCAAGTGATCACTTGAGGATGGGCGCTGTGCGTGTGCGAGCGCGTGTGCGCAGGTGGCCTGGAGGTTGCCTGCGGCCCGAACTGCCTCAACCGCATGTCCATGCAGCTGTGCGACCCCAAGACGTGCCCCTGCGGCGAGCTGTGCAGCAACAAGCCGTTCCAGATGCTCAAGTCGCCGCACTTTGAGGCCTTCCTCACCGCCAACAGGTGCGGTCGCGTGCGCGCACGCACACAAGCGCGTGGCCCCGCCGTTGGCGAGCGCCCCGCAGCACGCGCCTCGGCGCCGCGCCGACCTGCGCCGATCGACGGCTGGCGCGCGCATGTGTGCGCAGGGGCTGGGGCGCGCGCGCGCTGCAGCCGCTCAAGGCGGGCACCTTCCTCATCGAGTACGTGGGCGAGGTGATCGACAGCAAGGAGCTGGCGCACCGCATGGAGGCGGCGCGCGCCACGGCGCAGCACTCGTACTACATCATGGAGCTCACGCCGGGCCTGTACGTGGACGCGCGCTTCAAGGGCAACCTCTCGCGGCTGCTCAACAGCAGCTGCCAGCCCAACTGCGAGACGCAAAAGTGGTTTGACACGGCGACGGGCGAGCCGCGCATCGCGCTCTTCACCAAGCGGGACGTGCAGGTCGGAGAGGTGCGCGCCGCCGCCGTCGCCGCCGCCGTCGCTCGCTGTGCTTTGCGCCGCTAGGCAGCGCTGCTTGCCAGCAGGTCATGCTGGTAGGAAAAATGGAGACTGACGCGGACGCTTGTGCGCGCTCTCCTCCCCTTGCCGGGTTGCAGGAGCTCACCTACGACTACTTTTTCCGCCAGTACAACGCCGAGGAGTCCAAGGACTCGACGCACTTTCGGTGCATGTGCGGCGCGCCCAACTGCCGGTGCGTGGCTCCCGCCCGCCTCGCACTCACGCACGCCCCCCAAGCAACCTCAGGTGGCGCGAGCAATCATGCAGCTGCAAAGCGTGTGGCGCTGCGACACGCGCGTCGTCGTCGCAGGGGCTCCATGGACAAGTCGCAGGCTAAGGCCGTCGCGCCGCGCGTCAACAAGGACTTTGGCAAGCGCATCGAGGTGCGCCGTGCTCTTCGCTCCCTCCTCCGATGACGACTGCACTGAACCACGCGTCGCTCAGCTCAGCCAGCCCTGAGACGTGTGGTGTGCGCTCGCCTGGGCGCGTGCATTTGCGCAGGTGTTCTGGGACGCCGACGGCGTGTACTACAAGGGAACCATCGTGGGGTACAACAACAACACGCGCCGCCACGTGGTGCTGTACGACGACGGTGACCATGAGACGCTCCGGCTGCAGGTGCGCTTGGCTGTATGCCACCCGCTGTTTCTGCGGCGGACGAAACGAAGGCGTGCGCCCGCCCCTCACCACGGAGATTTCCTCGTCGCCGCGGCCGCAGGCGGTGGCGCACCGGTGGCTGGAGGAGCAGGCGTCGCCCGCGCGCCTTCGCGCCGCGCTTCCCGTCTTCGGCGAGGAGGACGTGAGCGCGCTGGCGCGCGCCCGAGAGCACCTGGAGGACCTCGGGCCCGAGGTGCAGGCCTCGCTGCTGCCCTGGAGCGCGCTGGGCGACGCGGCGGCCGAGCCCAGCGGGGACAGCGGCGACGAGTCCTTGGGCGACGCCGAGGACGAGCTGCCGGCGGCGCGCCGCCCGCCCGGCAAGCAGGCGCGGCAGCGGGCGCTGCCGCTGCTGCAGCAGCAGCCGTCGGGCGATCAGCAGCGCGGCCTGGCGGGCGGGCCGCCGCGGACGGCGGGGCCGGGCGGCGCCGGGCGCGTGCGCAACGTGGCGGCGCTGCTGGCCTCGTACCAGCCGGCGCAGCAGCACGACGCCCGGGCGGCGGCGCAGGCGCAGGCGCACGTGCAGCAGACGCGCCACACGGGCGCCGCGCTGCGCCCGCCCGTCAGCAGCCTCATCAAGATTGGCTCGCCCATGGAGGTGGACGGCGCGGGCGCGCGCACGCAGGTGACGAGCCCCACCCGTCCGGCCCGCCCGCCCGCCGGCCACAGCGGCTCGCTGCAGGGCAACGCGCCTCGCACCGCGCAGCCGCCGCCCGGCTTCCCACAGCAGCAGCACCCGCAGCACGCCGCGCGGGCCGGCGGCGCGCTGGGCATGAGCCCGTCGCAGCAGCGCCAGAGCTACGACGGCGGCGGCGGCGGAGGGCCGCTCTTCCAGCGCGCCGCCGCCGCGCTCGCGCTGTCCGCGCCCTCGGCGGCGGCAGCGGCACACCAGGGCGGCGGCGGCGGCAACGGCATGCGGGTGCTGAACCTCGGCGGACACGGCGCCAGCCCGGCCGCCCAGCCGGGCGCCTCGGCCGCCTCCTCGCCGGGCCTCTACTCGCCTGTGCCGCCGCCGACGGCGCAGGCGCCCTCGCAGCCGCAGCCGCACCTCCACCACCAGCACCACCACCTGGCGTTCCACCCTCACCATCAGCACCACCACCAGCACCACCACTTGTCGCTGCAGCCGGGCCTCCGGCAGTTCAGCCTGCCCGACATGTCGGCGGCGCGCGCGGCGGCCGAGGCGGCCGCCGCGCCCTCGCACCTGCCGCGAACCACGTCCATGCTGGCGCCGGGCGGCGGCGGCGGCGGCGGGAGCGCGTCGCACCTGGGCCTGGCGCACGCCGGCCTGCCCAGCGTGGCGGCGGCGGGGCTGCTGGGCGGCGCCGGCGCGGCGCGGCGCGCGCAGGCAGAGCTCTTCCGGCTGCAGGAGGGGCAGGCGGCCGCCGCGCACCTCGCCATGCTCGTGCAGCAGCAGCAGCAGCAGCAGCCTCCGGCGGCGGCGGCGGCGGCGGCGCAGGCCGTGCAGGCGCACATGATACTGGTGGCGCAGCAGCAGGCGGCGGCGGCGGCGCAGCAGCTCTTGGCGCAGCAGCAGCGGCCGGCGCACCCGTACGCGGTGCTCATGGCGCAGCCGCAGGAGCACGTCAACAACGTGGCGCACGCCACGATGGCGCAGCTGGCGTTGCTGGGCCAGCAGCGGCAGCAGCAGCAGCAGCACCCGCAGCAGCAGGCCAGCGCCGCGCAGGCGGTTGCGGCGCAGCTGTCGCAGATGATGGCGCAGCACGCGCAGCAGCAGCCGCACACCAGCGCGCAGGCGGTGGCGGCGCAGCTGTCGCAGATGATGGCGCAGCAGCAGCAGCAGGCCAGCGCCCAGGCCGTTGCGGCGCAGCTCTCGCAGATGATGGCGCAGCACCCGCAGCAGCAGGCCAGCGCGCAGGCGGTGGCCGCCCAGCTGTCCCACATGATGGCGCAGCACCCGCAGCAGCACCCGCACGCCAGCGCCCAGGCGGTGGCCGCCCAGCTGTCGCAGATGATGGCGCAGCAACAGCAGCAGCAGCAGCAGCAGGCCATGGCCGCGCACATGTCGCACATGCTGGCGCAGCGGCAGCAGCAGCAGGCGCAGGAGCCCCCCCCGCACGCCGCGCAGCAGCACCGCGCCGCGCTGGAGCAAGACGCGGCACGGCTGCTGCAGCAACACCAGCAGCAGCTCGCCAGCATGCACCAGCAACTGCAAGCGGCGGCGCAGGCCTCGCCCGCGGGCCTGCACCTGCCCGTGCGCCCGCTCGAGGTGCGCCTCCCACCGGAGGCGCCCCACCCGCCTGCGTCGGCAGGCGCGCCGCCGCCCGGCCCCTCCAGCGCCGCGGCGTGGCAGGCGCCCCCCGCTCACGACCGCGGCGACGCGCAGCCGGAGCAGCTGCCGCAGCGCGAGGTGGCGCCGTCCGCCGCGGCGCAGCAGCCGCAGGCGCCGCTGCCGCTCATGGCGGTGCCGCCCGCGACGCCGACCCTGGCCGCTCAGCAGCAGCAGCAGCAGCACGCGCCTCTGGAGGCGCGACCGGAGCTGCTGGAGCAGCAGCTGCCGAGCGGCCCGCGCGGTGGGCCGGCGGCCTCGCCTGCGCAGCCGCTGCGCCCGGTGGCTGTCCACGTGGACGTGGGCGCCTTGCAGTTGCTCATGGCGCAGCAGGCCAGGGCGCTGGGCGAGCAGCCCGCCGGCTCGCAGCCACTGTGGGCTCCTGTCCCGCTCCACCCTCAGCACGCGGTGGGGCCCCAGCCGCCGCCGGCGCCTGGCGCCGCGCCCTCGCACGGCGCAGGCGGCGGCGCGGTGGCGCCCCCTGGCGCGCAGCAGCAGCAGCAGGCGCAGGCGCCGTGCGCTGAGCTGTGCGGGGGAGGGCCTGGCGTGGGCGCGGCGCCGCCGTCGGCGCAGCAGCCGGCCGTGCTGGCTACGGGCCTCGCGTGACGCGGCGCCTCGACACTCGACGCTCCAGATCGTGCACGATGACGGCTTGATTTCCATGGAACTGCCGGCCGCAAAGCGCGCTCTACGCTGGTGGTGCGGCCTCATTCATTCACGTTCCCTGTGTGGTGGTGTGGTGTGTGTCCTGGCCGCCGTGGCCCCAAGCACGGGGCTGCCGTGCACCGGGCTTCTCTCGGGCTTCCCACTGCTTGACACGCCTCGCATGGCCCTGCGCATGTGTGCCGTGCCCGCCACGCCCAAACCCCCACCCAGCTGCGCACGGACGCAACACACGCGCTTTTTCTTTTGCCTCTTGATTCGGACGCCTGGCAGCCCTGCGGCGAGGAGCCCTCTCGCTCGCTATGTCGGCCGCAGCGTGGCTGCTGTTGTTGCGCACGGCTCCGCTTGTGCTCACAGCGTGCGTGCCTGGGCCTCAGCAGACACATGACCCTCTGGGATTGATTTCCGGCTCGCCTGGACAAATTGATGACTTGACGTTGTGGCGTGCGCAGACCGCAGACTCTTTGGGGGGGCAGCGATGTCCTTTGCTGCTCCTGGGCAGCTGCCTGGCACACCCGGCTCCTCGCCTCTCTCGTGCGCTCCTTAGCGGTCCGTTTAGACAGACTTGATCGCGGTGCACGCCTATGCGTCCATGCGGCCCTGCTGCCAAGCGCATGAGCAGTAGACTCGCCCCTGCAACGCTCAGTGTGCACAGCTCAGCAGCCCTGGCTCAGGAGATGTGAGCGCTCTAGACAGCGCACAACACGGCAGGCCCCACTTGAACACGCAAACTCGATGGAGCTGCGCGAGGACGAAGCTCCGGCGGAGCACCCGTTCGGCTTTCCGGTCCAGCCGTATGACGTGCAGGTCCAGTTCATGCAGGCGCTTCGCTCGGCGCTCGAGGCGGGGGGCGTGGCGCTGCTCGAGTCGCCCACTGGTGCGCGAGGGGGGCCCTTGCGCACCCCCTTGAACACGACAAGCTCTGCGCTTGCTCAGCCGTGTTGCTCTGCACGCGCACCACAGGCACCGGCAAGACCATGTCCATCATCTGCAGCGCCCTGCAGGTGCGCCTGCGCGCACCGCCGCGCCCTGGGCTCCGCACAGCTTTGAGCCTCCTCCTGACCAGTGCTCAACGTGCTAGTGACGCGCGCAGTGGCTGGAGCAGCACCGCGAGGCGGTGGCAGCGCAGCAGCAGGCGGAGCAGCTCGCCGCGCGCGCCGCCGCCGCCGCCAGCGACGAGCCCGAGTGGATGCAGCAATCCGCCATGCAGCACCTCGCGGCCCTGGAACAACAGCACCAACAGCAAGGCGCCGGTGGCTCACGCGGCGCCGCAGCCCCTGGCGGCGGGCACAACTTGTCGCTGGAGCAGCGCAGGGCGCGCTGCCGCAAGCGCCAGCAGCACGGCCCCTCCTCGCACCTGCAGCAGGCCTCCAGCAGCCTGGGCGTCATGGACTGGTCCAAAAAGTGCGGGCGGCGAGAGGAAAGGTCCGCCCTTGCCTTCCGCTCTCGCTGCGCGCTCACCTGCACGCCCCTGTCCGCCCCGTGCGCGCAGGGCAGCCAAGAAGGATGCCGCCGGAGCGCCCTCACAGCCGCGCACGCTTGACGAGGAGCTGCTGTTGGCCGACCCGCAGGAGGAGCAGCGGCAGCAGCGGCAGAGCAAGGCGGACGGCGAGCTGCTCCGCGGCCTGCTCGGGGACAGCAGAAGCAGCGACGATGACGACGGGGGCCAGGACCAGGGGCCCCTCGAGGGCCTGGGCGACGCACGTGCGCAAGCGCCGAGCAAGACGCAGGTTCGTGTGCCAACAAGCAACGCGCCACATGGCCACGTGACGTGCCGGCTCCATGGCAAGTGGCCGTCTCGTGGGTGGCCGCCGTGGCGCAGGTGGTCTTCTGCAGCCGCACGCACTCACAGCTGTCGCAGTTTGTGGGCGAGCTGAGGCGCACGGCGTATGCGCAGCGCCTTGCGGTGGTGGCGCTGGCCTCGCGCAAGGTGCTGTGCATCAACCAGGACGTGGCGGCGCTCGGCAGCAACCAGCTCATCAACCAGACGTGCCTGGACCTGCAGCAAAAGGTGCGCCGCTGGAGCGCAGCGCCGTGGCGCGCGACGGTAGACCGCTCGGGGCCAGCGGGGGAGGCACACGGATCGCGATCGCTTGCGCCACTTCTGTCCGCGCAGGCGCCGGCCGGGGTGGCGAGCGGCGGCGGCGGCAGTGCGGGCAAGAAGCGCGGCGGGGCGGCGGCGCGGGCCAAGGCCTCGGGCAGGTGCCCGCACCTGCGGCGGCGAGGCGAGGAGCTCGAGGCCTGGCAGGACGAGGTGCTCACCTCGCCCATGGACGTCGAGGTGCGCGAGGTCGAGGCGCGAGGCCTCGAGCGACCGGGTTCGCCACTTGGCCTCGAGGGCCCTTGCGCCTCGCGCGTGCCCGACGCGGGAGAGCCTCGCCGCCGTGCGACGACGACGCATCAGCGCGGTGTGCCTTGGGCCGCAGGAGCTCGTGTCCGAGGGCCGCAAGCTGGGCGTGTGCCCCTACTACGGCGGCCGCTCGCTGGTGCGCGAGGCGGACGTGGTGCTGGCGCCCTACGCCGTGGTGCTTCAGCCTGAGGCGCAGCAGGCGGTGGGCCTGTGCCTGGACGGCGCCGTGCTCGTCGTCGACGAGGCGCACAACCTGGTGAGCCCGCTCGCTGGCCTCGCAGGCGGCTGTAGAGCTCGCAGCCCTCGCGACGAAGCGGCGCGTCCGGCAGCGGCACAGGGCAGCAGTGTGTGCATTGGTTTTGGCGTGCTGCGCCGCGCGCGATGAAAGATCGATCAGCAGCGAGGGCCACATCCAGGACCTGCTCTGTGTGGGCGCAGGTGGACGCCGTCAACGGGCTGCACAGCCACCGCGTGACGGGCGACCAGCTGCGCGCCGCCGAGGGCATGGTGCACGCCTACTGGCAGCGCCTGGGCAGCAGGCTCAGCGCGCGTAATGCGCAGCACGTGCAGATGCTGCTGCGCGTGCTGCGCGCGCTGGGCGCGGCAGTGGCACCCTTGCCAGCGGCGGCGGCGGCGGGGAGCACGGGGGCCGGCGGCGAGCCGAGCGCCGTGGTGCAGACTGTCAACTCGTTCCTCTTTGACCACGAGGTGAGGCGCCTGCCACTGCAAGAAGACTGGCCTGCTTGTGAGCCAGAGACTGCTCAGCGTTTGCCGCAGCGCTGACGCGTCAGCCTCTGCTGCGTGCTGTGCTGCTGATGCGCAGCTCGACGACGTCAACCTGTTCAACCTGCTGGCCTGGTGAGCTCTTTCCTCCCTCACTCCTCGGCAGCCGCTCAAGAGGACGCAGGCCGCCGCTCACTGGCGCCCTGGCGCGCTCCTTCTCCACCGCAGGGTGCAGGAGAGCAAGCTGCTCCTCAAGCTGGCCAGCTACAGCCGCTGGTGCGCGCCGCCGCCCGCCGGGCCCGCCGCGCCGCCCGCCGCCGCTGCAAGCGCCCCGTCGCCGGCACCGCCGCTGGGCGGCGCCGAGGGCGCGCAGGGCCGCAGCGACCGCCTCGCCGCGCTGCAGGCCTCCGTCTCCTTCGTCTCCGCCCTCAACAACACGGACGCCGACGGGCGCATCTTCCGCACGCCCGCCCAGGCAGCCGGCGCCTCTGCTCCCTCCTCCCCACGGCACGACGCCGGCACTGGCGGCGACAGCAGCGGGCAGCTCAAGTACGTGCTGCTGAGCGCGGCCACGCACTTTGGCCGCGTGCTGGCGCGCTGCCGCGCCGTGGTGCTGGCCAGTGGCACGCTGGCGCCCGTCGAGGCGCTGGCCGAGCAGCTCTTCGCAGGCGCCGGCCTGCGGTGGGCCGCGCCACCGCCGCCGCAGCCACCAACGCAGCAGCCGCCACCACAGCAGCCGCACGAGGGGCCGGCAGCGCCTCAGCCATGCATAGCAGTGGCGGCGGCGCCGGTCGACTGGACGGGCGCGGCGTACCGCCCAGCACGCTTGCTAGGCGTGCTCAAGCGCGGCGGCGGGTCGCCGCCGCTGCAGCTGCCCGGCGGCGGTGCCGCGCCCTGCTGCGCTGCTGCATCGCATGGTGGCGGCGGCGGCGGCGGTGGCCGCGGGTCGCCGGCGGGCGGGCAGGCGGCGGACGGGTCCGCCACCGTGCGCCTGGCGACTGGCAAGGCCGCGGCGGCGGAGCAGGAGTGGGAGGAGGAGGAGGAGCAGGGGGCGCTGAGGCCGCTGGTGCACTTTGCGTGCGGGCACGTGGTGCCGCACGAGCGCGTGTCGGTGCTGGTGGCGGGCACCGGCCCCTCGGGCGCGGCGCTGGACCTGCGCTTCAGCACGCGCTCCACGCCCGCCGTCATGGACGAGGTGCGCGCGCGTGATTGCGTCCACCTTGCCCCGCGCGCGCCTAGCAGTGACTGGGCGTGTGCAGCTTGTTCCATTGATGCAAGATGCCCACACAGGCGGGACAAGCGGCCGCCAGTGTGCGTGAGCGCGCGCGTGAGCAGGCCTTCGCGCGGCGTGGCGTGGCGTGCGCAGGTGGGGCGCCTGCTGCTCAACGTGTGCCGCGTGGTGCCTGGCGGCGTGGTGGCCTTTGCGCCGTCGTTCCAGTACCTGCGGCAGCTCTGGCAGCGCTGGCAGGACACGGGCGCGCTCGACGCCCTGCGCCAGAGGTGAGGTTGTTGCTGCGCTTTGTTCTGGGCACATGATCGCGCACGCGGGGGCGCGCATCTCGCCTCGGGGATGCACGGTCAGCCGCCCACCGCCACTGCCAGCGACGTCCACTGATCAGTGGGCTGCGGCGGCGACTTGGCCGTGTGTGTGTGGGTGCGTGTGCGGGCTTGCGGGCGCAGGAAGGCCGTGTTCCTCGAGCCGAGGAGCAGCGTCGAGGTGGAGGCCACGCTGTCCGCGTACGCCGCCGCCGTCGCCGGCACCTCCGCCGCCACCACCACCACCTCCACTGCGGGTGCCCGCCCGGCTGGCGGCGAGGGAGGCGGCAGCGAGGGAAGCGGCGGGTTGGGGAGCGCGGGCGGCGGCGGTGGGGGCGGCGGCGCTCTCCTGCTGGCCGTGGTGGGCGGCAAGCTGAGCGAGGGCATCAACTTTGGGGACGACCTGGGCAGGTAGGTGTTGCTCCCTTTCTCCCTTGGTGTTCCCTTGGGAACGGAGCCGTCGCGCCCGCACTGCAGGGGAGGGCGCGTTTCTAGGACACGGTGTGGGCACGGTGAACTGTGTGGCCATCAGGTGTGATGCGTGTGTGTGCGTGTGTGTGTGCGTGCGTGCGCAGGTGCGTGGTGGTGCTAGGGCTCCCGTACCCCAACCCCACCTGCCCCGAGCTGCGGGAGCGCCTGGCATTCGCCGACCGGCGGGCGCTGCGCGCGGCTGGCCCGAGCGCCCCGGCGCTGGGCGCGGGAGGGGGCCCGCGGGCGGGCGGCGGCGCGGCGGGGCGGCAGCTGTACGAGGGCATGTGCATGAACGCGGTGAACCAGTGCGTGGGGCGCGTGGTGCGGCACCGGGGCGACTGGGCGGCGGTGCTGCTGGTGGATGGGCGGTACGTGTGCGCGGGCGGGGCGGGGCGCGGCGGCGGCGGCGGCGGCGCGGGCGTGGCGGCGGCGGCGGGAGGAGGCGGGCGGGTGGGCGGTGCGCCGGTGGAGCGGCTGCCGGCGTGGCTGCAGGCGTCGCTGGACGTGGGCCGGCAGGACTTTGGCCACGTGTACGCGCGGCTGAGCCAGTTCTGCAGGCGGCAGAAGTGACGGGTGTGCGCAGGCGGAGCGCCGTTCTTTCTTTTCCTTGCTTGTTCTTTCTTTTCCTTTTTGCCGGCAGGGGTCGCGCAAGGGGGGGGCGTGCATTTGCAGGAGCGCTTGCATTTGATTTCTGCCTTGCGGCTGCACGGCGTGCGTGTCAGATCTCTTCGATCAGTTTTCCCTCGTGCAAGAGAGGCAGCCAGGCGCAAGGGGAGCTCAAGCGTGCCGGTGCCTTCCCGGGGACGGAGGGCTCACGCGTGAGGTTGACCGCGTGGGGCTCTGCGGTGCGCCGCTCCCGCCCCCTCGTTGCTGCAACAGGACAGAAGCCGCGTCGCGCGATGACGACGGCGACGTGAAGGAGGGGTAGCGGGGCGAGGGGTGCGCCGTGCTGGGCGAGCGTGGCGGCGAGGAGGGCGGCCGCTGGTGGGCGTGCTGGCGCATGTCGCCGTCCCGCTGCTGAGGGTGCTGGTGCCGTGGTGGGGTTGAGGGCGGCGAGTGGGCGGACGGGCTGCGGGGGCTGTGCGGGGGCTGGCGGACGAAGCTGTCGGCGTAGCCGCGGGCCAGGTGCTGGGAGGCAGCCGCAGCGCGCGGATGGGTGAGCAGGACGGACGGGTCGTGGCCTGGGCGCTGGTGAGCGTCAACGTGCTGTGGAGGCCGCACGATGCTTGCGTGAGGGCTGGTGGCGGAGTAGGGCGATGCCAGCGACCCATGGAGGCTGGGGTGGGCGTACGAGAGCGCCGGGTGCAGGGCGCCGGCACCGCGGAGCGGCAAGGTGCTGGTGCGGGAGCGGGCGTAGCGCGACTGCTGAGCCTGGTGCGCTTCTCCAGGCGCCCACAGCAAGTGCCCGCTCATCCTCTTCGAGGCTTCACTGGGCGAGGCCGGCCGACCGCCTTGCTCGCGCGCGTGCACGTGCTTGCCGACCATGGAGGGCTGAGGTGTGGGACCCAGGCGTGGGCTGTGTTGGGGAACTGCGAGGAAGCTGCCGGACACGCCTGCGTTGCCGTCCTCGCCGGCAGGCGCGTAGAGCTGCTGCTTGCTCTGCTGCGCCCGGGCCTGGTGCACCGCACGGATGACGAAGAAGGCCAGCAGGGCGAGGATGATGGCACCTCCGACGGCCACGGCCACGATGATGCCGATGGCGGCCTTTGAGGTGGTCCCGCCTTGGTCGCCGGAATCGCTGCTGGCCGCTGCAGGAGGAGGTGGGCGCCACAGCGGCGTGCGGCTCGTGAACGGGGGTGGAGACGGGGGCAGCGTGAGGGACAGAGGAGAGGTGGCAGGTCCCGGCGTAGGCAGCACGGTGGAGCTGGGCGGCGGCGGCAGTGCTGCGCCAGGTGGGGGCGGAGGGAAAGGAGGAGGCGGCGGTGGAGCTTGGGAGGTTCCAGGCGTTGGCTGCGTGCTCGGCGGCGGTGGCGCTGGAGGCAGCGGAGAGCGCGGCAGAGGCGGTGAGGGGCTGGTGCTGACGGGCGGGGGCGAGGCTGCGGTTGGCGCGTTGGGCACGCTGGGTCGCGGCGGCGGCGGGCTCGGGGGGCTCAAGGGCGGCGGCGGCGGGGGTGGCGATGGCGGGGGAGGTGTTGGCGGCGGCGGGTGGGGCGGTGGGCCGGGTGGGCCCGGTGGAGGGGAGGGAGGGGAGGGCGGCCACGCCGGCGGCAGGGGCATGCAGGTGCCATCCGCGGCTTTGACCGTGCCTGCGGGACAGGCAGCGCGTTCGTGGCTATGTCTCAGGTGCTTGGCACGTGCCGTCGTTCGGCGCTGCGAATGGCGTGCTTGTCACGACGAACAGGCGTCGTACCAGAGGGGCAGATGTTGCTGACGCTGCATCCGGTGAGGTTGGGGGCGATGTCTTCGCACGTGGTGTTGCGCCGGGCCTGGCAGTCCGCTGCTTGCTCTGGGGTGCAGCAGAGAAAGCTGCCGCACTGGATGGGCGTCGAGTCCGTCACGTTGATGATTTGGCGGCAGTCGTTGTACTCGGCGGGCAGAGGCACGCAGTCCGGGCCACCTGCAGCTCGCACGGCCACGGTGTGGGCGTGGTGAGGCGCGTGCCCGCCCTGCCGTACGCGTTGACATGCCAGGGCCGCCCGCTCACCGTCAAAGCCGCAGTCAGTCGAGTACATGAAGGCTGCTGGCGTCGTGTACTGGGCTCCGCCGCAGGGATCTGCGGCCACGGCAGCAAGTTTTTCGCTGGCGCAGCGGTCGGCACGACAGGTACTCCTCATCCGCGCGGCCCGCTCACGACGAACTGCGCCGGCGCGAGTGAGCGAGCGCACACCCTGGAACCAGCAGTTTTGGTCGAGCGCCTGCGTGTCCGACGGCGTCGACCAGAGATGGCAGTACCAGCCGGTCTGCGCGCGCGCCCGGGTCGCCTGCGGCCGGCGAACCGACGCGTGGAGTGCCGATTCAGCGCCAGGTGCGCCCGCGCGGCCCCGGGAGTGAGCGCTGGTCAGGCGCGGCTGCGCGCCGTCGTGGAGCGCTCACCTGAAGCGCGACGAGCGCCAGGCAACACGCCATCCAGGCGAGCGAGTCGCGGACGCCGGGGACCCGGCAGCACGCCTTGCGCGGCCTTGACGAGGGCATCGTGGTGCTGCTCTTGTGTGACTGCTCGAGAGCTTCTCTCTCCTGTGTGTGTGCTTGGTTTCTGCGTTTGTGGTGCTCGGCTGCCGAGGGGCGCATGCGTAGGAGCTGCCTTAGCTGGACAAAGACGTGAAGCATCCGAGCACCAGGGTGAAGCGTGCATGCTGTTGTTCACCGCCAGCGTGCAGCAGGCACCTGAAAGACAAGCGCGTCCGCTGTGCGTCAGCCCCACGTTGGGTGCGCCACAGCGGCTCGCGCACAGCAGCAGAAGCACCACCACGCTCACACAGGCCAGCCCCTTTGTGCCAGAGCTTCTCCCTCGCTGGTCTTGCTTCCGGATGACGGTCAACATCACACTTGCCGTAAAAGTGCACGGCCCGTGCTTGCTTGCGGCTCACACAGCGCACACGAGCAGTAGGAGGCGCAGGCGAACCCACACGTCAGGCCAGCAGTGTGCAACCATCATCACTGCGAGGCCGTGAGGTTCGCCGCGCGTCTTCCCCGCCCCGTCTGCCCGACAGATCCGCAGCCTCACCGAGTCGAGAGCAGGAGGATGTGCTCCTCTGGGCGCCGAGCATGGCTCTGACCGTCCATTCGCTGCGTCATCATCGTCGAAATGCTTCAGCAGCACTGGTGCTGGGCCGGCCCTCCTCCGTCCAGGCAAGGCCGACCAAAATGCCATCAGCAAGCTTGGCAGGGAGAGCAGGGCGCAGCCATGCCACACACGTCGGCTTTCGTGCTCGCCCATGATCGCAGCTCGGGGTACAGAAGGCGGCACAGAGCGGCGCGCTCGTGGTGGACGGCGCTTGCATGTTTGCACCTGGTCGTTGCTACTGCGTCCGCGCACGAGCCACCGAGCAGCCAGGCATCGTACCACGACGGTGAGGCGCGCCGTGGACGTGCAGCTCACGCGTCTTGCCAGGCCCAGGAGGCTCGCACTCCTGCGTACAGGGCGCGAGAGGCGGGCGATGCAGTCAACGAGCCGCCGCACACACACGCGTGCAGGGAGGCTGGTGGTGCTGGACCACTACCGCCTGGATGGCACTCACAGCCAGTCCTACGTGCTGCACACGCCGGCCGACGAGCTGCTGTCTGTGGTCGCGCTGGGCCAGGAGCTGGAGGACTTCAAGACCAACGACGCCGTGCGGCTGTGGCTCAAGGAAGCAGGCGCAGATAGCAGCAGCAGCAGCAGCAGCGGTAGCACAGAACAGGCCAACGACGACACTGCGGCGCACGGAGGCAGCAGGAGGGCGGCAGCGGAAGACGAGCCCAGCGCCCAGTCGTACGTGGTGCAGCGTGTGCAAGCCCTGCCCAAGTCCTGGTTCATCCCTGGCGACTCTGCGTCCATCTGGGGCGACAGCACCACGTGGGACGCGGAAGACCCCATCCTGGCGGACGACGACGGCGATGGCAGCAGCAACGGCACGCACGCGGCCTCACCCCCACCACCTCCAGGACGCGTTGGGCAAGGGGAGAACGAGCTGGCGGCCATCATTGCGCAGGGCCTGGCGCCGTCCTCCTCTTCCTCCGCAGCACTCACGGCGCCCGGCTCGGCCACCGCCCAGATCCTGGCGCTGCCGTACACGCGGACGACCAAAGTCGTCAGCGACATGTCCATGATTATCTATGTGATGGACATATGCGGCAAGGGCGGCGGGCCAGCCACGACCGCCACGGTGCGTGTGCGGTGCCGGTGCACGGGGCGCCAACCGCGGGGCACCGTACACTCGGTGACTTTGCAGGCGCGGGGACGACGCCACGCTTTGCCTACTGCTCCCCGCCCGCCCGCAGGCCGTGAGCACCAAGGTGATCAACCAGACGCTGGGCCCGTACGTGTCGGCGTGCTCGCGGGACATTGGGCTGGTGTCGCCCAGCAACACGCGCGTGCTGGACGTCAAGCTGGACTGCAGCGGCGCGCTCGAGTCCACCGGCGACAAGTGGACGTACGGCAGCTGCTCGGGCGACAACCTGATGCGCCTGGCGTACGCCGCCGACGAGTACGCCGAGACGGTGGCGGGCATCAACCCGCGCAAGTTCAGGCACCACGTGCTGGTGCTGCCGCGGCGCGCCAACGAGTGGATGGGCAGCACGTGCAACTGGGCCGGCACGGCGGTGCTGGGCTTCTCGTCGCCGGCATGGACCTACCTGTGGATCGCCGGGGAGGTGTGGGACAGCCCCCAGGTGAGTGTGTTCGTCTGACCGAGCTGAAAGTACGCTCGGGTGGGGTGGGGGCCCTCTGGTGTGTGCGCGTGCTCACCCACTGCTGCCCTCTTGGCTGCGCCACGACTGCGCAGCTCTACCTGCACGAGATGGGCCACAACTACATGCTGGGCCACTCGAACCGGCTGCGGGCGGCCGCCACGCGCACCAACCCGCTGGCCGAGCCCGAGGCCAACGTGCTGAGCCACGGCGACATGACGAGCGCCATGGGCTACTGCTGCCAGATGCGCTGCTTCCACGCGCCGCACGCCTGGCAGATGGGCTGGTCGCAGGCCGTCGCGGCCCTGGACAGCACGCAGCTCACCCCCGGCACCACGCTGCAGTTCTTCATCCCGCCGCAGCTGTCGGCCCGCCGAAACTTCATCACCGTCACCACGAACTGGGTGCCGCCTCCGCCGCCCGCGCCCCCGCCGGTGCCTGCGCCGCCCCAGCCCTCGCCCCCGCCCAGCGGCATCATCCACGAGCGCCTCTCCGCCGCCAACCCATTGGCGGAAGAGGGCAGCCGTGCAGAGGAGAGCAGCCTGGTGGACTACATGGCTGTGGGCGAGGACTCGGAGCGCTCGCCCGAGGAGATTGTGCTGGTGAGCGTCAACGCCACCACCATGCAGCACGACCAGAGCGTGCCCGCCGGGCCGCAGGCGAGCAGCAGCCCCATCGTTCAGACAGAGGTGTTTCCCAGCCCGCACACGTTCTGGCTGAGCTGGCGCCCTCGAGCACTGCCCTACGACCTCCCCGTGCCGGATTACCAGGACGCCCTGCTCATCCACCTGTGAGTCGTGCTCTTCCACGGAAGGGGGGAGGCTGCGTGGCGTCGCAGGCCTGCGCCCCGGGCGGAGGGACGATTGTTCGCGGCAAACGATCGACGCGTGTGCTGCCACGCGCTTGACGCAGGTACGACGGCCGGACGCAGTCGGACGCCCTCGAGACCTTTGAGCAGGGGCAGCTGACGCCCGGCAGCGGCCCGAACCAGACGGCGGTGTGGCGGGACGTGGCGTACGGCAGCGGGCTGGTGGTGCGCCTCATCAACAGCCAGCCGGCGTCCGGCAGCAGCGGCGGCGCCGGTGGCGCGTGGGTCAGCGTGTGCCGCGCCAGCCACCAGTCCGAGAAGGGCCTGTGCAACGACGGGCTGGACAACGACTGCAACGGCCTCACCGACGCCGAGGACCCGGCCTGCCAGCGCGGCGCCACGCCGCCGCCTGGGGCGAGGGCGCGCACGTCCGGCGCCGTGGCGCGGGGTCCCACGGGCCTTCCGTCACCACCGCAGCGTGGGAGGCGGAGACGGCGTGCCCTGCACACCAAGGCGTGGGCGGCTTGAGGGGCGGCGAGCGCTTCGCACGCTGCGGCGACATGGCCCGCCGGGCCCGCGCTGTGCACCCCTGCAGCTTTCTGCTTGAGCTCTGCAATCTGTAGCTGGTAGCGCAGAGGCTCTGCACTGCTCCGGCACGCAGCTCTGCTCCCTGAGCACAGAAGAGCAGCAGAAGGGGAGGAGGCGGCCAGCGGAGGGCCGCAGCGGTGGGGAGCTCTTTGTGCAGCTCGCACCGCGCTTCAAGATGTCGACGCAAGCGATGATGCAGCTGCTGGAGAAGGTGCGCGCGCAATCGTGCATCCTCGGGGGGGGAGCCCTTGTCCCGCTCGCAGCACGAGCCACAGAGCGTGGGGCAGGTGCAGGCACTTGAGCGTCTGCGCCGCTCGTCGTCCGCCGAGGGAGCGTGCCCGTGGCGGAGGCCGGGCAGAACTGGATCGACTCGCGAGATCGGCTCGGGGGTGGCCATCGAGTGGGCCTGTGCTCGCGCGGCCACCTCGCAGATCAACTCCAAGGACAAGGACTTTAGGTACATGGCCACGTCGGACCTCTTGACGGAGCTGCAGAAGGAGACTTTCCGCGTCGATGCCGAGACGGAGAGGAAGCTCGCAGCCGCGGTGCTGGCGCAGCTGGACGATCTCTCGGGCGACATTTCCAGCCTGGCCGTGCGCTGGTGAGCGTCGGTGATGCAGCCTGCCCCTTGTGCACAGGAGGCACTGGCGGGGGAGGCCAACGGGCCGGCGTGGCGTCCCGTGCGTCGGCTGCCTGGGTGTGTGCACGCAGCCTGGGCCTGCTGGTGCGCAAGGTGAACGAGGCGCGCGCCGAGGAGATGACCTCCCAGCTGTGCGACAAGGCCACGTCCGTCACCACCAAGAAGGAGCAGCAGCGCGACGTGGCCAGCATCGGCCTCAAGACCATCGTGGGGGAGATCCGCGGCCTGCCCGTGGCGGCCAGCCTCGCGCAGACCATCACCAAGAAGATGCTGCTGGGCATGGCCAAGGTCAGTCGGTGGGGGCAGGACCTGCCTGGGCGACGAGTGCGGGTGGCGGTGGTGGCGCGCGAGTCGCCTCCCCTCGCAGAGAGGCAAAGAGGGCTCATCAGTGCACAACCACCCAATTTGTCAACGTGCAGGAGAACGTGGACGTGGTGAGCGACTCGATCGACGTGCTGAGCGAGGTGGTGGACAAGTGCGGGTCGTCCATTGGGCTCGAGCACAGCCGCGTGCGCGACGCGCTGCTGCCCTTCCTGGACGACGCCAGGGCGCCCGTGCGCAAGCGCGCGCTGCACTGCCTCGGTGAGGGCCGGTGGCAGCAAGCAGCACGCCTGCCGGCGGCGCCCGTTCGTGCACACGCGTGCGGTGCGGCGCCGGCGGGCCACATCGCACGATTGGCTCCCTCGCGTGGTGGTGGCGCAGCGGGCATTTGCCTGTACCTGAACGACGACCTGCTGGGCGGGTGCGTGAGGGCGCTGGTGGAGCGCCTGCAGGCGCCCAACGTCAAGCCCGACTTCACCAGGACCTACGCGCAGGCGCTGGGCCACATCAGGTGCGCGCTCCTCCTCTCTCTCCCTCTCCCGGCCCCCGCAGAACTTGCGCTGGTGTAGCGGGGACGGCCCATGCCGCATCCGCATGTGACCTCATGCTGACGCCGTGTGGCCGCGTGGGTGTGTGTGTGCGCAGCCGCGTGGTGGGCTACCGGTTTGGCCGCTACCTGCCGGACGCTGTGCCGCTCATCATCAAGCACTGCAACAAGGCGGGCGACTCGGATGACGAGCTCAAGGAGCACTGCCTCCAGGCACGTCGCGTCTCTTTGTGTGTGTGGGCGCGAGGGGCAGGGGAGGCGGGGGACCAAGCACGCCTACCCAGAGGCACACAACTTTGCGTGTGGCCGTTGCGCGTGGCCGTTCTGACGAGATGTTGACGCCCGCGTGCGTGCTGCGCTGTCCTCCCTGGCTGGTGTGCACGCAGGCTCTGGAGAGCTTTGTGGGCCGCGTGTCGCTGGACGCCAAGGCGCACCTGGACCCCATCCTGCAGGTGGCGCTCAAGCACCTCAAGTACGACCCCAACTACGCGGCGGACGAGGAGGAGGACGACGGCAACGGCATGGAGGAGGACGACGAGGACGGCGCCGACGAGGAGGACGAAGGGTGCGCCGCCTCCGCCCCCCCGCTTCCCGCAATACTGCCTACGATGACCCAGAGAGGCTGCGCCTTCAGGCAGGCGGAGGAGCACAATGAAGTCGGCGTGCGTGGCCGCGTGGGTGTGCCCGCAGGGAGGACGAGGGGTACAGCGACGACGAGGACGTGAGCTGGAAGGTGCGCCGCTCTGCCGTCAAGGTGCTGACGGCGCTGCTGATGGCCTACCCCGACGCGCTGCCGGTGCTCTACGCGGCGTCGGCGGCCGAGCTGGTGGCGCGCTTCAAGGAGCGAGAGGAGAGCGTGCGCGGGGACATGTTTGGCGCGTTTGTGACGCTGGCCAGGCAGGCGGGCAGCACCGCCTGCAACTACCAGCCCAACGACCCCAACAGGTGCGCGCGCATGTGTGTTTTTGGGGCCGCGAACGCCCTCTGGAGGACTGTCTGCTGCAGGAAACGCGCGCGGCGCCTACACGCAGCCACGCCTCTTGACGAGGGCGTCGTGCTAAAAGTACTGTCTCCGCGTGCGCGATGTGTGGTGGTGGGGTGCGCGCGCAGCCCGCTGGCGCGCCTGGCGGCGCACGTGCCGCACGTGGCCAAGGTGGTGGCGCGGCAGCTCAAGGAGCGCAACGTCAAGTCGCGCGTGGGCGGCTTCGTGCTGCTGCGCGAGCTGGCCAGCGTGGTGCCCGCCGCCGTGGCGTCGCAGCTCAGCCTGCTGCTGCCCGGCATCACCGCCGCGCTCACGGTGCGCCGCCCGCGGCCCCTCTTCCCTTCCCCCCTCGCCTCCGTTCCCGCCCCTCCCCAACTCCGCACCCACAGCTCACAGCGCGGCGTGCACTGTGCTCACAAGCGTACGAGCGTCGTGTGCGTCGCCCTGCTGCCCTCCGCAGGACAAGAGCAGCGCGGCGTCGGGCCTCAAGATCGAGGCGCTCATCTTCACGCGCCTCGTCCTCGCCTCGGGCCCACAGGTGCGCGCTGCCGCCGCGCCGCCTCGCACCCGCGCCCCCCCCCCCCCCCCCCCCCCCCCCCCCCCCCCCCCCCCCCCCATGCAACGGCGCCCGCGCGCACTGATTGCTGAGCAAGGGTGGGCTCAGACGTGGCATGCGGGACGCTTGCATGGTGCGTGTGTGGGGGCGCCGAGCAGGGAGCGTCGGCGGACCTGGCGTCGCTCAAGCAGCTGGCCGCGGCGGTGCTGCCCTGCGTGTCGGACCGCTACTACAAGCTGTCGGCCGAGGCCGTGCGCGTGCTGGAGCAGCTCATCGCGGTGGTGCGCCCGGCGCCCGACGCCGGCGCGGCGCCCGCCAACCTCTCGGCGCTGCCCATGGCCAACGTCTTCTCGGCGCTGCAGGTGCGCACGCGCACACGCGCGTTGGGCGCAGTGCCCCTGGGAGCGCGCTTGCGCCGCCGCCCTGGGAGGCCGCCGGAGGGCGTTTCGGCCGCGGTGGAGGTTGAGTGAGCGGCGCTGTGTGTTGCCTATGTGTGTGTGTGTGCGCTGTGCAGGGCAAGCTGGTGACGCCTGACCAGGACCAGGAGGTCAAGGACGCCGCCATCAGCGCCAGCGCCGCCGTGGTGGCGCGCTGCGGCGACCTGCTGGGAGCCGACGTGAGTCCTCGGGTGGTTCGGTGCCGCTCTGCTGGGGAACAAGCGCGCTTACCCGCTGCAACGTGGGCAATCTGCGCTAGGCGTGCTTTTCCGCGGTTTTCGCCGCAGCTGCCGACGCCGCCGTCGCCTGGTGTTTTCACGGCGTGGTGGTGGTTGCTGCGTGTTGTGTGGGCTGACGCAGCTGGCCGTGGTGCTGCGCACGCTGCTGGACCGCCTCCGCAACGAGATCACGCGCCTGGCGGCGGTGCGCGCCTTCAACGTGGTGGCGGCCAGCGCGCTGCCGCTGGACCTGGCCGGCCCCGGCGTGCTCGAGCCCGTCACGGCAGAGCTCACCAGCTTCCTGCGCAAGGCGCTGCGGCCGCTCCGCCTCTCCTCCCTGCTCGCGCTCGAGGTGCGGCCCTCCGCTCTTCCCTTTGCCGAACGCCCTCCGCGGCACGCGCAGCGCCGCAGCCATCATCGCCATCCTTGCCTCATCACTTGCGTTGCCTCATCTCTCGTACAGGCGGTGGTGGCCAAGTACGGTCAGCAGCTGAGCGAGGCGACGCTGGCGAGCTTGACGGAGGAGACGGCGGGCCTCATCGTGGACGCAGACCTGGCGCTGGCGGCGCAGGGCCTCCGCACGCTCTCGGTGCTGCTGCGCGTGCAGCCCAAGGCCGCCAACTTTGCCGCCGCCAAGGTCCGCCTGCCTCTTTTTCGCTTGCGTCTCCACTGTCGTTCCCGCTGTGCGCTGGCGTGCCGTGCCGGCCTGGCTGACGCTTGCGAGCGCACGCCACGTGTGGTGGTGGTGGTGCTGCTGCTGCTGCGCAGGCGCTGCCGGCGGCGCTGCTGCTGGTGCGCAGCCCGCTGCTGCAGGGCGCGGCGCTGGACCAGCTCAACGCCTTTTTGACGGCGCTGGCAGCGGCCAAGCTGCCGGGCGCCGGCGTCGACGAGCTGCTCGCCGCGCTGCTGCAGACGGGCAAGGGCGCCGGCGCCGGCGCGCGCAGTGCGCAGCTGGCCGTGGCGCAGTGCGTCGCCGTGCTGGCCAGGTGAGCGCCCGCCTGCCTTCCCTTCCACCCAACCCCAAACCTGCAGCGTTTGCGCACGCGCCAAGTCGTGCGGGTTTTGCGGGTGTGTGCGGTCTCGCAGCTCGGCGGGCGCGCAAAAGGTGGCAGACACGGCCAAGAGCCTGCTGGGCGACATGGGCGGCAAGGACGCGGGCGCGCAGCGGCTCAACCTGCTGTGCCTGGGCGAGCTGGGGCGCCGCGCCGACCTCAGCCAGCTGCCGCAGGTGCGCGACGCTCGGGATCCCCGCCTGCCCGCTCGCCGGCGACGACGTGCACTCGACCTCGTGTGGTGTGAGCGGCGCATGGAGGCGGCCGTTGGTGCTTATGACGTTGCCGCGTCGTGGCTTGCGTGCAGGTGGAGGCGGCGGTGCGTGCGGCGCTGGCGTCCGACAGCGAGGACGTCAAGGGCGCGGCGTCGCTGGCGCTCGGCGGCATCTCGTGTGGCAACCTCACGCAGTGAGTTCCCTCGCCTCCCTCCACCACCACCGCCTCCCGTCCCTCCCTCCCACGGCTGCCAAGTGCCCAGCAACGCGCAACCAGGTTCCACCTGCGCTCGCCGCCACGCCCGCTGGGCGCAGGTACATGCCGAGCCTGCTGCGGCAGATCAAGGAGGCGCCCAACCCCAAGCAGCAGTACCTGCTGCTCACGGCGCTCAACGAGGTGCTCACCACCATCTCGGCGCCCACCACGCTGACGGCGCCGGCCGTGCACGGCGGCGCCGCGCCGGCCGCCGCCGCGCCGCCGCCGCAGCTGTCGCCGGCGGACGAGGAGGCGGCGCTGGGCCTGCTGCTGAGCAGCACCGAGAGCGCGCAGGAGGAGTGCCGCATGGTGATCGCCGAGTGCCTGGGCCGGCTGGCGCTGCTCTACCCGCAGCAGGTGCTCGGCGAGCTGCAGGGAAGGCTCAATGACGCCTCGCAGGCCATGCGCTCCGTGGTGAGTCGCGTGGCTGTCTTTCCCGTGGCCCTCCTCTCGCACGAAGTCGACGAAGCGCCAAGTCGTGGAGGCGCTCGATGCTGACTTTTGCGTCCTGGGCGCGTCTGGGCCGCGCAGGTGGTCTCGTCGCTCAAGTACATGGTCACCGAGCGACCGCACCCGATCGACGCGCCGCTGGCCGTGGCGGTGGTGCCCTTCCTGCAGCTCATCTCGGACGCCAGCCACCACGTGCGCCGCGCCGCCGTCGTCTCGCTCACCGCCATCGTGCACCAGAAGCCCGCGCTGGTGGCCGCGTCTCGCGACGGCGCGCCGCCCTCGCTGGTCGCGCTGCTGCCCGCCGTGCTCGAGAACACGGTCATCCGCCCCGACCTCATCCGCACCGTGGACCTCGGACCCTTCAAGCACCAAGTGCGCGCGCTCTCGGGGCACGCCGTGTCACGTCACGTCCACATCGCCGCGCGGTGCTGAGGGGCTTGCTCGTCGCGTAACGCGTTCGCGCGCAGATCGACGACGGCTTGGAGCTGCGCAAGGCGACGTTCGAGTGCCTGGACATCATCCTGGACACGGACTCGTGCCGCAGCCTGCTGGACGTGCCCGCCTTCCTCAAGCACCTCCAGTCGGGCCTCGGGTGAGCCTCGCGCACGCCCTCCCCACCCCACCTCTCGCGCCGCTCCCAGCTACCTCCACGCTCAACAGCACACCGTGGCTGGCCGGCGCGTGCGTGTGTGTGCACGCGCAGGGACCACGTGGACATCAAGGGCCCCTGCCACCACATGCTGGAGAAGGCGGCCAAGGAGGCGCCCACGCCCGTGCTGGCGGGCATGGAGCACCTGGTGGGCCCGCTCGAGACCACGCTCACCACGCGCCTCAGGGGAGACCCTGTCAAGCAAGAGGTGAGGGAGGGAGCGAGCACGTGCGCGCTGCGCAGTGGCGCTTGCCCCGGCGCCCCTCTTGCTGGCGATTGTGCTCATCACGCGGTTCGATTGTGACGCTACCGTGCGCCCTTGACAGGTGGACCGCCACGAGGACCTGCTGCGCAGCTGCATGCGGGCCGTGTACGCCGTGGCCAAGCTGCCGGGCGTCGAGGCGTGCACGCCCTTCCAGGCCTTCATGCGGCGCACGGTGCTGACGGCGCCCATCAAGGACAAGTACAACGCCGCCGTCAAGGAGTGGGCCGAGGTGGACGCCATGGACACGTCCTGAGCGCCGATTGGGAGTTGAAGTGGCGATTGGAAGACTTTGCTTCTGGAGCGAGGGCGGCGCTTTTCCTTCTCCACGACGAGAACGCCTTTCTGCTTGTTGCTCTGCACCCTGGATGCTCTCTCTTGCATCTCTCTCGAGAGCGAAAGCCTGCAACAGTGTCATCGTCTGCTGGCACCACCGTTGCAGCAAACTGCGCTGGTGGCAACGGTTCGTGTCAGGTGCGCACGACAGAGAGGGTAAGGGAGGGGAGCAAGCAACAACAAGAGAGGGAAGCGGATCCTGCGGTGTGGCGTGGGTGGGGGGTGACGAGAGCAACAGGTTACTACTCCTCGGCTGGCTGAGCAACTGCATCACGAGTAAAAGTCGAACTTGCGGCGCCCGTGCCAGGTGGGCGGCGCGGTGGCCTGCAGCGTCTGCTGCACCTTGCCCATGTAGCGCTGCTCGGCCTGGTGCGCCAGCTCCACGGCGCGGATCTTTTCGTCCTCCTCGGCGGCCTTGAGGTGCGCCTTGGCCACCATTTGCGTCTGGATGTCCAGCCGCTGCTGGTAGTTCTTCTTGAACTGCGCCAGCTGCCGCGCCTTGGCGTCGGCCGCCTCCTGCGCCGCCGCCGCCTCTGCCTCCTGCCGCTCCAGCGCCACCTGCTCCATGGCCGCCTGGTGCCTGGCCTGCTTGTCGCGGATTTGCTGCTGCCGGATCTGCTGCACCTCGGCCATGAGCCGCCGCCGCGCCTCGTCGCGCGCCGCCAGCTCGGCGTCGCGCCGCGCCTGCTGCTCCCGGGCCACGGCCTCAATCATGGCGTCGCGCTCAGCAGACTCCTCCGCCTCGTGCTCCATCATGAGCGCCAGCTGCTCGCGGTAGCGCCGCACGTCGGCGGCGCGCTTGGCGCGCGCCTCGGCCTCGGCCTGCTCCTCGGCCGCCTCGCGCGCCAGCGCCTCCTGCAGGACGCGCAGGTCCAGCTCCCTGCACGGCGGGGGCGCAGCACGCGCCGATGGGGCGCTGGGCATCGCGTGACGGGCGGCGGGCGGCGGCATCCGCGGACGCCAGGCACGGAGCAGAACGCCGCCGGGCCCACCTTTCTCTCCGCTCCCGCTCGCTGAGCTCCATCTGCTTGAGCCGGTTGAACTCCTGCAGCTCGGTGGCTAGCTGGTGGATGCGCTCGCGCTCGGCGCGCTCGGCCGCCTCCTCCTCGTCCGACATGCGCTGCCAGAGCGCCTTGAGCTCGGCGATCTCGTGCCTGCGGTCCGCCGCCTCGTCCGCGCGGCGCTGCTCCAGGGCGCGCATCTGCGTACCACGGACCGCCGGGGGCGCGTGCGCGTCAGGTAGGGTTGGCGCGTCGCCGCTGCCTGTGTAGGCACCGCGTGGCAGCCCTTGTCCGCACGCACCTGCTCGTCGAGGACCTTGACGGTAGCGGTCTGCAGCTCCTTTTGCTTGCGCTTGTCGTCCAGGTACCGCTGCTCGGCCTTGATGCGCTGCGCCTCGTTCATCTCGGTGTACGCCCGCTTCTCCTCCTCCTCGGCGATGCGCTGCGCCAGCCTCTGCTCGATCTGCACGCCGCAGGGAGAGCAGCAGCAGCAGCAGCAGCATTGCTGCGGGCCGCCTGCGCGGTCAATGCGGCCATGCGCGCGCTCCCGCGCGTCCCGCCCGCGCACCTGCGCGTTGCGCTCGTCCAGCGTGCGGTAGAGGATGCGCTTGCTGTTTGTCTCCCTGAGCACGTCGCAGTTCTCCTGGAACGCCTGCTCGTAGAGCTGCGCTGCCAGCGCCTGGCGCTCCGCCTCGCGCTTGGTGGCCAGGTCGCGCGCCCGGTTGGCCAGCTTGGCCCTGCGCTGCTCCGGCGTCTCCTTGCCGCTGACCAGCTCCTGCTTGAGCGCCAGGTCCTCGCTGTAGAGCAGCTGCGCGAGCCTCTCGCGCCGTGCATTCAGGTCCGCCTCCCGCCGCAGGTTCAGCGCCTCGAGACGCCGCTGCACGTTGAGGCTCTTCATCTTTTGGTCAGAGCGCACTTGCCAGTGAGCGACGTGCGAGGCCTTCTTCTCCTCCTGCGCAAGGCGCGGCACGAGTGGTGGACGCATCGAGCTGGTGCGCGCGCGCGGCGGCATCGAATAAGCTACGAGGACAAAAGCAGAGCCTGCTCAGTCGCGCGCGCGCGTGCCTGCTTCGAGCTCACCTTTTCCGCCTGCTTCATCGTGTTGAGCCGCTCCTCCAAGGCGCGAATCTTGGCGAACCGCGCCTGCGCCATCCTGGCTGAGCTGGGGGAGTGGAGGGAAGTTGGAATGCGACCGCGGCCGTGCTGGTGTGGAGCTGGTGTGGAGCGGGATGCATGGGCGCGCAAACCCGGGTACGGCAATTGACCTTTCGAGCGCATCACGACGCGAGAGAGGAGAGCGACGCGTGCACAGCAAGATGACGACAGAGCAGGAATCCTCGACGCAGCGCCATGAGAGTGACGAGCCACGAGGGCCCTCTTTCGAGGAGCAGCAATCTGCATCACCGCAAGAGCAGCAGCAGGGCGAGAGCAGCACAGCAGCAGCACCTGACAATGCCGTCTCGGCAGAGCTCGACTCAGGCCAGCAGACGGCATCCACGACGACGCCCAGAGCTGACGCAAGCACTCGCCAGAGCCGGGCCCGGCGACCGCCCCGCGCGCGGCACCCCACCAGTCACATTGACCCAGCCTACCTGGAGACGCAGGCCAGCGCGTACATCCACAGGCCCGGCGTCGGCGTGGTGCGTGCGGCTCCGCGTGGGCGTGGAGCAGCCCAGCGCGTTCGCTGTTCGCTTGTGATTGCGCCCCTCGGCCTGGCCAGTGGCTCGTCCATGCAACACGCCCTCGGAGAGAGGACTGCCGCGCCGTGCACAGCCACGCGTGCCTCACCTTTTGCTGCAGGTCTACAGCTGGCGGGCCCACCACGACCAGAACACCCGCCTGATGCGGGAGCGCAAGGAGCAGGTGAGGCTCGCTCTGCTCGTGGGGCGCAGTGCTGTGCAGCGCGTGGGGTGCCATCATCCGCACGTGGCGTTGGCGGACGCTGCGCGTGCAGGCCCGGCAGCAACGGGTGCACGAAGCGGCAGAGGTGCATGTGCAGGCCTTGAGAGCCAACCAGGTGCGTACGGCGTGACGGCGGGATGCCGCGGTGCAGTCACCAGGCGGCACGAGGGTGCCATCGTTGCTGACATTTTTTGTGCGCACAACCGCAAGTGACCGCAGATGGTGTTCCACGAGTGGCTGAGGATGAAGGAGGACGTCCGAGAGTGGCAGGTGCGCTCTGCCGCATGCCGCTCCACTCACGAGCTGCGCGAGCTGCGCACCACGTCATGATCGGGATTGCCTGCTGCCCGCGTGCTTTCACGTACGTGTGCTGCAGAGGCGAGAGCAGCGATATCGCTGCTACCTGGCGACACTCCCGTCATTCCAGTCGGTGCCCCGGGAGGTCGACCAGGCACGCGAGGCCGGCTGGGAGCGCAGCACCAACACGCGGGGCACCGCTGCGCTGCTGAGCCGGCAGGTGGTGACGCAGCGCCCCGGCAAGATTGCGGCCGTCTCGTTCTGAGTGGAGACGTGCGCTTGCCGCACCAGGTGTTGCACCGATGCATGGGCAGCGAGGGATCCGGCGCTTGTTTTGTGCAGGCATGAGGGATGAAGATGCAAGTCAAGGGCGTCAAAGCGTCAAAGCTCCACGTGCTGCTCCTGCGCGCCCTGCGTGGCCGTGTAGACGTCGCTGGGGTCAAACGCACCCGAAGGCATGTGGATGGCGTGGTGCAGAAGGTCGAGCGGCATCTTGCCGGTCCAGGCCGGCGCTGCGTCAGGGTGGTCAGCCTGGTGCTTGGCGCGCCACTGCTGGAACGCCGCGACCTCGGGGTGCTCGGCCGCCTCCTGCCGCCGCTCGTTCTCACGCTCCGGGCGCAGGTGCTCCCGGTGCGCCTCCACCTCCTCGTGAGTCAGCCCAGCCGCCTGCGTTCAGGGCCGTCAGAAGACTGTGTGTGGTGCTGGCCTTCGCGCGCGCTTCGTCAAAATGGCGTGCGAGTAGAGGCCCCCCACCTTGAGCCCGCTGACGCTCTGGTCGTGGTTGTGCATCGCAGCTGCGCCGCAAATCGTCGCG
>VFQP010001231.1_pt1 | contig 35891 bp, 18 predicted proteins | sample 3512351 | NCBI WGS metagenome assembly VFQP01 (sample SAMN10412372, study PRJNA504923) | tailings metagenome | isolation source: Relicate 1 Philex TSF1 revegetated site | place: Philippines: Tuba, Benguet | collected 2017-08-29
GTTTGAGCTCACCGAAGCCGCGGTGGCGCGGTTTGTGGGCTGAGGGGGCGCTCGTGGTTTCTACTAATTTGACATAAATTAGTAGAATATTGACATTTTCCGGGACCCTGCCAAGTTTTCATTTCTACTAATTTGACATCAATTAGTAGAAACTTGACATCAGCAGACCCATGAAACTGCCGGTCAGCCCGCCAACCTCAGCCGATATTCTCGCCAGACTGCTGGCTGGCGAGAACGGACCGGCACGCTTCAACCTCCTGTTCCAGAAGGGTTTGGGTGCTGCCCCTGGGGGCAAGTACCGGCACTGGGACACCTTTCGGCACGCGCCACCCTTGGCTGGCTATACCGCTGAGGAGCAGTGGCTGGCTGTCCGCATGGCACGAGACGCCATGTCTCGTCCGCTGCCTTTGCTGGATACCAAAGGCCGGCCATTTACTGTCGCCATGCCGGCCCCGGCGCTGGAATTCCTGCATCAGGTCGACCGGGATGCAAGCGGGAATCTGGGGGTAGGCTTTGTCGGCGCTGAGCCCATCACCAATTCCGGCACACGCGACACATATCTCTTTCAGTCCCTGGTCGAGGAAGCCATCACCTCGAGCCAACTGGAAGGCGCATCCACCACGCGCCGCGTGGCCAAGGCCATGATCCAGGAGGGACGTCCGGCGTCCACGCGCAGCGAGCGCATGATCCTCAACAACTACCGGGCCATGCGCATGGTCCGGGAGTGGGGCGGGCAGCCGCTCACACCCGATCTCATGTTCTCGCTGCAGCGTGCTCTCACCGAAGGCACGCTCGACGACGAATCGGCCGCCGGCCGCTTCAGAAGGGATGACGAGCACATCGTGATCGAGGACGAAACCGGCACCATCCTCCATCATCCGCCGAGTGCCACCGAGCTGCCACAGCGAATGGTCACGATGTGCGAGTTCGCCAATGGCACCTCGGACACGGAGTTCCTGCATCCGGTCGTGCGGGCCATCCTCCTGCACTTCTGGTTGGCCTACGATCACCCGTTTGTGGACGGGAATGGTCGCACGGCACGTGCCCTGTTCTACTGGTCCATGGCGCGGTCCGGTTATTGGTTGTGTGAGTACTTGTCCATCTCACGCATCCTGCGCAGAGCACGGGGGGCCTACGCTCGTTCGTATCTCTACACGGAAAGCGACAGCAACGACACCACGTATTTCGTCCTGAATCAGCTCCGCACACTCGTGCGCGCCATCAGAGACCTGCACGAATACCTGGGGCGCAAGACGCGCCAGTTGCGGGATATCGAGCGTCTCGTGCGGCAGGCCTCGAGCCTCTCCGTAGACCTCAATCCTAGGCAACTGGCCTTGCTGCGTCATGCCCTTGGCAATCCGGAGGCCCGCTATACCGTCGCGTCGCACCAGCGATCTCACGGCACGAGTTACCAGACAGCCCGCACCGACTTGCTGCGCATGGCGGACCTGGGATTGCTACGCCAGTTCAAGGTGAGCAAGGCGTTTGTATTCGAGCCGGCGAAGAAGCTGCCGGAACGCCTTCACGCGTCAACGTAGAAAGCGTCCCGACACTCCACCTCACAAATTGAGCAGGCAGAATGACCAGCCAGCTCAGGAATAGACCGATTCTCCGCTATCGAGCAGCGTGCCGGACCGACACCACGGGCAGTTCCGCCCCTCGAGCTCACGATCTGTACAAATGTTGAGAGAGCCGCACGACAAACAGTTACCTTGCCTGACGCGACTACTCAAACGAAATTCGTGGCCGCAGTCGAGGCAAACGTGATCGATATCGAGTCCGCGGGCCAACATCCGCCTCGGATCTGGATGATAGACGTACTCCTTGCTGCCATCCGGATGAATGAGATACGGGTTCCCCTCGTCCCATGCCCAGACGACTTTCGCACAGACCGTACAGTTGAGGACAAGCGCGTGTGCCATGGTGAGATCGATGTTGAAATCGCCGCGTGCGACAGGAGCGGTTTCAGACGCATCTTTGCGGAGCGTTTCTCCTGACAAGTTTCATCAGAAGGCGTGTTCTGGTGAGAACACATCAACTTCGCCAACTGCACTGTAGGCCAGCAGTTTCTGCACCGCGCCAGGATCCGTCGGCGAGATCCAGCCCTCGGACGCTTCATCGGCCCAGAATATCGGGATGTTTGAGATCGCCTTCGTATGGTGTGGACCGCACCACTTGACCATCAACTTGCGAAGTTGGTGGTTGGGGCCAAAACTCTGCTCAACCGAGACGCTGAACTGCCTGACCTCGTTGAGTCGATACGCGATCGCATAGCGAGCGCATAGTCTGGCGATAACATAGCTGAACTTGCCAGGCTGCAGTGGCTCCAACTTTCTGTTCATGCTTCTCAGGTCGCGTGCAACGGCCTTGGAACAGGCAAAGATGTTCCTCAGGAGTATCAGACGCGGAAGGCTTTCGAGTCTTCGCGATTCAAAGATCCTTGCATACATCGGATCTTCGAACAACGCACCCACGTTTGATATCGCCGAAACCGCCGGACTGTTCGCCGCGCAGGCAATTGCCTGTGCCAACTCTTCCATTTGAATGGGAGTCTTGGCACTGTTCGGGAACCGATCCTGTATTTCGTGTGGCGTTGCAGAGCGAATGTTCTTGAAAGCGTGGTCCTGTCGCTCGTAGTACACCCCAGCCTTGGCAAAGCGGTTTTGCAGATCGATCTGTTCGGGTTCATTTGCCCGAAACGCGGAGGGTCTGATCTGATTCTGGCGATTGAGCCCAACGGTGACCTGCCGAAGAAGGTTCTCGTCCGCGGTAACGATCACACGCACGGGCACCACAACACCCTTCCAGGCCGCTTCGTCGATCGCCTTGCCTGTAGAATGCTCGACGTGGCGAAAAAGGTACGACGCCTTGATCGTCTGACACCCATTGATAACGTTCGGACTTCGCAGCTCGAGCAGATCTCCCTTGATCTCGGCTTTGGCCGCATGCAGCGTGATCCCATTATGGTAAAACGCAAACTCGGCTGGATTACCTGGGGCTTTGGCCTTTACAGGAGCGCAGATTCTTCTGAGTGTCTCACGGATGTACTTTGCCGGCCCCTTCTCCTGCTTGTTTGAAAGGAAGTACCGAACATTGCGAGCAAACAGCGCCTCACGATAGGTCTGATACAAGTCGACCAGATCTGCGAGATACCCAAAGCCGCTCAGATGCACAGTGTCGGAGCTGCCTGGTTGCTGATGGCCCAGAAAGCGAATGGTTTGCGCCTCGCCTTGGCGATCAAACATCGAGCGGCTGGAGGCGAGGTGAAGCGGAATATCATGAGACCAGTCCACATCGTGATCAGCCAGACTTTCGCCGAACTGGTTTGCGAGCACCTGCCTGAGCTCTCCCACCGCAGAGCTACAATCCTTGTCAATCGCCTCTCGTTCTTCTTCGCTGAGGTGAATGACCACGAAATGCAAGGCAAGCCTGGCAACTGCAGTTGGATCCTCCGCTCTGAACCTGCTAAGCGCTGCGGCCAAACCATGCACAACAGGATTCATTTGCGACACGGCAAACTCTCGCCCGTAGATGAAGTGCGTGAGTGGATGAACGAGTTTGCTGAACTCCTTCACCGCCTTCTTGATCAGCGACCTACTCTCACTGTACTTGGCCTGAATGAGATAGAGGGTAGGAGCAGCGCCGGAGCGATCAAGAAAGAAGGCGTCAATGCCAAAGTCATGGTTACCGCCTGGCGCCATACCTGCCGCCGCCTGTGCAGCCACCTTGAATCGCTTGTGAAGGTACCACGGAGCAAAGGAGTCGGCTGTGGTGTGACCGAAGCCGTTCGACTGGTGAAACGCTTCAACGCTGGCTCGAATAGCCGCCGCACTGGACATGATTGCTCTCCTATCTCTGTGGACTGCGGTGCGTATGATGTTTGGCCGGCTAGGTTGACAGGCGCACTGCGATTTCATGAGCTGAGAGGCTCGAACACTCGACACTTGGCATCGCACGCATTCCATGGAGTTTCCGAATGCGCTCGACAGGGACGAGCTCAGCGAACTTCATGAGTGTCTGTGGCTGCACACCCTGCATGGCATTGTCGAGAACCTGTTTCTGGAGCGACTGCATCGCGCCGCGTATGGCCGCAACAAGCGCATCGGCCAACGCTGTCGCTTGGCTACCACGATAGACGGTCACACCAAGCGCATCCGACGAAACTTTGAGTCCTGGTTGGCGGATGCGGTCTGCAATGAGCGCATTGTAGCGATCCCCTGCGAAGCTCCACCACCGGCTCCTATCGGTTCCGCTGTCGACAATGAGCACGGTCTGAGCCATGGCCGCCCAAACAAACTCGTTACGTACAATGGCCAGCGCTTCGTGCGCACGCCTTGTAAGAAACGAATCAGCCACGCCGTCAATCAGCACACCGCGAACCGCTTGCGCCAACTCGAAGTGCATCGGCGGGCCGCTCCCGAGCCACCGTGACCGTCCCCGGAGCTCGGCGGGCTCCACCCACGCGCGCTTCCGCTCCAAGTCGAGGTGCGTCACGCGCCAGCCACGACCGGCAAGCGTGAGCAACACCGGCTCGTCCTTGCTCCGCTTGAACGACGTGGGATGTACCTGCCCCACTTCGTGCAGGCCGTGGTAGATGGTCACCAGCGGCGGCGTATTGAATACTGAGAACAGCTCGAGGAAGTGCTTGGCCCCGTATCGCCGCTCCCCTTCGAGGCTGATGCCTACGATGGCTCCATCTAGGAACAGGACGTCGCGCTGGAACAGGAACTGGAGTTCGGCGTCCATGTCGGCTTCAGAGATCCCCGCCGTCTGGCACCACACCCCGAGACGTTGGCGGAGCGTGGTCAGGTCGATTCCCGCCGACTCCTGCAGCACGGTGGCGAGGATCTGCTGGGCGAACACCGGATACGGGAGCGCTGGCGGCTCCACCGGCTCCACGAACCCCTGCGACCAGAGGCGCACCAGACCACAGGCGCGCAGCAGCCCCTCCGTATCGGTCGTGAGGAACAGGCAGTTGCGCGTCGTACCAGCCCGACGGCCCGTGCGCCCGAGGCGCTGAAGAAACCCCGCGACCGTAGCCGGCGCGTCGATCTGGATCACGCGATCCAGATCGCCCACGTCGATCCCGAGTTCGAGGGTGCTGGTGGCCACGATCACGCAGTCGGTGCCCTGCGCGAAGGCGGCTTCCGCTTCCCGCCGCTCTTCGACACCGAGCGACGAGTGGGACACAAACGTTCGCGTGCCAAGTGATCGAAGGAGCTGCCCAAGCTCCTCCACCTGCCGTCGAGAGTCACAGAAGACCAGTCGCTTCTCACCGCGGTGCAGCCGGCTGATCACGGTGGCGGCGTTGTCCAGCGACCCCACGTAGTCGATCTGGATCTCGGGCTCCACAGGGACGGCTGCACCGCGTACGACCACCTTGGGCTCATCCCGTCCGCCGGTGAGCCACGTGAGCAGCTCGTCCGGGTTGGCCAGCGTCGCAGACAGCGCGATGCGCTGCACTGGCGCCTTGGCCACTGCCGAGACGCGTTCCAGCAGAGCAAGCAAATGCCATCCGCGATCATCGCCGGCGAACGCGTGCACCTCGTCAACCACGACAGCACGCAGCCCGGCGAAGAAGCTGCGATGGTCCACACTGCGCGACACCAACATGACCTCAACCGACTCGGGCGTGGCGAGCAGGATATCAGGGCGGTCGCGCAGCATGCGCTTGCGCGCGCTCTGCCCCACGTCGCCGTGCCACACCCCAACGGTGCGGCCAACCATGCCGGCAAGCATGGATAACCGCGTCTCGAGGTTGTTCAGCAGTGCTTTGATGGGACACAGGTAGAGCACTGAGGGCCGTGCCCACCGTTCTTCTAGTATGCGCGAGAGCAATGGCAGGATGGCCGACTCCGTCTTGCCGCCGGCCGTGGGGGCCTGCACCAGCAGGTGCGCACCTTCGAGGATGGGCGCAATCGCCTGCTCCTGATGTGGCCGCAGGCTGCGCCAGCCGAGTGTGTTCACCACGTGGTGCTGCACCGCGGGGTGCAGCCGCTCGAACGGCGGGATTACGCCGTCCCCATCGTGGTACAGCGTTTCGCTCACAACTCGATCTCGATGTCGTCGACGCTCGCCGCCGGCCGCCCGACTCGCTCTGACGGCGTGAGCTCAGTTTCACTGATCGTCAACGCATAGTCGCGCCGCGGATCGAAGTCCGCGAACTGGTCCACCCGATCCAGCACCTCCCCGACGAGCTTCTTGAGGAAGATCCGCGGTGCCACGCCCACGCGGCCGCCCAGGCCGCCGGTAACCGCCTGCGCTAGCGTGGCCACATATGCATCGTCCACGCGCGTGCGAATCCGGTCGGCTTCCGGGGAGCCATCGGCAAACACGTCACGCACACGGCGTCCCACCTCTTCGAGCTTCGCGAGATCGAAGTTGAGCAGCCGGATCTGGACTGCACGCGGGTTGTCGAAGCGCGGGTCGGGCGTGAAGTCCACGTGCAGACGTTGCGCGAGCGGCTGGAGCCGCTGCACGCCCTGTGGCCCATCGAAAAACGCGGGCGTCCCCGTCACCAACAGGTACAGCCCCGGGTACCGGCCCGCATCCACCTCATCCATGAGCTGCCGTAGCGCATTGAGAGCGCGCTCCCGCACATCACCGCGGACGCGCTGAATGGTCTCCACCTCGTCGAGCACGAGCACGAGGCCTGCCTGTCCGGCATCACGAAGCATCACGAGGAGCCCTTGCACGAAGGCCATGGCGCCGATGTGATCGAGCTCGCCCTTGAGCCCGGCGTGCCGCTTGATCGCCGCCGACACCGTCGGCGAGCCACCGAGCCACGCCAACAGCCCCTCGGCGACCTCGCCGTTCCCTTCAAGCAGCGCGCGGCGATACCCGCGCAGACAGGCCGCGAATGCGGGCGCCGAGCGCGTCACTGCCTCAAGGCGCTTCTCCATCAGCGCCGTCGTGGCCTCGACGAGCTGCGCCTCATTTGCGCCGTCGACGCTCCCGCCGGCGAGCACCTCTTCCTCGAGCGCAAAGAACCAGCCATCCACGAGTGATCGCAGCGCACCGCCGCGCATGTCCGACGTGGACAGGCGGTCGATCAACCGGCGGTACACCGCCTCGAGGCGGTGCAGCGGAGTATCGACCTCGCTCACCTGCACTTCGGCCACGGTGAAACCCTGACGCAGCGCCTGCTCCTGCAGCCATCGCGCGAAGAAGGTCTTGCCGGTGCCGTACTCACCTCGCACGGCCTTGAAGAGCCCGCGCCCGAGCTTCACCTGGGCGAGCTCCTCACGGAGGGTCGACTCATAGCGGTCCAGCCCCACCGCCAGCGCATCGAGCGCAGAGCCGGGCACCGTGCCGCGCCGCAGGGCATCGAGCATCTCGGCTCGGCGTTGGGGGCTCAGGGTCGGCGAGACCATCACGCGCCCTCGGTGAGCGAGAACTGCTTTCGCAGCAGCGCAAGGTTGAGCATGAGCGTGCCCGTGCCCTCTTCTTCCTCGAGAATGGGGAAACCCTCGACATTGAGCACACGACGCATGCCGGCCGTGAGGCCGCGGACGCGCACTTCAGGCATCGCGAGCGCTGCCGCCACTGTGCCTCGCGCCACACGTCCCCTACCCTGCACCAGCGCCCCGAGCACGGCACGCATCTGATCGTCGGTAGGGGCGATACGGCCGACCATTGACCGCTGCGACGCGTAGACGGCAGAGGCCAGCAGAGCATCCACCCACGCGGGAAGGGCGACCCGCGCGTCGGCACCGCCGGCAACCGCGGTCGCCGCCGCCGGCACGGGAGAGACGACATACCCCGCCGCAGCGACTGTCCCAGAGGAGGCCGAGGAAGTCGCCTCCCACCAGACGGGGGGCGCGTCGATCACCGGGCGCCATCCATCCACGCCCAAGGCATCACGCGAGAGCACGGCGATGGGGGCAATGACTTCCTGAGGGGCCGCGCCGCCGTGGTAGCCGGTCTTCTTGCCCGTGTAGCGCAGCGCTTCGCTCGCCGCGACGATGATGGCGTCGTGACCGCACGCGGCACGCACCCGTGTGCCATGCACCATGACCTCGCCCGGGACGACCGACGCAGCATCTCCGGTGCGCCAGCGCGCGCCCTCGCCGCCACGCTGCATCACGGTGTCGTGGTCCAGCAAATGCCCATGATCGCTGAGCACCACGACGGCGCGGCCGGCGAGCGCAGCCTCCTGCAACAGCGCATCGAGCAGCGGCACGGCGTTGATGCTCCAACGCGGCAGCACCTGATCCGAGCGGTCGAGCCAATCGTCTACGGCGTTGATGACGGTCGCCACCACACGTTGCTGCTTGTCCTCGATGGCGCGCCGCACGACCGGCGATAACACGTTGTCCGCCCCGAGTTCCGCCTTGTGAAAGAGCACAGGCGTCCGGTTGTTCACCGCGCTCCGCGCTAGCGCCGCATGCGCCGCGAAGTCCGGCTTCTCGGTGGACTGGTTGCCCATCTTGACGACGCCGGCGAACAGTGACGCGCGGGAGGCGCTGGTTACGCTGGGCAGCGTAGCCAGCGCCACCGGCGGCGTCGTGGCTGCGCCGGGCTGCCACCACGTCCAATGCCGAGCGGTGAGTTCCGCACGGAGCGCACGCCACACGCCCAAGTCGAGACCATCCAGCAACACGACCAGTACCGGCCGCGCCGCCGCGATGGGCGCCACGATCAACTCGACTGCGCGCTCCACCGGGATCATCTCAGGTTCGGCATTCGGCGACGCGTTCCACGCTACCAGGCGCTCTGCGAAAAGGAGATTCTCCACCTCACGACGCTCTCGCGTACGCCGAATCAGCGAGGCGTAGGCCTGCGCCAGTTCGGCCGACGGGTCCCCACCAAGCAGCAGCGTGCGTGCTGCATCGAGCCAGCTTCCCTCGGCCACATAGCGACGAACGGCAGCCCCGAGCCCAGACTCCGGCCCACGCGCTGGCTCGACGAGGGCGCGTGCCATGCGCACCGCCATCCCTGCGCGCTCCGCCCGACCAGCATCGGCGCCCACGTCGGCGTGCGCCGTGAACGCCGCACCCGAGGCTTCCACAGCGGGCACGGTACCGCGGCCCTCAAGAAGGTCGACAATCGCCTTGGCGAACACCGCAGCCCGTCGAGGAGCGGCGACTGAGAGCACGCGGCTCAGCACCGTGGCGTCGCTGGCGCGGACGTCATCGAGAACCTGCTCCGCATGACGGCGCTGCACGGCCGCCTGTTCACTGGTCAGCTCCACAAGCACGCGCTGCGCGAGATCCGCCCACTCACGCGCCACCTCCGGCGCGAGTGTGCGCCCACCAAGCATGGGCTCGAGACGTACCCGAGCAGACGCCATCGCATCACGCACGGCATCCGTGATGAGTGCCTGCTGTTCGCGGCCAGGCCACAGCACATCACACACTAACCCCAGCGCGACCAGTCGGTCCGCGTGGCCGGCCGAGATCGTTGAAGTAAAGACAGTGCCGAGCCGCCCCGCGGTCTCCTCGATCCGCTCGGCGAGGCCGTCCCGAACGTCCGGCGAGGGCGCGTTCCATCGACCCGCCGCCCCATCACGCGTGCTCCACCGCAGGAGTGTGAGCGCATCCGGAGCTGCACCGTGAAGACCAAGCAATGCCGCGAACGCATGACTCCATGCCGTGTCCAGATCGAGCACGCCACTCGGCGCCGGCGCGTACCCTGTGGGCGGCGCCTGCTCCAGCAGCACGTCGCCCAGCCACCCAAGCCGGGCAACCCGCGGGTCCACCGCACGTGCACGAAACAGGTCGTTCAGCAACTCCCACGCGTGCAGGGTGAACACCCGCTGCTTCACGAGGCGCGCGCGGATATCGAGGCCGAGCTGCAGCGTGTCGAGCGGGGTGAGGATAATGAGGCGATCCTCCGCGCCCGCGTCTTCGTGCGCGACGAGTGCCTCACGAACGGCGAGCTGCGACGCCGCACGAACAACGCGCCACGTGTGTCCGTCCACATGCACGTCGTCACTGCCCGCCCAACCGCCGGTGGTCTGTACGGCGACCACTCGACCGTGCGTCCGCGACGAAACTTGTCGCAGAAGCGCCGTGAGATGCGCCGGACGCAGCACGAACGACGCCGCCGAGGACCGCGCGGTCGATGCGCCGACCGGAGGGGAGGATGCCGTCACAGCGATTTCCCGGGAATGATGCGCCAGGTGATCTCAACCTGCATGTCATCGGCGCCTTGCAGGTCACGGCGCAGCTCTACGAGAGTCTGCTCGAGCGTCGCTGCCGTGACCACCTTGGTGGTCGTCTTGGCAGCGATCTCCTTCACCTTCGACTTCTCTCGTTCCGCCGCCTCGCGAGCCTCTCGCGCCTCCCGCTCGACTCGTTCGCGTTCCGCGGCCTCGGCCTGCTGACGCTCGAACGCCTCGCGCTCAGCACGTAACCGGTCACGCTCCGCCTGCAATGCGGCCTCCGCGACCGCGCGTTCACGCGCCTCATGCTCCGCCTGAATGCGTCGCCGCTCCTCGTCCTCCTGCCGGCGCCGTGCCTCCGCTTCCTGAATCAGGCGCGTGGATTCGGTCACCAGATTGAGGCCATCGGTGTTGAAGCGCTCGACTGCCGCCACCAATGGCCGAACGTGCTCGTCGTTCCGTAGCGCCTCGCGCAACCCGTCGAGCAACGCGTCGACACGGGCGCCGAACGAGTCCCGCGGGAGCTCGCCGACGCTCTTCACCAGTGCCCACTGCACCTGCGTCAACGCGCGCGCGAGCGCATCACCCTGAGCTAATGCCTCACCGACCGCCGTGACGGTCGTCGGCACCCGCGCCGCGGCGAGCGCCCGGATGATGCCTTCGGCATTCTGCCCCTCGAGCGCAGTCACGAGGTCGCGCGCCGCCTGCGCCGTCGCGCGCCGGTCGCTGGCCCCGGGCTCGAGGCCAATGCGCGCGAGTGCGGCATCTAGCTGCTGCCCATACTGCACGACGCCTGGTCGCAGCGACTGATGACGCTCGCCCATCAGCTTCGCGAGCACGGCCACGCCCTGTGCCGAGAGATGCGGCGGCGCCGTAATGCCGAAGAGTTCTGCCGCGCGGCGGGAGCCCGCGCGCCAGGTGTCGTCATCGGGGAGCGTCTGCGTGCGGACCTCGTACTCGTCCGGCAACCTGTCGACCGTGACCTCGACAGGGGAAGCGCCACCGAACAGGTGAAACGACCGGTCGGTCTGCAGCGCCCATGTGAGCATGACGAGGTTCTCCGCCTCGCGGGGGAGCCCCATGGGCTTGGGCTGGTCGATCCAGCGACGCACGCGCTCCACCGTGAGCGGAGACACACCGTCTTGCGCCTGCCACTTGGCGAAGTGCTGCTCCCATCGGCGATCCAGGACGAAGTGCGCATCACCCATCACGCCAAGGCCGAGAGGCACCGCCAGTCGGCGCATGTCGTCGCGGTCGACGCGGTCCACTTCCACCCGCGACGCCGGCTGCTGTGCCGCCTTCTGCACCCATGCCCATACCTTCTTGAGGCCCGCAGGACGCACCTCGCCCTCAAAGGTGGGATGGGCCGGGTACTGCCAGGCGAGCGCCTGCCCCATCACGTGATCGAGTGCTTCGCTGAAGTTCGCGCCCACTGGGGGCGCGAGCGTGAGCCCGGAGGCGAGCGTGTAGAGATTCGAGTCCAGCCCGTGCGACTCGTCGATGCGGTCACGGAACTGCGTGGTCACCCCGTAGGCCGACAGAAGCGCGTTCACTACGCCTACGCGCAGCGCATCACGCTGACTCTTCAGGATCTCCTTCGCTTGGGCGCGGTCGAGCGCGGACAGGTGCGACGCGTGCGCGTCGAGCTGGTTGCCGGTGAGGAGGAAGTCCAGCACCACCAGCTTGCCCAGGTCGTCCTGCGCCGCCGGGGTGAGGAACGACGGCAGCCACACCACGGCATTGGCGTCGGCCCCCACGGCCTTGGCCTGCTGCACGACCGCTCGGTCGTTGATCGGGCTCTGCCCGGGCTCGTCGAACGGATAGTCAATCACCAGCCGCCAAGGCGCTCCCGTCGGCCGGAACTGCTCCGGCGCCATCCCGCGGACGTTGTTGAACAACACCTCGACGCGACGTTCCGTACCACGCCAACGCACGCTGCGAATGGGGAGCGCCACTGCGAGCGCATCTTCTGCCGGGATGCTGGCCAGCTCGAACAGAATCGCTCGTACCTTCTGCACGCGGGCGCCCATGGTGTCGGCGGCACGTGCGTTCTCCACTATCACGTCGGTATCGACACCGACCAGGTGCAGCGACACAGTCTGCGTGGTGCCGCTCTCCACCAACTTGATCTCGCCCACGCGGCCTGCCCATCGACGCAGCTTGTCCAGCACCATACGGGCTTCCTGCCCAGGAATGCGCGCTCGGACGGTACCGTGATTCAGCGCGGCAAGCCGCTGGGGCGTGAGCCCATCGAGCGCCTCGACGCCCTCGGCCAGCGCCGACAGGATCAGCGTGGCCAACAACCGCTGGTCGTTACGGAACTGCCGTTCCGCGTCCTCAGCAGTTGCCCCGGCCGCCATGGCCGCACTCTTCTCGTCTTCGAGCAGTGGCAGCAGCCGCTGACGCCACAACCGGCGCGCCTGCTCGAAGCGCTCACGCACCGCCGCGCTGAAGGGCTGCTCTGTGCCATCGGCGAGTACCGACCAGAGCTCGCCGACTGGCATAATGTCGCCAATCGCCAGGGTGTCGCGCTGATTCACCAGTAGCTGTACGAGCAGCTTGAGCGCCGTGCGTTCGCGTTGCAACAGCGACGACAGGGCCACCAGTGCCTGTACCAGCACGGGGCTGAACGGATAGAGCTGACGGAACTGCGCGCGGTCGCCTTCACGCGTGAGCAGCACGCTCAGCACCTCGGCACGTACCGCTTCGCTCTTGGCGTGTGCCTCCTCGAGACGCGCCTTGGCCGTGGCGTCGACAGGCCGCAGGAGACGCTTCTCGATGATCGCGGGGAGGTTACGGTCTTCGAGCTTGATCGTGGCGAAGCGCCCTTCCCAGTACCGGAGCACGTCCTCGATGGCCTGCTGCTCGGCACCCACCAGGTGTTCGCCCACGAGCTGGCGCAGGTCACGCTGTCTCGCGAGGAACGCCACAATGGGGATAGCGCGCCGCATGTTCGCGGTCTCCACCAGCGTAACGAGCTTCTGGGCCTCGCGGCTCAGGAAGGTGCTGTCGGCCGCATGGCTGGCCAGCCACAGCATGACCTCGTCGAGGAAGAAGACGACGCTGTCGTAGCCAAGGGCCTTGGCGTGCTGCGTGAGCACCACCAACCCCTCGTCGATGGCCACGAAGCCCTCGGCCGTACCGCCGGCCAGCCCTGCCATGGACGTGAAGAAAGTCTCTACGAGATCGCCCACCAGGCGCGCGCGCTCCGGATCACCGGCGGGCGCCACCAACGCCGCCTCGAAGGCGGGGCCGTCCCAACCACCGCCAAGGGCACCCCACCCCCCTTCCCCTTTGCTGGCCTCGCTCAGCCGATCAAAGAACGCCTGATCGCCCATGTTCGCGCGCAGGCTGCGCGCATCGGCGAAGAGTTGGTCCGCACGATAGAAGCCGGGCGTGGGCGCGTCCGGGTGACGCTCGCGAACGAACCGCGCGTACTGACCGAATACCGCCGCCTCGAGTGACGGGGCGTTGATGAGGTGCATTGGCACCACCAGCACCTTCTTCGTACCCAGCCAATCGCGGTGCTCGGACACCACTGGCGCCAGCTCGGCGATGGCGCGCGCCTGGGTGTTGCCATCGAGCAGCAGCGACAGCACCGCCATGAAGTGCGATTTACCGGCACCGAACGACCCGTGCAGATACGCCGCGCGGCTCGTGCTGGCATCCATGGCGCCTCGCAACAACGCGAGGGCATCCTTGAAGCACTCAGTGAGCTGCGGCGTGACCACGTAATCCCGCAGCGTGGCGTCCGCATGATCGCGGTCCACGCCCTCGGTGAGACGTAGGACGAAGTCGCCCTGATGTACCGCCCGCGGGATGTTGAACACCTCACCGATGGTTGGCGCGGCATTGCTGGTCATGGTGCTCATCGAGGAGTTGGTTATCGGTGTCGTCATCGGGCGCCCGAATCAGGCGGAAGTGCGAGAGGCTGTCTTGCGCGCGCGACGTGCGGCACGTGGCGGTTCCCATGCATCGAGCGAGGCGCGGGTGAGGCCGTGCGTCTGCAGCGCCTCGTCCAGCCACAGCGCATAGGCGTCGCCGGGGCGGTCACCAAACTGCGGATCGTAGTCGTTGTGCCACTGCTTGAGCCACGGGATCAGCTCCGCCATCCCGGCGAGCAGCGCAATGACGCGCTCGCCGTGCCACCCATCGCGCTCGGTGCGGTCGGCATACCATGCAGCGAGCGCTTCGGCCTGCTGCAGATGGTTCCAGCCGGCCCAACCGAGCAGCGGCGCGTCATCGCCCTCGCGTGCACAGTGCGGATAGGCGATGAACCGCTCCTTCGGCACGTCGAGCGCACCGCGCATGCGCCAGAACTCCGCGCGCTGAAAATCGGCCGAGGCGTACTTGGGTGGGCGCGGGATCGTGCCCACCTCGGCCTCGCGCCGGGCCTTCTGCGCGGCAGCGAGGCGCTTGGCAAACGCGTCCTGACTTTCTTCCTCGCGCGGCGCGGCGAACGCCGGATCGGCGGCGACGGCGGCGTCTACCGCGTCCTCTCGCCGCTGCAGCTCCCACACCTGCTCCCAGACGCGCCGCTTCTCGCGCCCACTCTCTGTGTAGCGAAGCGCGGGGAGGAAAGGGACGGCCTCACCAGACACAAGCTCACGGATCGCCGGCTCGAGGGCGACGCCCTCGCCAAAGCGGAGCGCCGCCACCTGCCCGAACTCCGGGTCGAGTGCGGCGCGCTCGGCGAGATCGCGCGTCGTCTGTAGGGCGACGGTGGGCCAGTACGCGGGACTTTCCAGCCGGTCGAGGAGCCACGCGTCGAGCGCCGCGCGCTCGAGGTTCTCCCACGGCTCGACGTTCCAGCGGCGCTTGTACTCTGGGCGCTCGAGAAGCGCGATGTTCCTATCCTGCTCGATGCGCGCGATGCGACGCTCCACCAATACGCGATAGTCAGCGGGCCAGTGCGCGGGGACCTCAGTGATCGGCGCGCTGGCATGGCGTGCGAACCAGGTGGACTCCTCCTCACCGGCGGCCATGCGGCGAGCGAGGACAATCTCAAACGCGCGCTCTCCGAGGCGCAGAGGCGGGGGCTCAACAGGAACCCCACTCTCCTCGCGAAGCGTGAGTTCGTCGACAGCAAGACCGTACAGGCGATAGATGCGCCAGTCTAACTCCTCCTGCAGCGCAATCATGAGAGAAAGGCAGCGATCAGCATGCGCACGGGCGGCATCAAGCAAGGCACGAGTCGGCATAGCGCGTGCAGCCAAAGCGGCTGGTAGCTGCTGCTGCCGCTCGCGCGCTAGCGCATCAAGCGAGGTGGCGAGATCCGAGGGACGTTCCGGAGGCAGCGGGAACTCGCCAAGTTGGGTCGCCGTGAACTCGTAGAAGTCCTCGAATGGTGATGTCCGTTGGCGCGCTCCGGCCTGATCGACAGTGCTGCCCTTGTTGTGCGCCACTTGCTTCATCCAGAAGCAAGCAGACGAGCTGTTCAGAATGCCGACAAGAGCTAGGTGATCAGCTTCGCCAGCGTTGCTAGGGAGCTTGATCACCGGTGCCGATCTATTGAATACCGCACTGCTCCTGTTGAGCGCGAACTCATTGTGCGTGGCGACGAAAGCGAAGGTGACGGTCAGGTGTGTACGCAGCTTCTCACGGTAGAGCTCCTGCCATTCGTGCCACGTGAGACCACGTTCGACCATTGGAGTGCCGAAGCGCTTTCGCGACGAGATCGCTGTGCGCCACGTCCAGAAGAGCGCCTGCTCACTGGGCATCTCTGCAAGTGCGAGCACGTTCATGTCGGCGTCGTACGGCCAGATCGCGGGCATACTTCCCATCGTCCAGTCACGAACCAAGTCGCCCGTAACGAGATTGCGCGCGTGCCGCACCCGGAGCCGCCTTGATGTGGCGGCGTTATCCAACACGAAGAAGCCATCTTCGCCCGTCACCGAGGTGATTCCGAGTTCAGTCGCGAGCATCCCAAGTTTAGGTCCACCAGCCTCTTCAAGGGCCGCCTTCAAGTCGCCTGCGCCTCCTCCTCCGAGCGACCAAGGGTGCTCTGAGAATGTGGACCGAGTGGTGTCCGCGACGCTCACGTATGCACTCTCACTTCCGGGCGCATCGACCTGTGCGACGATGGCGCTCCACACTTCTCCACGTGCCGGATCCAATGGCGTACCGGGTTCCCCAGAGATTCCAAGAACTGCCCGTACCAGCTCGCTCGTGGGCCGACGAGCTCGACCGAAAAGGATCACTGTTGGCGTTCCATGCCCCGGGATGTAAGCTCCCGCCGTATCAAGGACGTGCGTGAGGTCCACTCGTGGGAAGAACTCCTCAATCAGCTTCTTTCCAAACTCACGCTTCATGAATGAGTTAGCGGTGATCTGCCCGACCCATCCGGCCACGCCGCCCCCTGCGTCAGTCGCAGTCAGCTCCCAGAACCTCTCGACGAAAGGCACCGAGAGCGCGTACCTCATGTGGCACGTCCTGTATCGCTCTTTGTACGCGACGCGAAGCGCCGCATCCTTCGGCGTGATATAGGGCGGATTTCCCACTACCACGGCGTAGCGCCGGCTCAGAATTGCCGTCACCTCCGCGAGATCCTCGTCGGCGAACGCATGCCTCACGTAACGACCACGTCCCCCGTCTCCCAATGCCAGCATCCCCGGTTCGTCGCCATGCAGCAGCGTGTCGCCGACCGCAACATGCAGCCGGAAACCTGGCGCCCGCTCCAGTCGTCTCACGTCGCACGCACGCAGCGCCGCGACGAGTAGCCGGAAGCGCGCGATGGCCACCGCGAACGGGTTGAGATCCACCCCTGCAACCTGATCTAAGGCACGCTGCGCCAGTATCTCGCGCGGTGCCGTCGGCTCCTTGGCTTCCCATGCGGCCAAGAGCCGCCCAAACCCACCCAGTACGAAGTGCCCCGAGCCGCAGGTCGGGTCAATCATGGTGACCGCCGCGAGCGGCAGCACCTTGAGCGCCTCGCCCAACGTTCGGTCGAGAATGAACGACTCCACGAAATCCGGCGTCTGCAGCAGTGCGTATTTCTTGCGCGCCCCTTCGCTCAGGTCCTGATACAGGTCGCCGAGGAAGCGCGTATTCCACGCGTCATCCGTGAAGTCATGCACCAGCGAGCCCGTGGCGGGATCCACGCGCCGCCAGAAGCGCAGCAAACCCTTGGCTGCATCTGACGAGAGGTCCCAGCGGAACACCGGGTTATGCTCCGCGTCGAAGAGCGCCGCACCGCCCGGTAGCGCACCCACCTGCTTGAATACCTGCAGAATCCAATCGCGCTCGTGCTGCGTGGGGTTTGCGGCGTAGAACGCCTGCTCCGCGGCCTCCGCGAGACGCCCATGGTCACCTTCACCTGCGAGCACCGGGTCGATAAGCCCATTGTCTTCGAGGAAGCGGACGAACACGGTACCGAGCACCCAGTGCACCGCGGCCTGCGTGGCCTGTTCGCCGCGCCAGATCTCGAAGGCGTCACCCACACGCTTTGCCTCACGCGCGGACTCGTACTCCGCGCGCAGTGAGGCATCGAGCGTCGGCAACGCCGTCGCCTGTGCCTTGAGGTCGGCCTCGATGAGTTTGAGCTGCCGCTGACAGTCGGCGAGCAGTTGCTTCTGGTTTACAGCCATCTGTAGCGTTCAGCCGGAAGTGGGTGTAGCCGCAGCATGTGCGTCCGCCGTTTCATCGTCTTGCGTTGTAGACGTCGACAGCCTGATTGAACGCGTCCAGTCGGTCCTTGTATTCACCGTACAACGTCCTTCGACGCGCCAGAACCCCGTTGTACCTGTCCACCAGTCTGTTGTATCTGCGTAGCGCGCTGGAATACTCTGCTCTATCGGCGTCACTCTCGGCCGAACTTTCTAGCGCTTCAACCAACGACTTCTCGATCTCAAGCTCTGCTTCCATCGACTCCATCTGGTCATCGAGCTGCTTGATTCGAGCTTCCAGCCCGCCCAGTGAATCTCGCTCTGCATCGAGGCGCCTCTTCTCCGAGTCGACTAGATCCTCATACAGGTACGACGATGACGAGGAGGACCTTCCAATTGAAGCAGTCGGCAATTCCGATGTTGGTGTCGAAGCTGCCGCCGCAGCTGCAGCCGTTGTTGAGGCGACAGAAACGGCGTCCGGCTGCTTCGACCAGAGGATCTCGCGAAACACCCAGATTGCGAGAGCGGCGAGCGCCAGATTGCGCCACCACACCAACCAGGTACTCAGTCGAACGCGTCCGAGGAAGCGGTAGGCGTTATCGCCGTCGGGAATCACGCGATAGCGCGTGATCGGCAGTACGGGGAGGAACAGGATGGTGAACCAGAGCACCTTCACGATGGATTTGGTACTCTGGTCGGGCTCGCTCTCGCCATACAGCGTTATGCCAATGCCGTTGATGCGCCACAGTGGAGGAGCAGACTTGATGGGGATAAGGCCATCGAGTGCTCGATTCTTCTCACAAAACGAGATGATCTTCGGACCGAGTGAAGCCAACCAGCCGTCGACCATGAACGAGCGGTGCGAACTTACGATTGTCAGCGCGTCGCCAAAGCGTCGCTCCTTGAGTGCGCCCGCAACAGCGACGAGGCCCGCGTAATCATTGTCGTTTGGCTGGAGCTGGAGCGCCAACGAGGCGATGGGTAGCGCGAACTCGAATACCTGTACGTCGATAAGCTGTACTCCCAACAGGCCTAGCTTCCACGCGAGATACCGGCGCTCATCCTCGTCGGTCGCGATCTTCTCGATCCGACCAAGCTCGCGCTGTACAGCCGGCATATCACGCTGTATGACGCCAATCTCGAGCAGCTTGGTGAAGTAGCGAAGGTCGTCAAAGTCGATGCGACCATCGGCAGCAATGGCATGCTCCAACAGCTTACGAGCGTCATCGTAGCGGTCACGGGCGATATACACTTCGGCAATGCCCGCATAGTAGCCAGCAGCGTCCCCGTCCGACCGGCGGATGGCCTCCTTATACAGCGCCTCGGCCTTGTCATACTGCTCGAGATGTAGGGCCGCCATCGCGGCGTTTCCGAACCAGGCGGCCGGCGCCTCATCAAGGGCGATGAGGCGCTCGAACTGGTCTGCCGCCTTGGCGTCCTCTCCCTGATATAGATAGCAGAGGCCGAGCATGTTGCGCACAAAGCCGCGGTCGGGATCCAGGAGGAGTACCTGTTTCAGCAGCCGCTCAGCGGCGGGGTAGTCCTTCGCCCGCATCGCCTGAAGCGCCCGGTCGAATGTCTCTACGGCACGAGGATCGGGACGATCATCGTAGTCACGACGGGTTTCCGGGTTCCCGAGCGTCTCGAACGCCTCGCGGATGAGCTTGAACTCCTCCGGCGCGCGCTCTGGCGGATACAGCCGGAGCTTGCGCTGATAGGCACGCTTGATCTCCTCTGCTGTCGCTGTGCGGGGGACTTCAAGTCGTTCGTAGAAGTCATTCGATGTGAGCGTTGCCTCAGGCATGCGTCGCGCTATTCGAGGTCGAACAGTAGGTCAGTGAGGCGCTTCTCCAGCGACTCGACTTCCTTGGCGTTGTTGTTGAGCACGGCCTCACGCAGCGCCCGCAAGAGGTCGCGGACACGCGCACGGTCTGCATCAGCCAGTACCGGTAAGCGACGCTCCGCATGGGTGATCAGTGCAGCCATGGGCGCATAGAGCGGATGCTCGCGCCAATCCTGCTGAGACACTGAGGGGGTGCCTTCAGCGGCTGCTCCCCTGGAGTCGGTACTCTGTGTGGAGCCAGTTACCTGTGCGACTGTCGACGAGCCCGTTGTCGTCTCACGAGTCCAGCGTTTGTCGATCCGCCGTTTGGCCTCGGCCTTCTGCTCATCCGAGTACCTGCGGGAGTCCTTGTCGATTCGCAGCTTCGACTCGCGACCGCTCTTGGGGTCGCGCGCGACCACCTCGATTAGTCCGTCGAGGTTGTACGACATTTGCACTTCCACTGGCGACCCAGCGGGAGCGGGGGTGACCTCGTGGAGGAAATCGCCGACCGGCTCGTTATCCTCGCACAGTAGTTCTTCGCCTTGGACGATTCTTACGTGCACACGCTCCTGCCAGTCGTGCAGTGTGGTATACGTACGTCGAACTGTTCGAGGAATCGTCGACTGGCGTTCAATGAGGGGGTCAAAAACTCCTGACACTCGGGTACCATCGAGCTCCATCGACGTCGCGACGCCGAACGTATGCGGTGCGACATCGGTGATAATCACGCCAGTTTCGCCATAGCTCCCGCCTTCAATTCCGCCGAGCACGGCGGCGCCGAGACTCACCGCTTCATCAGGACTGATATCCGTCCGAAGTTGCTTTCCACCGAACAGCCCGGATACAAAGCGACGTACCAGTGGGATTCGAGTTGATCCACCCACCATGAGAATGGTGTTGATTTCCTCCCGCTTCACCTTCTTTTCGGCCAGGGCCGCATCGATCTGCGTCTGCGTAGACTCAACGAGGTCCCTGATTAGCGCCTCGAGCCGGTCCCGCGTCAACTCATACTCGAAGTCGATGGGTGCACTAGAGGCATCGATTGAAAGGGACTCCAAGAGCACGACCGTGGAGTCGACAGCGGAGAGCGCCTCTTTGGCCTTCTTGGCGGCGTCCTTCAGCTTGCTGCGATGACGTGCTTCGATGGTAGGGTCAATCCCAACTAGACGGCGGCACTCCTCAGCGAGGAAGCGCATCAGGCGCTCATCAAAGTCTTTTCCGCCTAGCTGCGGATTACCGACGCTTGCGAGAACATCGAGAATGCCCTCACTGAGCTCCAGGACAGTGACGTCGAGCGTCCCCCCGCCGAGATCGTAGACGAGGATCTTCTCTTCGACTCCAGGACGTTCGACTCCATAGGCCAATGCAGCGGCCGTCGGTTCGTTGATCAGCCGTCGGACCCTGAGGCCCGCCAGTTCACCGGCATCGGCAGTCGCCTTTCGAGCGGCGTCACGCCAGAATGCGGGTACGGTAATGACCGCCTCTGTAACCGGCTCGCCCAAGTAGCGCTCGGCTTCTTCCTTGAGATGCCGGAGAATGAACGCTGAGATCTCCTGGGGCCGGTACTCTTCGCCACCGATAGAGACGACGGAGTCGGTCCCCATCAGGCGCTTTACTTCCTGCACAGCGAAGTCTGGCTTGGGAATGAGCAGACTTTCCGCGACTGTTCCGACGCAGACTGCGCCGCGACGGTCAATGCCCACAACTGAAGGCATGATGCCCGCCGTCGAATGGCGGACTTCACGGATCAGGAGCGGCTTTCCGTTTCGGAGCACCGACACTTCAGATGTGGACGTGCCGAGGTCGATTCCGACGATCATGAATGTGCGCCCTTTTGTTACTTGGTGGTGATGACTTGTGCGCGACGCAGCACCCGCCCGTCGTAGCGATAGCCTTTCTTGACCTGCTCTACGATGGTGTGAGGCTGCATTCCGGTCGATGAATCCGTCACTTCAAGCACTTCATGCAGGTACTCATCGAAAGCATGCCCGACTCCCGGAAGCTCGGTCACGCCCAGGGTCTGCAGAAGGGTTGAAAAGCGAGATTCAAGACGGTCGAGCCGACCCATCCAGAAGTCATCCTTTCTTTGCCGTGCCATAACCAGGAGGTCATCAAGCGAATCAAGCGCTTCGATGAGACGAACACGCGTTTCCTCGGCGTCGAGCTTCCATCGCTCGATTTCTCTCCGACGTTCGTCCGAGAGCGTCCGAGTCTGCTCGAGGTCTCGACGCATCTGTTCCAGCGCGTGCTCAGCCAGTTGGCCGGCCTTGAACTGCTGCCGTGCGAGTTTGTTGAGCGCTTGGCTGACCGTGATTGCCGACGACAAGCCATCGGCCGGCTCTGACTGGGGGAGAGCCAGTGCTGGCAATGCCGCAAGTTCCGCTTGAATGTTGAAGCTCATGGGGTGCCTGCGGGCTGACGTGAAGCGATCCGTTGAACGGTGGAGTTACGGTACATCGAGTTTGGGTGCTGGTCCAAGAGCTGTCTGGCAGCCTTAGTGGCTTCATCCGCTTCGCCGCGTGAATCGAGCAGGAGAGTCAACAGATACAGCGCATCATCGGTGTGATAGCTTCCTGGCGAGGCCTTTGAAGCATCCCGAAGCGCCATGATGGCTGCAACCGTGTCTCCGCGGGTGAGCATCAGGCGCCCACGTGAGTACGCCATCCTTGCCGCCTGATCGAGTCGGCGATCTACGGCCTCGATTTGTTCCGTGGTGTAGCCCTGCGGTGTGGCTAGCAGCATCCGCTTGAGCTTATCCAAGTCGGATGCGCTCTCACTGAGCGCTAGTTCCACCGTTGTAGGTTCGGTTGCTGTGGGCTGTACTGCTGTGGGTAGCGGCGCTGGTCGACTGCGAGTTTCGGCAACGGCGCTATCGATGACCGCCGGCGACCGCTGGGGCACCGGCGCTCGAAGCGCGACAGTGCCCAGTGCACCAAGGCCGCCACCAACGAGCCCGAACACGAGGTATGCGCCGACCCCCGCGCGCTTAGCACCTCGTGGAGGCGGGCTGGCAGTGACACGGGGGGTTGGTGGGACTTCACCCGAAGCCCCCAACGCGCGACTGGCCAAGGCGAGCAGTTCCCTGTCGTCCGGGAACTGCAGCATCAGTCTTCGAGCAAGGTCGCGTTGTTCCTCACCGGCTGGTGTCAACAAAAGTTCGAGCGAGGCTGCGGGAATGAGGTCTGGCAGGGCTTCACGGCAGCGCCTGACGTCGAGCAGGGCCTCACTCACGAGGTCAGCACGCGCATTCGCCAATGCACGCGCGTACGCGTCGAATGCCCCAGCGACCTCGTGACTCTCAATCTTCTGGAGGAGACGAATGGCCTGTGAGTGCAGGTCCGAATCGTCCGGGACCCGCGCCCACGTTGACACAGCTCGTGAAACGTCCCCAGAAGCCAAGTAGGACAGACCGAGTGCGACCAGAGCGGCGCCCGGGAGTGCCTTCAGTCCGTCTGCTTCCTCGAGGCGTTCGCGCGCCGACCGGAACCGGCGTGCACGTGCGTCTGCCAGGGCGGCCTCGATCAGACTTCCCCATTTTCCAGACAGCGCCTCATTGACTTCGGCACAGACACAGGGCGTGGTAGCCCCACAGTCGGCACACGGTTTACCTGATTGGTCGACGGATGCGACCGAGCCTGAAGCTGCGTCAATCATGAATGCGAATCGTTACGCGACTTGCCTACGCTTCGACGTGAACGCGCGAGGTGCGCGTGCCCAGTCACTTGGATGAACCACCGGTAGGGGGACCTCGTCGACCATGGGCATCGCATGCTGCGCCGTGTCCGGCACCAGCACAACGACGCCGGGCCCGCGCCGGGCCCGCTCCTGCAACGGCGCCAGCAACGATAGCAGGTCGTACCGCGCCAGCAGCCCCGGATGCAGCAACACCACGGGCTCAGTGAGCCCGGCTAGCGACTGCTCCAGCACCGGGCGTGCGCGCTGCACCAGCATCTGCAGGTAACGCCACGCGCGGTCGTTCTGTGATGCCATGTCGGCATCGAGCACCACCGGCCACTGCACCTTGAGCGCTTCGGCCTCGCGCTTCATGGCGTCCAGCAGCAACCGCTCCATCGAGAGCGGCTCAAAACCAAACCGACTGCGAAGGACCTCCGCCGTTGCCTCGTACCGCGACGGGTCCGTGGTCAGCGCGAGGAATCGCCCCTCCGCGTGTGCGGCGCGCACGCGGCGCTCAAGCTCCTGGATCTCCTCCTCGGCCGCATCAAGCGGCACGGCCGGCGCATGCACCGACGTCCCGTCCGGCACGCGCGTGAGCGTACCTGTGGAGGACAACGTGCTTCGCGCCTGTGGCGTGACATATACGCGTGCGTCATCGTTCCACTTTAGAGGCACTCCAGCGTCATCCAGCAGTCGGTCCAGCTCCGGACGTCCGGGGATGGCCCCGGCTTCCGGAAAGCGGGCGGCGACACGCTGGCGCACCTGCTCCACCGCCAGTCGGGTGGCCCCCAGCAGTGAGCCCGCAGCGAGAGCCACGGCCCGTGCAGCCGGCAGGCCCCGGCGGTAGAGCTCTTGGCGAGGCGTGAGCGCAGCGGCCGAGGACGCACTGACCGCGAGCCGAACCAAGCGCTCCGGCGCCAGAGACGGTAGACCGACCGGCGGCACAATCGACTGGAGATCCTCCAGCACACGCTGCGGCGCCAGAGGCGGGTCCGACTCACACAGCTGGTCAGCTCGGATGCCCAGCTGTTCCACCCACGCGCGGACTGCTGCCGGGTCCCAGGCCGCCTCCACAGTCTGGTCGGCCAGCTGCGTGCTCACCACCACCAGCGAACGTTCGCCACGCTGCAGGCGGTAGCGGCAGGACGATTCCCGAGCACCCTCCACTTCGAGCGCTGCCCAAAGTACGGCGTTGGCCCCCTTCTGCTGCTCGGCCTCAGTCTGCGCCGTGGTGCCACGAATCCGAACCAGCCCTCGCGCCAACTCCTCACGGGTGGCCACCCCGCCCGACTGCTCGAGCAGCCGAGCCACGTCGTCACGGAGCACCGTGAGCGCCCGCTTCTTGGCCCAGCGGGCGCGGGCGCGGTCCACCACCTCGGAGACATTCGCGCGCGTGAGCCCCACCTCGGCGGCCACATCGCGCTGGGAGGGCCAGAGGTCGGGAGCCTCGGCGCCGGGGGGCGCGTCCAACCCGGTCAGGAGGCGCAGGATGCGCTGGTCGGGGTTAGCGGTGCGCGGCGAGACCACCTCGCGCAGCAGCAGCTCGACGTGCCACACCGCGGGATCAGCCACGCTGGCTGCTGGCGAGTCCTCATCCATGGCCAGCAGGCTGCGGTCACCAAGCGGCTCGAACACATCCGGCCCGCCGCGCTCCGCCAGGGTGCGAGCCGCCGCATCGGCCAGCTCGCGAATCTCGCGCACCGTACGCAGGCCAATACCGCTGTTGCCCACCAGCCTGGTACGCGGAATCTCCGCCAGCTCGCGTACCCGGTGCACCCCGAGACGCTCCAGAGCATTCAGTACACGGGGCGTGAGCCCGAGCACGGCCAGCGGCGTAACCGGTTCGGCCGCCGCGAGAGCCGCCACGGCGTCAACGGTCCCCCCTTCGGTGCCGGTGGTGGTCCCCTGCGGCACGTCGATGGTTCGGAACGTGTCGCGCCACGCCCCACGCATGGCCTCGGCAGTATCAAACCGCTGCTTCGGGTCACGTGCGAGCGCCTTGAGGAAGAACCGGGTCAGGGCGTCGCGCACGGCCGGGTCGAACCGTTCCGTGGCAATCCCCGGCGCTGCGTCGGCGGCGAGGGTTATGGGATGCTGGCGGCCGTCGCCCCAGGTTGGGAGCGTCCCGGTGGCCATCTCGTGCAGGGTGACCGCCGCCGCATAGCGTTCCGCCGCCGTGTCCCAGCGGCGCGGGCGCCGCTCCTCGAGGAACGGGTCGAGGTATCCGGCCGTCCCAGCCCGCACGTTGTCGGCCGGCGTGCTGCTGAGTGAAAAATCAAACAATTTGAGAGTGAGTCGACGCTGCGACGTCTCACCGATGCCCACGTTGTCGGGCTTGAAGTCCCGATGCGGGATCCCCTGCGCTTCAAGCCAGTCCACGACCACCAGTAGTTCGTCGCCGAACCGCTGAAGCAGATCCAGCGAGAGCACCCCCTCCTTTCTGATGCGCTCCGAGAGCGTCTGTTCTCCGGCGAGCTCCAGAAAAAGCGCCGCATGTCCGCTCACCTCCACCACGTCGAGCAGCTCAACGATGTGCTGGTGGCGAAGGCGGCGGAGGACCTCGCCTTCCAGACGCAGCCGGTCATTGAGCTCTGCATCTCGCGCAATTTTGAGCACGCCGGTTCGGCCGGCGCGCTCCACCTCAAGTGCCAGTGCCGTGGAACCTGACCCCAGCCGGCGCTTGACCACAAAGCCGCCTTCCAGCTCGGCCCCACGCTCTGCTTCGAGGGGGTGGGCCCAGCGGCCGGAATCCCCCGAATCGACGTCGTCGACCAGACGGCCCAAAATGTCCTCGACGTCGTGCAGGAAGTCGGCTGCCGACGGGCGGTCAGCCAAGTCCGGCGAGGTGGCCAGCTGGATGAGGACGTCGAGATCCTCGTCGACCCCATCGATGACGGCCGAGAGGCGGAGCCCCTTTGCGTCCCGTAGGCGCTGCAGGAGTTCTTCCGGCGTGTCGGCCGGTGCCCGGCCGCTCAGCAGGTAGAACGCGACGGCCCCCAGCGAGAAAACGTCCAGCAGCGCATGGTCGGGTCGCCCTCCACCCCGGAGCTCCGGCGCCAAGTACACCGCGTTGGCGTCCCGGCTGCCGAGTCCCACCTGGACATAGTCATGCCAGGTGAGCGTCTCGCCCGGCTTCGAGGCTTCGGCCAAGGACCCGGTCTGCCAGTTGAAGACCTTGAGCGCTGGGGCCTCGTCGTCAGGACGGACCACCAGGATCGCCGCCGGGGTCAGGGTGCGATGATGGAGCCCCTGCCCGTGTGCCCACGTCAGAGCGTCGGCCAGTTCGCGAACCAGCCGCAAGCGCTGGCGGAGGTCGAGCTGCGCACCCCGGCGCTGCATGAACGCGTCGAGCCGTTCCGAGGGCTCGGGTGCCTCGAACACCACGGCCGGGCCGCGCTCTGTTTCGACGAAATCGAGGGCGTGGAGGATGCCCGCGTGCATGTCCGGGCGGTCCACAAGCCGGAACTCACGCTCCGCGGCTATCTGGCGCGCCTTCCGGCCGGTAGCCGGTCCGGTGGGCGGCCACGGGTACACGCGAATGCGCCGGCGGCTCGCCTCGTGCTGCTTGTGCATGCCGAGGTAGTCTTGATAGACGTCGGCGTCATCGAGGAGCGTCGACAGCTTCCACTGGCCGACGGTGAACTCCCGCTGGATGGGGCGGATGTTCAGCTCCTCGAAGGCGCGCTGCACCGCGCGCAGCATGCCCCAGTCCATCCGCTCCCCGAACTCGTTCTCCTCGCAGGCGGCGATGTAGTCGGCGAGGTTCCGGTCGCTTCCCGGGGCGGCTGAGCGAAGGAAGACCCGCGTTCCCGCCGGGCCACGGAAATCCGCCCGCGCCTCCTTGTGGCTTAGGAAGACCAGCTCCTCCACGAAGGGCGCCCCCTTCCCCTTGAGCGCCGTGGTGGTCTTCAAGAGGCCCGCCAGCCGCTTCGCCTTCCGGTTGGCGAGGATGAGCGGGTTATCCGTGATCTGCCGCTTGCCGTCCGGCCAGGTCCACGTCCACGCGCCGGCCTCGCCCTCGACCTTCCCCGGCTGGCTCTTGATCTCCACCAGCAGGAGCTTGGTGGGGGTCAGGATGAGCGCGTCGACCTCGTTAACGGTCCCGTCCTGGGAGACGAACTCGAAGTTGGACCAGCCGCGGAACGCGTCGGAGTCGGGGAGGCGGCCCTGGAGCCAGGAAATCGCCTCGGCTTCCCAGGCGTAAGCGGAATCGGAGACGGCGGTCCAGCGTGACGTAGCGACAGCCAACGGTGAGTGTTCTCTGGCAGGGAGTGGACTGATCGCGGGATCCGCGCATAATGCGCGGCAAGAATACCCTTCGAGCGTCACATGGAAATTGTTAGGGCGGAAAGGTTTGTGCCACCTCCTTCATTATTGATCTCCTTCACGAATGCAGACTCATTGCATGCTCCTGGCTCGAGCACATGCAATAGGGCGAACTCCCTATGCCGTGTGCATGCGCAGTGGCTCATGCTTGCGAACGAACCACGGGACTCCCCAGCCCGGTCACGCTCCCGGCCCATCACCCGCCCGCCGCCCATGCAGTTCAGCGAGTATCGAGACTTCGCTCCTTCACTAATTCGACTAAAAAGGCGTTTCGGCCAGTATCAGGCTGCCGCAACCAGTATCGAATCGCTCCAGGGTCGAATTGGCCAATACGAAAAGGGGCAAACCACTGAGAACCCGCTAAACGGTCTCACCGCCACCCGCCATGGTGAATCGCGCATTCGGAATTGCGTGAAGTATCACCTCTCAGGTTATGCGCGCCTGGTGACTCTCCAGACAGACAATTTCTGCATTCTCCTTTTCACTGGTACACACGAAGAGGTTGATGCGTGGCTGGACAGGCACGTAGGCCTTGAGTTTGTGGTGGATGAGAAGAATCGCGCGACCAGTACGTTTCGCAGAGTACGCGACGAAGACGTGCTAGGATGCGAGACTGGGACATATCACCTCGAGCTGTACCGGCGACTCAGTGATGCAGAATTTGAAGTCATGGTCGAAGGACTGCCACGCAAGATCGTTCGCGAACTGGAAGACCTTCGTACGGGTTTCAAAACGTCCGAGCTGAAACAGACGCTCGGTCAAATAGAAGATCGGGAGCGTGCTGCGCTTGTGGTGGATGTATTCACCCTGCTGGCGGGTGACCGAGTTGATCAAGCGCGCGCCCGAATTCTCCAGTTCCAGAATGTTCTTCAGCCCTTGGACGAGATCGACGTCAGTCGCCTTCCGAACGTGGTGAATGCGGAGATCCTCCGAACCCACTCATCGGACGATCCGACGTTTCGCCACCTGCTCAAGCGGTTTGCGGACACGGCGTCCTACCGGGACTGGATGCTCTTCATGCATCCAGACCAGGAACACGTGGTCAACGAAGACTTCGACGGACCTGCGAAGCTGGTCGGCGTTTCTGGAAGCGGCAAGACATGTATCGTCGTCCGACGCGCGATCCGTCTTGCCGCCAAGTACCAGACCGAGCGTGTCCTTGTTGTCACGCTGAACCGCGCACTCGCGGCACTCATCGAAGATCTTGTGGATTGCTGCGCGCCGGAGGAAGTTCGCGGACGAATCGACGTCTTGCCCTTCTTTGTTCTATGCCAGCAAATGATCGGCGAACTGAATCCAGCCAACGCGCACAAGTTCGACGAATTCTCGCATAAGCTCAAAGAGAATGTCGAGGATGTGTGGCAGGAGTTTTACCGCTGCGAGTTGAACAATCACGACGCGTTGGCATTTCGGCCAGTGCACGACTCACTACTTGCCCGAGGCTGCAGCCCCGAGAAGTATCTCCGAGAAGAGGTCAACTGGCTCCGCAGCGCCTATCCTCATTCGCAACGGACAAAGTACCTCACAGGACAGCGCATCGGACGCAAGTACAACATCGCGCAACATCTCCGCCAGGCCATTCTGGATGGCACCGCGGCTTGGGAACAAAAGATGAATGATGTCGCGGTCTACGACACACTCGGCCTTGCGCAGGAGCTTTCGGGTGAGCTCGCGTATCTGCCTCAGCGATATCGTTGCATTCTGGTGGATGAAGTTCAGGATTTTGGCAATACCGAGTTGGAGATCATCCATGCCATCATGCAGCCCGGCGAGAACAACCTCTTTCTTACCGGCGATGCTGCACAGGCCGTAACGACCAAGTATCGGCAATTTGCCGGAGTCGGCATCCAGATTCCGCGCAGCCGATCCCGCACACTGAGCCGCAACTATCGGAACAGCGAAGACATTCTGAAGGCGGCGTAAGCCGTGCTTCGAGAGAATCTCTCGGAGGAGATGATCGAGAACGAGGATCTGGACATCAAGGATCCGGAAGCCTCGAGCTTTACCGGGCGCGTTCCAACGATTCTCAGAGCGGAATCGCTCGAGGAGGAGCTGAGCCACGCCTTTGCGATGTCAAAAGAACGCATTGCGCAGCAGCCTGATGCTCGGGTCTGCATTTCCGTTTGTGGATACACGCTCGAAGAGATGCGAAAGTACGGTCAAACTCTTGGTCTTCCTGTGCTGGATGGCCAGTCAAAGCTTGATGCGCACTCGATCTTTCTCTCTGACCTGGCGCACACCAAAGGCTTTGAGTTTGATATGGTCTGCATCCTCAACTGCAAGGATGGGGTGCTTCCAGACCATCATCTGCCTGCAGAGGAACACTCGCGCCACGTTGCAATGCTGTACGTCGCCATGACACGCGCGAAGATGGACCTGTGCATCTCGTATTCCGGAACGCTTTCGAGAATCTTCGATCAGTGCACGGACAGCTTTCTCCACGCACCGTGGAGCGAATACGCCTCTCGTGAGGAGACTGGGGACCTGTTTCGCCCAGCGAAGACGGAGGAGTGGCGTGTAGACGCCGTACAGAAGCCGTGGCACGAGATGACCGGAGACGAATTTCTGTTCAGCGAACACGCCATTGGACTCCAGCTCGAACTAATCGAATCCATCCGTCGTCTTGTGAACGGCCCACCGCAGCGGAAGGCGGGCACTGACATCAAATGGCGCAGGATGGGCGATGCCGTGGATTCGGTACGGAGGTCTGTGCGCTCTGCAGCAATCTGGGGAACCGAACGGAGTCGCCAGCTGCTCGTCTTGGCGGATCGACTGGAGGCGCTCCTATGATAAGTTTTCGGGTATGAAATCTCCGGAAGACACAGCCGTTCCAGCTCCTCCCGCGGAGGACACGACTCCACACGAACCCTCCGACGATGCGCTCGATGGCACTTCTGACGCGAGCGATCCGGTTCTGGCTGTCAGGCTGGAGACTACATCTGACGCCTTTGCAGTGCTGTGTGCGGAGCCGGATGCTCGACCTTACCGTCGCGCAATTCAGTTCCTCAGCACAGCCTATCGCAAGCGGCCCCAAGTTCTCCATGAAATCCTGGAAATGGCTGCGGCTCAAGGCGTGCCTTTCCGCGCCCGCTGGAGCGTCGCAGAGATCTACTGGAGTTCCGTCGGCAAACGCCGGAGCATGGAGACTGAGGCTGCCCTGGCCGCGCTTCTTCCTCTTGGCATGCACGACATTGCTATCAGAGTATTGCGGTCCCACTGGATTAGCCGAAACCAACGACCGGTAGAGATTGAAGCTCCAATCGGGAACCCGCGATTGGACTTCCACCCACTGCTCGAAGTCGACCTTCACGGATACTGGCCAGCGTTTCAGACCGGGGCAACGGAGAGTACGACTATTGTTGACGGCGAGGTGGACGCAACCCTGCACACCTTGGCACAAGCCGACTTGCCCATTGCTCGGGAACTCTTTGCAAGGCACGCCCTGCTCGCTGTTCGAAACAGGGAGCGGGACGGTAAGCCGCTTCCCAAGGAGGTTACCTCAGCGGCAAAGAAGGCTTTGGAGCGTGTCATCACTGATATCCGGTCATGGTACTCCACGGATGATGCAGGGACTGAAGAGCTTCTGAGGTTGCTCGTTCTTCCACGGCTGTTGGGGAACGATGTCGACTTCTGGGAACGGCTGGACAAACCACGTGCCGCCCTCTTCGAACTTGCTCCGGATCGGCAAGACAGGGCGAGGCTCTGGGCGACGACCGTTCTCAGCATGCACGCAAACAGTCCTGCCGTAACCACTGCGTTGAAGGGAGTTCCGGACGCCGCGCTCATGGAACTTCTCGACGGCGCGCTTCGCGCTGAAGCGTTCAGTTTGGTTGGCACCATCCAGGATATTGCGCTCTCGCGTGTTAGAAGTGATGCGACGAGCGACGTCTTTTGGATGCGCCTTGGCCACATTGCCTCTACTTCGTCCAGGCTGGAACAGTGGTGGCGCAACTTTATCGCGCCGTCTGCCCCCAAGGGACTCGTCGCGCTCGACGAAGCCACTGAGGCGTCGGTACTGCTTGAGCGCGTCCGCAGGCAGCCGGTATCATGGCTGCACGGGCCGGACTTGTGGGATGAGGTAAAACGCCTCGGGCCACGCGCGAGCCTGCAGGCGTTTGCTGCCGCCGCAGCGAGGCTTCAGGCCGTCGTCGGCACGGCACGCGAAGAGGCGATCGTTGCCGCCATCCGGCATGCCACCTCCATGACTGCTCGCATTGACACACTGCGTGTCGACTTGCTTGAAGGAGTGGGAGGAATTCATCACTCCGTGCAGCAGCTGATGCAGCTCGCCACCGACGCACAGGGGCGCCTGCTACAGGACCTGGAGCGAGTACGGGTCCAGCGAACAGTCGCAGGCCAGCCATTCGTGCATGGCGCTCCTCGGGCGGGGACATTTGAAGATCCGGTACAGGCTCTCCTTGGACTGGATCGGAACATGGGAGAAGCAGATCAGCAGGCCCTGATGAACGGGCTCCATGCTCATCTGATGTGGATGGCTCGAGAGAGTGTTACATCACTCAACCGTGTCGCAGAGGTACTGGACAGCCTCCCGCCCGAAGCGCTGGGACTCGTTTGTTCCGTCGCGTTTTCAGACCGGGTTTCGAGTCTTCTTGGCGCGATTGAGCGGACCGTGAATGGTTCAGTAGCAGTGGAGCGGGTGTGGCAGGCGACGCTTGTGCGGCACGCATCACCGCTCGCGTCAGTTCCTTTCGAAAGCGACCAGCTCAATCGCATCTCCGCGGAACTGCTCAAGGGACCGATCCGTGAGCTTCTGGCTACACACAAACATTGGAGCGACGGTACGGCCCTTGCTGCGCATACAGCAAAAGCTGACTCCGCTTTGGGTGAACTTCGCGATGAGTTGCGACGACTAGTTGAACGTGCTGGCAGGATTCATCAATCGTTCTGACCCTGATCACCCTACCGGTTCTTGAGATGGCACTTCGACTTGCAGTGGACTTCGGAACTGCGACAACGTGCATGGCAACGGTGCCCGATGTCGCGAACTTCCAGGCGCGCGTTATCCCAATTGAGGGTGGCTCGCCAGTATCGCCCACTTCGGCATTCATTGATCGCCCTTATGGTTCTGTTCCGCTCATAGTATCGACCTCGCCGATAGGGCGTAGCCCTCTCGCCGTTTTTGGCGAGGCGCACTCCCGTTTCGAGTCGTTCTGGGCGGAAAGGAGACATGCACGCAGCTGTGGCGTACGATGGGCAGCTTGGGAAGGGGGAGTCCCATCCCGTGAAGAGGGGCTCTTGCTCACCTACTTCAAGCCCGAGTTGGCAGACTACCCTGTACGAGTGCCGATTCGCGTTCCTCGCATTGTCAACAGTCGCTTTAATCAGCTCTCGCAATACGAAGAGTTTGATGTCGAGTTTGATGAGCGCTCGGCCGCAATCCCCGATCCCGACACTCATGATCTCGTGTCCGCTACGGCTGCCGTGTTGAGAAGCTGCGTGGAACGGGCGTTGGAGCGGCAAGGGCCCGGCGAACGCATTTCACATCTGACCATTGGCATGCCGTCATTTGCAGATGATGTGCCAAGCCTGGAGCAGGAACGTGCGCGCGATCGGCGTTTTGAGGCGGTGGATCTTGCACGCATCGCAGAGGACTTCGGCACTCCGGATTTCAGAACGGAGCTCTACGGCGAGGCTGAGGCAGCAGCTTGGTCGGTTGACATAGATCTCGACCGACCCATCGCATACAAGATCGTCGTGGACGTCGGTGCGGGTACCACTGATCTCGCCCTTGTCGAGTACAGGAGAGAGCGCAGCGGTCGCTATCGCGTCTCGCAGCGAGTCAAGTCAGGATCCATTAGATACGCGGGGCGAGATCTCAATCTTGCACTCGCGCTGGTTCTTCGAGACAACACTGAATTTCTCGACGGAATCCGTGCGCTGGACCAGGTGGATCGCCGTGCGTGGCAGTACGTGATGGATCACGAAGTGGAGAAGCTGAAGGTCGGTCTCTCGAGCCTTCCATCGACCTTTCGAATAGGCTTTCACAAAGCCTCGGCGTATGAGGATGCGACGATAGACATGGCAAGAATCGCACACGCCCTTCAGAAGACGGCCATCTTTCGACTGGCAGTCCAAGACGAACGAGTGCGCAAAGCGATCGGCGCAGCGCTTTCTAAGGAATGGCTTCCAGCCGTTTCTTCCTTCATCGAAAGCGCATTGCGTGAGATCGGTGATCGCCGGGACTTTGCTGGCGTTGAGAAAGCCGGAGGCGCTTTCCGGTTTGCCCCGCTTCGCGCTCAGCTCATGGAGGCGCTCCGGCACAACGACCTCCCGAACACAATGGTGCAGTTCCGGGACGAAGGTGGTGAAGCGCAGACTATGGTCGCGAGAGGCCTTGCGCGCTGGACAGCACTTCTTTAGCTGCGTCGCTGAACCATACCTGCGGTGCTCGGATTTCTCCCAGGACCGTCCGGATTCGCCGGTCGTCCTCCAAACCCCGACACACCCGCCCCGCATTCTCCGACTGCTCCACCAGCCCGCCACGCGCACCCTGTAAGGCGTCAACCAACCCTTACAGCGGAGCGCGTCAATGAAGCTGGTCTTCGTGCAGCCCAACTACCACGCCGGTGGCGCGGAAATCGCCGGCAACTGGCCACCGGGTTGGGTGGCCTACATCGGTGGCGCGCTCAAGCACGCGGGCTTCACGGACATCACCTTCGTCGATGCGATGACCAATCACATCGACGACGAGGCGCTGCGTCGCCGCCTCGCCGAGCTGCGCCCCGATGCGGTGCTGGCCACCGCCATCACGCCCATGATCTACCAGGCGCAGCGCACGCTGGAAATTGCGCGTGAGGTGAACCCGGCCGCGCACACGATACTCGGGGGCATTCACCCCACCTTCATGTATCAGCAGGTGTTCAGCGAAGCACCGTGGATCGACTACATCGTGCGAGGTGAAGGCGAAGAGATCATCGTCGAACTCATGCAGCATCTGCGGGATGGTACGGCGCTCGCCACCCGCCAGGACATCCGCGGCATCGCCTTTGTGGACAAGGGCAACGTGGTGGCCACCGCCGCCCGTCCGCCCATTGCGGATCTCGACGCGCTCACGCCCGACTGGTCGCTGCTCGAGTGGGACAAGTACATCTACATCCCGCTCAACTGCCGTGTCGCCGTGCCCAACTTCGCGCGCGGCTGCCCCTTCACCTGTCGCTTCTGCAGTCAGTGGAAGTTCTGGCGCAAGTATCGCACCCGCGACCCCAAGAAGTTCGTCGACGAAATCGAAACGCTCGTGCGCCAGCACAACGTGGGCTTCTTCATTCTCGCCGACGAGGAGCCCACCATCCACAAGAAGAAGTTCGTGGCGCTCTGCGAGGAACTCATCGCGCGCGATCTGCCCGTGCACTGGGGCATCAATACGCGCGTCACCGACATTCTGCGCGACGAGAAGGAACTGCCGCTCTACCGGAAGGCCGGCCTCGTGCACGTCTCGCTCGGCACCGAGGCGGCCGCGCAGCTCAAGCTCGACCGCTTCCGCAAGCAGACCACGCTCGAACAGAACAAGCGCGCCATCCGCCTGATCAAGGAAGCCGGCATGGTGGCCGAAGCACAGTTCATCATCGGGCTCGAGAACGAAACACCGGAAACCATCGAGGAGACCTACAAGTACTCGCAGGACTGGCAGCCCGACATGGCCAACTGGAACATGTACACGCCCTGGCCCTTCGCCGAGCTGTTCCAGGAACTCGGCGAGCGCGTCGAAGTGCGCGACTACGCCAAGTACAACTTCGTCACGCCCATCATCCAGCCTGATGGCATGACACGGGACCAGGTGCTCAAGGGTGTGCTGCGCAACTACGCGCGCTTCTACGCCAAGAAGGCCTTCTTCAGCTATCCCTGGCAGAAGGATGCGTTCAAGCGCCGCTATCTGCGCGGGTGTCTGCGCGCCTTCGCCAAGACCACTGCCACGAAGAAGTTCTACGATCTCGAGCGCCTCAAGTTCACCGGCAGCGGCGTGGAGGCAGACTTCGGCTTCGACGAGAAGAAGGTCTTCACCCGCTCGCAGTTGCGCACGCTGTCGGAGGCGCGGCCCGAGCTGGCCGCCGACGTGGACTTCTCGGGCAGTGTGCCCGTGCTGGGCCACACAGCGCCGCGCCCGCAGGAAGACGAACCCGTCCGGGCATGCTGACGGTTCACACACCGCACTCGGCTCCGCACGCAGTACCGAATACCGCGCATCGCATTGGCCCCAATGCCATTGTGCAGTTGGCGCACACGCTGTGTGCCCACCATGGCCGGGCAGTGGCCGCCAGTTTGCTGGGCGAAAGCACCAGCTACACGCTGGAGGCCCTGCCCGAGGCCATGGTCAACGAAGCGGAGGTGCAGGCCCTTG